>JACKQG010002579.1_pt1 | contig 23519 bp, 22 predicted proteins | sample 8237621 | NCBI WGS metagenome assembly JACKQG01 (sample SAMN15677084, study PRJNA649215) | marine metagenome | biome: marine; feature: Black Sea; material: saline water; isolation source: suspended particulate matter (SPM) from the Black Sea western gyre | collected 2013-06-09/2013-06-10 | depth... | reverse complement strand
TGGTGCCCGAGGCCAGAATCGAACTGGCACGAGGATTAACCTCAACGGATTTTAAGTCCGTTGCGTCTACCAATTCCGCCACTCGGGCACGACTGAAATATTTTAACAAAAATCTACCATCGTGTAAATAATTCCATCCAGGATATCATTTTCACTAACTATTATTTTCCCACCAGAAGATTCCATTATTTCTAGCAGGATTGATATTCCACCTATTATAATATCAGCCCTTTCTGGTTCAAGCCCAACTACATCTTTTCTTTCTTCTAGATCCAAATCACAAAGATTCGCATAAATCTGATTTATTTTTTTAAGACTTAAAACATGATAGTGAATTTTATCCCTGTCATACTTAACCAATTTTAAATCTATTGCTGCTATTGTAGTAACAGTTCCAGCCAGTCCAATAATAAATAAAAACTTATTTTCCTTTATTTTTTCAATTACATCCTTTATTTTATTCCTTATGAAAATTTCCATATTATGCAGCTTATCTAATTCTGGTTTATCAGGACCAATGAATTTCTCAGTTAAATTAACACAGCCAATATTTAAGCTCTCTATAGATATTATCTGACCTTTAAGTGTACTTAATATGAACTCTGTGCTGCCTCCTCCTATATCTATAACTAATATATTCTTGTTTTTATCAATACTATTCTTACTATCTTCACTGATAGTGCTCCTAATTAAATTTATACCTAATTCCCTTATCACTCCATACAAACTGAGTTTAGCTTCTTCTTCTCCACTGATTATTTCTATATTTATTCCAAGTTTTTTATATATATCTGATAAAAACCAATCATTGTTTGATGCCTGCCTTAAAGCTCTTGTTCCGACAGCTCTAATTCTTTCAACACTTTCTTCCTTGATTAGATGATTAAACCTTGACAACACCTCCAATGTCTTTCTGGTTGAATTTACAGAAATTTTTCCTGTTTTCTCTAAATTTTCACCAATTCTTGTAATCTGCATGCATCTCTTTACTGTCATAAATTTATTATTCTTATATTCTGTAATTAACAGTCTTACTGAATTGGTTCCTACATCAATTGAAGCTAATTTCATTAATACTTGCCTGTTAGAAGTTAAAGTTGGTTTATATTGAAATTAATCTGCTTATTTTAATTATTTGATCTTAATTATTATTAATCTCTTTATTATAAAAAATCTTTATATTTTCCCATAAATTAGTATTTGAATAGACATCCTTTTTTAATCCATTAGAACCATTGAGATTTATTTGGTTAATCTCTTCTTCATCTTCTATCACTACAAAAAGATTAGTTTCACTACCGTATGCCATATTAAACTGTTTTCTGGCTTCCATCTCTATAATATCATCATGATATAAACCTTTTTCTAAAGCTAGAATTTCAATATTATTATTCCTAATCCAGCTTAACTTCTCCTCAAGTTCAACTATTTTTTCACGCTTTTCGATTATACTAATAATTTGATTTACAGAAAAGAAGATTGTTATAACTATAAACACTAAAAAAATAGCAATAAAAATATTAATTCTTGCTTTTCTTGAAAGCCCGCCAATAACTTTAATTTTTTTTCTCATTTTCTATTTTATTTCTATTATAATTCTAATTAACTTATTACTATTATATTTGCTACATTAATTACTTTTTTTATATCACTGTTATTATTTCAGCTCTTATTTAAGTATAACAATATTCTAAAATAATACCAATATTTAAAAAAAGTCAAAAAGTAATTTATTTTACTTTTGGGGACTGGACACAGAATAAAAAAATATTGAAAATAAGAGTAAAATAAGTTATTGTTTTTAACTTATAATTTTATTAAAATAACAAACTAATGTATTCTTACATAAATAATTGTAAATAGATGTTATAAAAAAAATATATAAAAAATTATTATTATTTAAATTCTCATTAAATAATGAAAGAACTGCCATTATTTTCTTCTAAAACCCAAAAAAACATTGCAAAGCAGGTCCTTTTAGGATTTATTACTGCTATTATTATAGGAGCTATTATCCTGTCTATACCTCAAATGACTGAAAGTGGAAAAATAAGTTATATTGATGCAATTTTTACTTCCACATCCGCTGTATGTGTTACAGGTCTTATAGTTCAGGACACTCCAACCTATTTTACTGATTTAGGTAAAATAGTAATACTTATTTTAATTCAACTGGGTGGCTTGGGAATTATGACTATTGGCTCAATATTTGGATTAATTTTAGGAAGAAAAATTCATATAAGGGATAAATTTTATATAAATACAAGCTATGGTGTTAGAAATCACTTCAGCGCCTCTAAATTTTTCTTAATAATTACTGGAACTACATTTACAATTGAACTGATAGGCTTTACTTTAATGTCACTAATTTTTTATTTTAAATATTCATATCCTATAAAATCATCGATGACTTTTAGCCTTTTTCATACTATAAGTGCTTTTAACAATGCAGGATTTTCTCTTTATTCAAATAGCCTGGAAGGTTTCCAATCTGACATACCATTAAATTTATTATTTATGGCACTGATTATTATTGGAGGAATTGGATTTCCAGTTATTTCTGAAATTATTTCATTTAGGCGAACTAAACGACTTACCATACATGCAAAAATAGTATTATTACTTACAGCAGGATTGATTCTGGTTGGAGCAATTATGTTTTTCCTACTGGAATTTAAAAATCCACAAACTATTAGCAATACATCAACCTCAACAAAAATAATCTCCAGTTTCTTTCAATCTGTTACAACAAGAACTGCAGGTTTTAATACTACAAATATTTCAAAGTTGAACCTATCTACTCTCCTTTTCTTAACTCTACTGATGTTTATAGGTGCATCACCCGGTGGTACAGGAGGAGGAATAAAAACTACCACATTTGCAGCAGTTGTAGCAGGTGCATGGAGCACTATCAGAGGCAGAAGGCATGTTTTACTTTTTAAGAGAAGATTGCCCGAAAGTCTTATTCGTAGAGCATTAACTTTAACTATAACAGCAATTATTATAATTCTTTTTTCCACAATAGGACTGCTGGTATTTGAGAAATGTGCATTAAAGGATGCATTATTTGAATCAATATCAGCCTTTGGCACAGTTGGACTCAGCACTGGAATTACATCATCTTTATCTGCCCCCAGTAAGATAATATTGATACTAAGTATGTTTATTGGTAGAATTGGAATTAGTACTCTATCATTAGCTATTGCTATGAGGGGTACAGTTGATAAAATAATACATCCTGAAGAAAAAATAACCATTGGATAATTACCGGATATAGCATAAAATTTTTATAACAATATAAATTACTATAACTTAAAATGAAAAAGCAATTTTTAGTAATAGGATTAGGAAGGTTTGGCATCAGTGTTGCCAGAACTTTAACTGAAGCTGGGCATACAGTCGTAGGAATGGATCAATCTGAAAATCGCATACAGAGGATTTCTGAAGAAATCACAGATGTTATAAAATGTGATGCTACAGATTCAGATATTTTAGATTCTATAGGTATCCCTGATTTTGAAGCAGTAATAGTATGTATCGGAGAAAAATACATACAGAATTCAACACTTGTAACCCTTATATTAAAAGAAAAAGGAGCTAAAAAAATTATTGCCAAAGCAGGAACTAAAACTCAAGGCCGAGTCCTATCCAAAGTAGGCGCAGATACAATTGTATTTCCTGAAAAAGATATGGGTGAGAGAGTTGCCAAAAGCCTGATAAGTTCAAATGTAATAGATTTTTTAGAAGTCAGTCCAGAAGTTAGTATAGTTGAAATGATTACTCCTAATGTAATGATCGGTAAAACATTGATTGAATTAAACTTAAGAAACAAATATGGTGTAACTATTATCAGTATAAAAAATAATGAAAATGGAATAAAAGCACCGCCTGATATTAATTACCGCTTTAAAAAAGACGATATATTAACACTTATTGGTGAAAATAAAAAATTAAAAAAATTAAAATTTACAAATAATTAGCTCCTAAATTCTTTGCACTACACTTCGCTAACCTTTATAAAATTTGTGCTGCCCGGAGTATTTACCATAACTCCACCAGTAATAACTACTTTATCACCTTTATCTATGCATCCCAAATCCTTTGAAACATTTACAGTTTCCTCTAGCATATCATCAACATTTTTCACTAATTTAGTTTTAGCTGGAATAACACCCCAGCTTATCATTAACTGTCTTAAAACCCAATTATAAGGACTTGCTCCTATTATCACACTTTTTGGTCTGTTCTTAGATATCTGTTTCGCAGTGTATCCCGATTTAGTGGAAGAAATAATAGCTTTTGCATCCAATGAATCTGCTATTTCACAGGCTGCAATACTAATTGCTTCAGTAATATTTTGATGTTTTAATTTAAGCTTTTTTTGTAAAATTAAACTGTAGTCTAGATTTAATTCAGTCTTATTTATTATTTTTACCAACATCTTTAAAACTTTTTTTGGATATTTACCAATAGCAGTTTCTCCTGATAGCATTAAAGCGTCCGAACCATCAAGAATAGCATTAGCAACATCGCTAACCTCAGCTCTTGTTGGTCTGGGATTTCTAATCATTGAATCCAACATTTGTGTTGCTGTAATAACAGGTTTTCCAACCATATTTGATTTCGATATTATTTCTTTCTGTATATTTGGAACATCTTCGGCATTTACTTCTATTCCCAAATCTCCCCTTGCAACCATTATCGCATCAGCATATTTGAGAATATTGTTAAAATCATTTACTGCCTCATGCTTTTCAATTTTTGCTATAACCATTATATTGCTGTTTCTATCATTTATAACTTTTTTAATTTTTTTAATATCATCAGCACCTCTGACAAAAGATTGCGCAATAAAATCAACACCCAAATCTATACCTAAGCTTAAAAAATCCAGGTCCTTTTCTGTAACAGAATTTGTACTAATTAAAACTCCAGGAAGATTTATACCTTTGTTTGATTTAAGAATTCCTCCCCCGATAACTTTACAAACTGCAATCTTCTTTGATTCCTGAACTTCCAGCACCTTGCACTCAATTAAGCCATCATCTATAAATACAGCATCTCCCTTTTTTATATCCTTTAAAAAATTATTATAATCAACAGGTATTACACCTTCAGGACCCTTATCACTTCTGTAATTATTTTCTGTTGTAAAATAAATTTTTTCTCCTTTTTCTAAACAGAACTCTCTATAAAGCTTTCCTATCCTTATTTTCGGTCCCTTTAGATCAAGCATAATTGCTGTATTCTTCCTGCACCTGGCAGAAATTTCCCGTATTTTTTTTGTAATATTTATAATATCTTTTTTGCTGCTATGAGAGGTATTTAATCTTGCAATATCCATACCACCCATTATAAGAGCTTTTATTTTTTCCTTACTACTAGTAGCAGGTCCAATAGTACAGATTATTTTTGTTTTCCTGATTATAGGTTCTTTTTTGCTATTTCCCATAACTTATCTTTTTCCTCTAAAGACATTTTCTTAAAATCTAAATTATTCTCTTTTGCATATTTTTCCATAAAATCAAACCTCTGGATAAATTTTTTTGATGTATTTTTTAAACACTGCTCGCAATCTATCCCTAAATGCCTGCTAAAATTTACTATACTGAACAAAGTATCGCCAATTTCATCAGCAACAGCATCTTTTTTACCCCTTTTTAACTCTTCATTAATCTCATTTATTTCCTCTTTTATTTTTTTAAAAACTTCCTTAACCTCATCCCAGTCAAACCCCAGTCTTGATGCTCTATTCTGGATTTCATAAGCATAGTGAAGTGAAGGTAAAATTTTAGGAATATCAGCAAATATAGAATCTTTCTTTTTTAAACTTTTTTTCCTTTCTGCCTTCTTTATATCCTCCCAATTTCCAAGAATTTCATCACAACTATTTAAAATTTTATTCTTAAACACATGCGGGTGTCTTCTTATAAGTTTTTCTATTATATTTTTCATAACATCATTTATATTAAATCCACCATTTTCACTTGCCATCTGACTATGAAAAATAATTTGCAGCATTAAATCCCCGAGTTCTTCCTTCAATCCCTCTAAATCACTACTTTCAATACACTCTACAGCTTCATAAGTTTCTTCAATTAAATTCCTTTTTATAGAGTCATGACTCTGTTCTCTATCCCACATGCATCCATCTTTTGATCTCAATTTCTTCATAATATTTATAAGAATAGAAAATAACTTAGAGCTATCATTTACCTTGTCTATATTTTCTAAATCATTTCTATTTAATTTATATCTCATTTATCTTCACTCGCCATTAATATTACTAAAAGTACTTTCAACATCAGTATAATATTCAATATCTGCTGCCTCTATAAGAGAAAAAACAAAGCTTTCCCAGCTTTTCATCTTGGTTTCATTATCTAAAAATGACTCTATCGCATCTTTAACTTCTTCAAAATCTTTTATATATTCTTCTTTATAATCTGTAGCTTTTATTATATGAAAACCATAAACTGTTTCGATTACTTCGCTCACTTCTCCAGCATCAAGTAAAAATGCGGCATTCTCAAATTCTTCTATAGTCTGCCCCCTGCTTATATAGCCCAGGTCTCCGCCATTTTCTGCACTATATTCATCATCTGAATATTTCTTTGCAACTTCTTCAAATAATTCTCCCCCGTCCAGCTGCTCCTTAATATAATTTATTTTATCTAAAGCTTCCTTTCTATCTTTATCACTAATTTCAGTATCGTCTTCTGAAGAAATTCTCGCTAAAATATGACTTATCTTTATACTTTCTGGTACTTTGAACAATATTTCTCTATTCTCATTATAGTAATTTTCTATTTCTTCTGAACTGATAGAGATATCATTCGTTATGAGATCAAATATCTTAGTTCGAAGTATCTGATTTTGGATTTCGCTTCTTAAGAAATCTCTACCAATATTTTTACCTGCCAGATCTTCTTCAAAATCACTTTCTGAAGGATAATTCTCAATAATTTTATTAATCTGTTCATCAATTTCTTCTTCCCTTACTTCAATATTATTTTCTCTAGCATATCTATCAAGAAGCTCTACAACTATTAGTGAATCAATTATATTTGCTTCTAAAGCCTTTAATCCTTCTTCATCATCAGTCAAGTCAACACTTGGGTTTTGTTCCATTAAAAAATCAATATATATATCAACCTGTTTTTGTTTAATCTTCTCTCCGTTCACACTAGCTATTGTCTTACTCATATCAAATCTGACACCCATAACAACAAACACAACTACAGCAGCAATTGCTATAACTACAATAACTGCTGCAACTACTACTATTATTTTATTGCGTTTAGACAACTTACTCTTTAAATCACCATTTGATTTTTCTTTGCTCCCGGCATGTAATTCTTTTTTCCTGCGGCTTCTTTTTCCCAATTTTAATCCTCTCTTACTATTTTAAAATTCTCTAAATAAAATTTATTATATCATTTAGTTTGCTTAAGACTAAATCTAATTTAAAGTTATCTTCGACATTTTTTATTAATACTTCCTTATACCTCGGCTTATAAAATAGATTCCTATCTCTTTTATTCATTCTAACAGCATTTTCTTCAGTCATTATTATTTTTTTAAATATTATACCCCTGCCAGCAATAAAACTTAATTTCTCAATTCTTGCTTTCCTGAGAAGATATTTTATTTTTGCTAATATTAAAAGATTTTTAGTAACAAAAGGCAGTTCGCCATATCTTTCATTTAAACTTTTATGCAGCCTGTCAATTTCTTCAGTGCTTTTTGCGTTCCCTAAATTTTTATATATATTAACTCTGTCTCTTTCATGCCTGATATAATTCTTTGGAATATATACACTTACCGGTAACTCTATTTTTATATTTATATCTTCTTCAACAGTTTTTCCTTTAAGTTTTTCAATTTCTTCTTTCATTATCTGGCAATACATTTCAAAACCCACGCTATTGATATGACCATGCTGACGAGGTCCAAGTATTTCCCCTGCACCTCTTATCTCCAGATCTCTCATAGCAATATTATAGCCAGATCCCAGATCAGTATATTCAGCTAATGTTCTAAGTCTTTTAAAAGCAGTTAGATTTAAACTTTTTTTACTTGAGTAAAATAAATAAGCATAAGCCTTTTCAGAAGATCTTCCAACCCTGCCTCTTAACTGATACAGCTGCGATAAACCAAATTTATGTGAATTTTCAACTATTAAAGTATTCACATTGCTTATATCCATCCCCGATTCAATGATAGAGGTAGTAATTAATATATCATACTCCTTATTTATAAAATTCTGCATTACTCTCTCTATTTTCTTACTTTCCATTTGACCATGAGTCAATGCAATTCTTGCTTCAGGTAAAAGCTGGCTTAAATTGTATTTCTTTTCATCAATTCCAACAATTCTATTATATATATAATAAACTTGACCATTTCTTTCAAGTTCTCTTTCTATTGCCATTTTTATAAGAGCATCATCCTTTTCCCCAACAAATGTTTCTATAGGATGTCTGCCCTCAGGATAAGTCCCAATTAAAACAACATCTCTAATACCCGTAAGTGTCATATAAAGAGTCCTCGGAATAGGAGTCGCACTAAGAGTTAACACATCTACTTCTTTTTTCAACATTTTTAATTTTTCTTTACTTTGAACTCCAAATCGTTGTTCTTCATCTATTATCAAGAGTCCTAAATCCTTTGGTTTAATATCACCGGAGAGAATCCGGTGAGTGCCAATTAACATATCAATTCTTCCAAGCTTAAAATCCTGGGCTATTCTCTTTTGTTCTTTCTGCGTTTTAAATCTGCTTATTAACTCTAAAATTACAGGATAGTCCTTGTATCTTTCATAAAAAGTCTGGTAATGCTGGCTTGCAAGAATAGTAGTTGGTACCAGCATCAGAACCTGTTTGCTATTTTCAATGGCTTTAAATGCTGCTCTAATTGCAACTTCAGTCTTTCCAAATCCTACATCTCCACATACTAAAATATCCATTGGTCTTGGCTCTTGCATAGCGCTTTTGACATAATCTATAGCTTTAACTTGATCGTCTGTTTCCCTAAAAGGAAATAAATCTTCAATCTCTTTCTGCCAAGAACTATCAGGTGAAAATGCAAACCCCACCCTGGATTTTCTCCCTGCATATAATCTAGCAAGGTTAATTGCAAGTTTATGGACTGATTTTCTAACTTTTTTCTTTAAATTATCCCATTGTCTTGAATCAAGAGCAGTAACTTTTGGTTCTCTGTCACCAATATATTTATGTATCCTATCAGCATTCCAGGTAGGAATATAAAGCTTATCATTATTAGCATATTCTACTAAAAAATATTCTCTTTTATAACCTTTAATCTGTTTTGATATAATTTCTATATATATACCCAATCCATGAGTTTTATGAATAACATAATCCCCAGGACTAAAATCACTAATTTCCCTATCTAAGGTAATTTTTTTATCATCAAATAACTGTTCGATCTGCTCATAAATATCTAATTCTCCATATAGGGAAAAACTATCAGTCTCAAAACCTCTATATAACTTTCCATTATATATATTAACAATTTCAGGTTTTAACTTATTAAAATCTACACCCTTTGCTGTAAATTTTCCCCCTAAATCTATAAAGCTTTTATTTTTTAAGCTATTATAAGATATGGAATTTTCTAAAAGTATTTCTTTCACTTTTTCTATTCTTTTTTTATTACTAATAGATATGATTATACTTTTACCACTCTTTAAATCTTTTTTTAAATTCTTAATAAAAATTACAGAATTTCCTGAACTTTTTTTTTGCCGTATTATATTACTGAAGATAAATGTATTATTATCTTTAACCTCGCTGCCTGGTGAAACAAGATTTAATTTTAAACAACTATCACTACTTTCTAAAAAATCCCTTTTAGCAATATGGGATTTAATTATTTTTATGTTTCTTGCAGCTAATTTTCCGTTATCACTGCTAAGAGCCTTCTCCACAATATCTATATCACTTTTAATCTTTAAATATACTTCTAATGGATCACAAATTATAATTCCAAAATTTTTAACATATATCTTTAATATATCTATAAAATTTAGCATTTTCTGACCGAAATTATTATTATCTTTAACCATAGAATTAACTTTTACAACTTCCCATGGATTTAAATTAGGAAATATTGAAAACCTTCTAATATACTTAACAGGATTTTGATCTACATTATTATAAAAAAATAACCTATCCACATTATCATATGTAAAACTAATCCTTATAGGATTTCCCTGAGTTATATCAAAAATATCAATAACATCGCCCCTTACACTAAATTCTCCTTTATCATAAACCTTATGCACTCTTTCATATCCACTATCAGCAAGTTTTGAAATTAACTCCTCCCTGCTATAATCTTTACCAGTATAGATATTAGTTAGGTTAAATGAATTTATTCTGGACGCAGGGATTGAATTTAATAATGAGCTGCTTGCAGCAAATATAATGAACGGCTTATCTTTTTTATATTCAATTATATTTCTTATCACTCCTAATCTTTTATTTAGATTATCAAAATTAATAGCTTTATTCCTAAGATAAACTCCATTTCCCAAACTTGGATAATTAAAAATTTTTATACCTTGTGTTATGGAGTTAATCTCATCAGCAAGCTGGTAGGCCCTATCTGTAGTTGAGGTTATTACCAATAACATAACCTTAAAAGAATCAAAAACACCTCCTACCACAAATGGCCAGATACTTTCATCAGTAGCTAGACTATTAAGAAAGCTGCTATCTTTTTTATCTATATTTTTTTCTGCAGATACTGCTGTATTCTTAAATTCTTTTATGAATTTTTTCCACAAATTATTGTCGCAGAAATTTTCTAAAAATATACTTCTCATTTTCTTATTAATATTAAAAAAACCTGAAATATAATTATACATGAATCCATATAAAATAAATCAGATTGATACTTACATGATGATTAAAGATATTATGAAGATATTTTACATGAAGATATTATATTTAGAATAAATTATCATTACTCAAGTGAAAATCTCATCAAATGTATAATTTTAATTATACTTATTCATACAGTACTGTACCCCATATGTTATATAATCTTTTATAGCATCCACAGCTTTCACAACATTAATTTCAACATCATCAATTTCACTCTTTTTAAAATTACTTAGCACGAATTTAGAAGCACTTTTTCTACCAGGAGGTCTGCCAATCCCAAACCTGAGTCTATCAAATTCTAATTCTTCAAATCTTCTAACTATAGATTCAAGACCATTATGGCCTCCTGTTCCGCCACCCAACTTTAATCTGATTTCTCCAAAATCAATATCCAAATCATCATGAATAATTAATATAGATTCTACATTTTTGTTAAAAGAGTCATGCACTGCCGATACAGCAATTCCGCTATTATTCATAAAAGTTAAGGGCTTTAATAGCACTATCTTTTTTTCATCATAATAGGATTCTATTACTAGGGAGTTGAATTTATGGTATTGAGTTTTTCTATCAAGAATCTCTGTAAATTTATCCAGTATAATAAAACCAATATTGTGCCTGTTAGATTCATAATCTTTACCAGGATTGCCAAGACCAACTATCAACATCATAATAGATATTACTCTACTTTCACTTTTCAATCATTTATTTCAGCTATATTTATTACTTCCCTGCTGCTGTTGCAGCTATTATAATTACTGCTACCTTACTCTTACAATTATTTCCGTTTTTGCGATGGGTGCTGCTGAGGCTGTTGTTGTGACTGCTGCTGTTGCTGCTGTGCCTTTGGAGATTCTTCTTTTTTCTGTTCTTCCTTTTTCAGTTTTTCCCTGTCTTCTTCTTTGCCCTTACCAATTACTTCAGGCTCTTCTTCAACCTCTTCTTCAACCTCTTCTTCAACCTCTTCTTCAACTACTAAATGAGTAGGATGTATAATTGATACTACAACTTCATTCGGATCATTTAAAATTTTTACTTTATCTTCAACTTCTATTTCAGAAACTCTTACTATATCTCCCATTCTTAAATCTCTTATATCAAATTTTATTTTCTCAGGAATATCCATAGGCAAGCATGACACATGAAGTTCCCGAAGTCCATGCTGTATAACACCGCCATCCTCTTTCACTCCAAGTGATTCTTCCTCATTTACTATTAAGACAGGAACAGAAGTTTCTACTTCTTTTTCCATCTCTATCCTTAAAAAATCCAGGTGTTGAAATTCCCGTGTTATTGGATTTCTCTGGACATCCTTAAGTATTGCTGTTTCTTTTTTATTCTTTCCCGCACCATTTATATGGATATCAAATATGAGACTTAGAATGCTTCTATCTTTTAGCATTTCTTTAAATTTCTTCTCATCTAGTTTAATACTTACTGGATCACCACCTAATCCATATATAACAGCAGGAATAAAATCACCACTGCGTAATCTCCTGGATGCATTTTTCCCTATTTCATTTTCATCTCTTTTATCAACTATTAACGCTAAATTTCCCATAAATATTACCACCTTATTATTTAATACTTTATTTAAACAAGATCTTCACCTTTAAATAACTCACTTACCGACTTGCAATGATAAACTTTTTTAATAGTTTTTGCAAGCAAGGCTGCTATAGAAACAACTTTTATTTTCTCTGGATTGTATTTACCATTTATTTGTAAAGTATCTGCTACTACTATTTCATCTGCAGCACTTTCTTCTAATATTTTAATAGCATCCCCGGAAAAAATAGCATGGGTAGCACCAATATAAACTTTTGTTACCTTAAATTTTAAGAGTGTATCTACTGCTTCAATAATAGTACTGCCAGTATCTATCATATCATCAAATATTATCGCCTCTTTTCCTTCAACTTCACCAACAATATGATCTATCTTTGCCATATTAGGAGCAGGCCTTCTCTTATCAAGAATGGCCAGTGGAAAATGAAGCTGCTTTGCAAATATACTTGCCCTTCTCACACCACCAACATCAGGGCTTATAACAACTCCATTTTCTATTTTCTTTTTTTTAAAGTAATTAGCAATAATAGGTATTGCAGTAACATGATCAACCGGGACATCAAAAAAACCTTGGATAGTTGCAGAATGCAAATCAGCTACAATCATCCTATCCATACCTGCTGCTGATAGTATGTCCGCAAATAACTTTGCCGTTATAGGTTCTCTCCCCTCCGATTTTTTATCCTGTCTGGCATACCCATAATGAGGAATAACAGCATTAATCATTCCAGCAGAAGCTCTCTTTAAAGCATCTATCATTATTAAAAGTTCCATTATGTTATCATTAACAGGTTCACTACATGTTTGAACAATGAAAACATCAGCCCCTCTTACACTTTCATCAAACCTAACATAAATCTCTCCATTCTTAAACTTAGTTCTTCTCATCTTTCCCAGTTTTATACCCAGGTTTTTTGCAATCCTACCAGTAAGCTCTGGATTAGAAGATCCAGAGAAAAGCATCATCCTCTTATTGCTTGGATAATCTCTCATTTATTTTTGTCCTCCTATTTATTTTTACTTTCTTTTTTCTTTTTCCTATAACTAATTGCACCATCTTTGATATTTTTCTGTTTACCTCGAGCAATTGCTAAACAATTAGGCTCAACATCTTCTGTAATAACAGATCCTGCAGCTACTATAGCTCCTTTGCCTATTCTTACAGGTGCTACAAGCATAGTATCTGAACCAATAAATACATTATCTTCAATTATTGTTTTAAATTTTTTAAAACCGTCATAATTAACAGTCACCGTAGAGGCGCCTATATTTATACCAGAACCAATTTCACTATCTCCAATATAACTCAAGTGAGGAATTTTACTCCCCTTGCTTACAACAGATTTTTTTATTTCACAGAAAGCTCCTATTTTTACATTTCTGCCGGTTTTAGTACCAGGTCTTATATAGCTATAAGGGCCAATATTATTTTCATGTCCGATACTTGCTCCCAATATTACTGAAGACTTTACATCGCTGCCTGAGCCAATTTCGCAATCAGTTAGCTGGGAAAATGAACCTATAATACAATTTTTTCCAATCTTTGTTTTGCCTTTAATGAAACAAAATGGTTCAATAACTGAATCTCTTCCTATTTTAACTTCAGCCCCAATGTAGCAGGAATCTGTATCTTTTATGGTAACTCCATTTTCCATGAATTTTATATTAATTATTTTTTGAATAAACTTTTCTGTTCTGTAAAGTTGCACCCTATCGTTTATTCCAATTGCTTCCCAGTTATTTTTAGCTTTCAGGCATGATACTTTTAAACCTTTTTTAACCAATCTCTCTACAATGTCAGTAAGATAATATTCCCCTTGTTGGTTTTTAGTATTAATATTTATAATATTTTTAAATAAAGCTATCTTATCAAAACAATAAATAGAAGAATTAATCTCATTTATTTGTTTTTCTTCTTCAGTTGCATCTGTTTCCTCAACAATTTTTAAAATATTTCCAGATTTATCCTTTATTACCCTTCCATAACCTTCAGGATTCGGAGAAACAGCAGTTAGAATAGAAGCTGAACTTTTACCTGCAGTTTTTTTATTTATTAATTTCTTTAAAGTATCTGAAGTAATTAATGGGCTATCACCAGGTATTATTAAAATATTATTTCCCAAATGGCTATAGAATTTTTCTACCATACTTACTGCATGCGCAGTACCCAATTGTTTTTGTTGGTATACAGTTTCAATTTCAGGGAATTTATCCTCTATATATTCCTTTATACCTTTTGCTTTATGACCAACTATTAAAAAAATGTTCTTTGGATTTATTTTCTTCACTGAAGACAAAACATAATATAGTATTGGTTGGTAACAGATATGATGAAGTACCTTGGCCGTCTCTGTCTTCATTCTTTTGCCTTTTCCAGCAGCCAATATAATAACACTTAGATTTTGACAATAACCCATTTTAAATAATAATCATACTAGTTAAAATTTAATAAAAGATTTATATATACACTATTCCACAAACTCTCCGCCTGTAATTTCTTTAGATAAGATATTAAAACCAGGTCCAAAATATACATCAACATATATCAAATTATTACATTTTTCCCCAAGTATCTCTTTCCTTAAAAAGTATTCTGCACCAGATTGTCCTTCTCCTTCATACAACCTGGAGATATCGCTGGTCTTGCTTGCTCTTATAGTAATTTCCTCACCACACCTGCCGCATTTTACTTTAAAATTAATAAACTTAGAACTACTATCTCCAACTGGCCCAGTAAAAAAATTTTTAAAACTTTTTAAAAAACCTGCCATTGTAATTCCCTTCTCTCTTCATACATATTTTTCACAGATTTCTTCATTTTATACCATATGGATTATTATGAGGTCCCATATCAACAAACTTAATGCTATCATCCGCTAGATCATACTTATAATGTACGCTTTTTATACATTTTTATCAACATCTTCAATGATTTATCTCAACTTTTACTAATTTCTGCACCATAAATATACCAGTAATGCAAACATACCGGTAAGTGTAAGAATATCTTCTATTAAAACCCATTCATCCGGTGCATGAAGGTTGTCGCCACGGGGGCCAATCAGTATCGAAGGCATCCCTCCAACTTCTCCATAAATTCCAAGGTCACACGAAAAAGGGGCACCGCCTACTACAGGAGATTTTCCAATGTATTGTGTAAAAGAATCGATAACAGTCTGTACAGCAGGATCTGAAATATCTGTTTCCCATGGTTTTACATAATGAAAAGTAGGCATAATCTCCATTTTAAACGGTTTAAGTTTTGGATCAGATTTAGAACACTTTTCCCAAAACAACCTGAACTTCCTATAAAAAATATCCTCTGTCATGCCAGGATAACACCAAACAATCCATGATATTTTTATACTTTTAGGCGTCCCCATCTGAATAAATTCACAAGAATCATTAGTATCAACGGAGTAGAGTACAATTTTAAGCTCTTTTCCGCTTTCATTAAAAAGTGGATGAGTATTTGAAGAGCGCCATTCTTTCTCCCATCTCTGAAATAACTCAATAACTCGTGAAGCTCCATCAACTGGATTCGGAATAGTTGAACCCATGAATGGCATACCAGCTTTACCCTTTAAAATTAAATCTCCAACAAACGCGCCAAAACATGCCGGGCAGACCTGCATTCGTGAAGGTTCAGGAATAATTGCAAGATCTGCATTATAACCCTTAAGACGGGAGGCAAGAGTTCCATTTCCTCCAGCATATTCTTCATCTACAATACTTTCAAAAATAATATCACCAGATGGCTTAAAACCAATATCCTTTAAAATTTTAAGAGCCCAGAATAAAGCTGTAATACCTCCTTTCATATCAACTGAACCTCTTCCATACAGGCGATTGTCTTTTATAACTGGCTTATATGGAGAGCAAATCTTCCAATTTTCCGGTATAGATGGTGCAACATCAATATGCCCGCTGAATAAAATTGACCTACCTTTTCCAGATCCCTTCCATTCTGATACCAGATTTTTCCGCTCCTTCGGATATTTCCTACCAGGCAGCCAGGATGGATGGTCTTTAATTCCTAAAACATCTTCAGGAGTAAACATGTTAGTATCCAATCCCATATCTTTACACTCTTTCTCGATAAACTGCTGGGCTTTATATTCATACCCGTCCGGATAACGATTCTCACTTGGAAATCTAATGAGTTTTTTTGTCCATTCAATTATCTCCTTAGAATGTTTTAAAACAGCTTCCTGTATTAACTGAGAATTAACATCGGTCATAATGTAATCACCTCACGCCTATAACTAGTTAATTCTCTTATACCGCTCTTTGTAACAAGTATTCCATCTTCATACCTTAATCCATTTTCTCCATCAGATAACCATATATCAATATTAAATACCATATTAGGTTGTATAGTGAAATCTGCTTCTTTTGCAATCCATAATCCCTCAACTTCTGAACTTCCTGTTCCATGAGCCGGCCCATATAGAGTAAAGTTTTCAAATCCATAACGGGCAAGAATCTCATAGTAACCATCAAAGATTTGGGAAGCACGTTTTCCAGGAATAATTTCCTTAAGTGCATAATTCATAGCTTCAAGTGCGGCATCCATTAACCGAGTGACAGATTTTATTGCTTTACCTACCACAAATGGCCGGCACATATTCCCACAATATCCCATATACTTTGCACCAAATGTAAATTGAACAAGTTCATCTTCTTCGATTGACCTATCAGTTGATCTGCACAGACTTAATTTTGTATTTGGACCCGAGCAGACCCATGCAGGATACGGCATGCCTTCTGCTCCCATCAACGCCATTTTTGAGCGTGCAATTGCCTCCAATTCCCATTCTCTTTTCCCTGGTTCAACTGCCTGAAACGCAGCTTTCATTGCTTCTTCTGTTATACGATAAGCTTCAATAATATAAGGTATTTCCTTATCAGATTTTATTGCCTGAACCCTTAAAAGTATCTCATCAGCAGGGATAAATTCAGCACTGGGAGAAGCTTTTTTTAAATCTTCAAATATAATATGAGGAAATATATTCCAGTTACCAATTCCTATCCGTTTTGGTGTGTATCCGCATGCTTTAGATAATATTAAAGAAAAGTCCTCGCTGGAAACTTCGGGAACCCATGTTGGAGAAGATGTCTCAACTAATAAAGGGTTTACACATATTTTGGGCACATAAGAAAATGCTTTAGCAAAATCAAATGATTCAGGACCACCTGTTACAAGAATTGCCTCTCCTTCAACAGGAACAATAACACTTGAAAAATCAAAAAAGGGCCAAAATCCTGTAAGAAATCTGGATGTTGCTGATTCACATTCACTGCTATAACCTACAAATACATCTAAATCCTCTTTCTTTAATTCTTTCTGCAATCTTTTTATTCTATCTTCATATTCAGAAAACGGGATAGGTTTGAGTCTCATCTTTTTCTCCTGTCTGTCGTGTTAATATAATAATAAATCTAATATAAATAATTTTTATTAATATGCGATGATATTACTTATACTCAATATCAGATTTAGGGTTGAGTATTGCTAAAAAATTTTACTTATGTTTTTTACCGAACCATTGATTCTTATCGCCAAGATATTCCATTAATTCAACAACTGCGCCATCTCTATATTCATAAAATCCAACGCGAAGGAATCCACCTACTTCAAAGGGTTTAAGTAGTACCTTTAAATCTTTTGATGCTTCCGCTATACTCTTTACCCTGAATGCAATATGGGGTTTTTCTCTTACAGGCCCCTTAACCGGGCTATCAGCTTCGTAGCGAAGCCATTCAACGTGAAAAGGATGTTCCTTTGGATCTGTTACCCAAACACGTGTATCTTCTACCCAATTTTCATCATCTTTCTTTTTTTCTGTTATTAATCCAACATGATCAAATTCCATTCCTTTTCCCTCCTACTAAATAAAATTAATAAATCAAGCTAATAAAATATCATATATATATTTATTACTTTAAGTAATTTCATTAAGAATAGTACCACTATAGATAATATATCAATTTTTTATTCTATTATTTATAAACTATTTCAAAACTCAATAACCTTGTTTTCTCTTGCAGATTTTTCTGCCATCTTCATAGCATAAACAGCATCTCTGGATTCCTGTGGTGTAATTACAGTTGGTTTTTTGCTGTGTGTTATACACTTTATAAAATAATCAAATTCTTCCTTTAAGTATCCTCTCCTTAAACCATGAACAGTTGGCCAATACGTAGATTGTGGATAGCCCACACCTTTTTCAGTCAGTACCATATAATGAGAGCCAGAATTATCTATATAAATTGTCCCTTTTGTCCCAATTACCTCCATTCTTGCATCTATAGCAAAAGGAACATTATCGGGCAGGCACCATACGTTTTCTATCACAGCAAAAGCATCGTTATCAAGACGAAATAAAGCCCACCCAATATCATCATAGCGAAACTCTGGTCTTGTATTCATTGTTTGTGCATAAACACTTTTTGGTTTAGCTCCTGTATACCAGAACATAAGGTCAATATCATGAATACCATCTCCAAATAAGGCGCTGATTTTATCTAAAGAGCTTTCAGTAATCCATTTAGCAAGGTTCCTTCGCGCATGCATAGAGAGGATTTTTCCAATATTCCCAGCCTCGATTTCTTCTTTTGCAAGAGCATATGCTGTATCAAACCTGCAAACATGTCCGACCATAAAAGACTTATCTGTCTTTTCTACCTCTGCTAAAATCTTATCACAATCCTCCACACTATCAGCCATTGGCTTTTCAAGGAACACATGCTTTCCAGCTCTAAGAGCATCTATAGTTGGTTTTAAATGATCTTTAACATGAGTTACAATTGTAACCATATCAATATCTTTATCTGCAAGAAGATCGTGATAATTTGTGTACTTTTTTAAAATATTGTATTTTTCAGCCATTTCACTTAACCGGTTTTCGCGACGTGTACAAACTGCCACAAGATTTACAGCAGGCAGCTGTTTAAGAGTGTCCACATGGTGCTCACCAAACCATCCTAACCCTATGACACCACATCCTATTCTATCCATTATTACAACCTCCCAGTATTTAATAAATATAATAAATATATAAAACCAAGCTTAAGTTACTACTTGATAACCCCTCCAGTAATGATTGATTATAATCATGTAAAATATAATAAATATCCAAAACTTAAATACTATTTAATATATTATTTTGGTCCCACTTTTATAGGAATAGCAGTAACCTCATCTGCAGTAATGATCACATTATCCCGGGAATTCTTACGCAACTGCAGCAATGTTGATGGCCTGTCAAGCGTTGGGGGATGCATGCAAGCTATTCTAAAGGTTGCTCGCTGCCATCTTAAATCTCCGCCATCACAATACAGTTCTATCCTTTTTGCACTAAATATTGGCTTCATCCCAATAGTAACAGCTTTGGGGGGAAGATCGTAGCTACTACCACCTATTCCACATAGACTATTAATAACAAAAGTATCTGAGTTAAGATCAATAACTCTAGTCCTGGAGTTTAGGAACTTTTTAATAGTCATCCTTCTGTAATATATATCATAGGGTTCATTAAATGCAATATGCCCATGATACCCAATACCGCCATAGCAAATATCTATACCACCCAGCTTGCTAATTTTATTTTCATTATAATCCAGATCGTATGGGTTGGGCCATATTACCTGACCAGGGTTTAATCCTAAACTACTATCAAGTAATGAAAACAGGATTCTATCCATATATCCCCTAAAACTCATAGGGTGAGACTTGGGCACCAATCTTCCTTCCCAATCTAAGTACTCATCCATAAAAAATATCCAGAGGTTTTTAAGATTTATTTTTTCTTTATTACATATATCTACCAGTATTGGATATTGAGGTGTAGGACCAACAGGAAGAATTATCTTGGTTAATCTACCTGCATTATTATTACTGATTACAATATCTGCTATTGACCTAGCCAATTTACTATGCAATGCACTGGCATTTTTTACTACATCCACTTTAACATTACTATATTTATCAATATCTTCAATTGGTACTGTCATCATTTTTTTAAAATCTTCATCACTAACAGTTTGGTGGGTTACTATGCCATTAAACTTATTCATATCAATCCCTTATAAATTATTATCTCTGATTAAATATAATTTTAATACAGTTTTACTATCTTATTTTCTCTTGCTAATTCCCTACTCAACATAACCAAAGCTTTTTAAGAAATCATACGATTTTTTTACAGCTTCATTAGTTTCTTCCAAAGAATGCTCTTTACCATCAAATTCAACTTCCAGGCTCATTGGACCATTAAAGTCTTTTACCAAATCAAATATTTTTCTAAAATCTATGTTCCCTTCGCCAAGTGCAGGAAAATTCCATTCTTCAACTCCGCCAGCACGCTCTTTTAAATGCATAAAACCCATATGTGGCAGAGCATATTCAATATCTACTTCAGCTTTTACACCACCGTAATACATAACATTTGCAGTATCATAATTAAGTTTAACATTTGGATGATTAATTTCCTTTATTATTTCAGCACCTTTCTTGCCAGTATTAAACCAATTACCATGCATCTCAAGACATACTGTTACATCCATAGATTTAGCATAATCTGCAATTTCACTTATATCTGAATAAAACCTCTTCTGGTCTTCTTCTGTTTTAACTTCTCCTGTATCAGTAGTTGCAAAATTTGCACCAAATAACCTAACAGTATCTATAACCTTTTTAAAATTACTGACTGCATTTTCTTTCATCAAACGGGTATGGCCTGCGACACAATAAACTTTGAGTCCATAACTGCTGCATAGTTTTAAAATCTTGTCAGCATCTTCTTTTGTCATCTCTTCAGGATCTGGTTTAATATGGGAAAAGTAAGCAGGTGCACTGGTTAGCTCTATATATTTAAATCCAGCTTTTGATATTCCCTCAGCTATTTCTTCCAAGCTGTACGGGGGGTAAGTTGTTGTGACAACTCCAACTATATTTTTCATATCTTTCTCCTTTTTAGAATTAATATTATTTAATTTATGTGTTAACTATACTATTTGGCAGGCATTCAGCCATTAAGGCAAAACTCTCTCAGTTAATCCAAATGGGTACATCTGTTGCTGTACAAAAGCTTCTGCATAAGAAACCCCAGCTTGATATCCTCTAAATCTTGCTATTGTCTTTATAAACTCTTCAACATTAGTATTATGCATTTCCTTTAGCCAGTCTAGCTGTGACTGCATTTTTAACATCATTTTTACTTTAATATCTATAGTTTTAGATATATCAACATATTCTACCGGAGTAAAGTTAATCCCTGCTAAAGTATCCATATAGTATAATATAGGTACTTTATCTGAACGAGGATATTTAGTCTTCCATAATTTAATGCTTGCCAGGTAAGTAGCCTCAAATACAAGCTTGCTTACATTTACATGGTCAGCCATATAATCATTAGGATGATGGGTTATTACTACATCTGGATTAGCCTGCCTGATTATATCGATTATCTTCACCCTGGAATCCAAATCCAGCACTACTTCCCCATCTGCCATTCCACCATATATTGATACAGCTCCAATTAATTTTGTTGATTCAATAGCTTCGCCTCTTCTGATTTTTGCAATTTCCTCAGATGTATGTGTAAGGCTCCCTTTATTTCCGTCACATACATGACACATGAAAATTTCGTGTCCATTCTGTTTGTATAGAGCAAGTGTGCCTGCACATAATAACTCAATATCATCAGGATGAGCACCAATTGCTAATATTTTCATAGTATCCCTCCATATATATTTCATAGAATTATAAACTGCTATTGATTTAATATATTATTATTTTTCAGTGATATTGTCTATTTTTAAAAATATCTTCATTTTCTATTCCATAAGGAAACCTTCACTTAATATAATAATTAACAATCATAAAATAAGAAACTTCTAATATATCTGCTGTTGTTGCTCAGTGACATTGTCACCTCTAAATTGTTATTTTGAGCTTAACATAATAGCTTTTTAGCGGAAATACACTTTTAAGAATAAGGTGATGTATAAGGTCTAACTAGTAAATTATTTTTTAATATCACTTCTTTCCAGATTTAATAAAAACCTTTTTATCTTTTCTCCACCAGTAAATTTTCCTAAAGAACCATTGCTTTTTACTACTCTATGGCATGGTACTACAAGCATTATAGGATTTTTGCTTAGAGCAGTCCCGGCAGCTCTCCATGCACAGGGATAACCAGCAAGCCCTGTTATTTTCTTGTAGCTAATTATTCTACCATATCTAATATCAGAAGTTTTATCCCATATTTTTCTTTCAAATTTCGTGCCTGTTAAAAATTTAGCTTTTATATTGAGATCCTTTGACCTGCCATTCAAATAATTGCTAATAGTAGATTCAATTATTTGATATTTTTTCTCTATAAATATTATTTTGTTTATACCCTTACAATTATTTTTTAGCTTTTCTAAGTATTTGTAAAAGTTCTTTTTATAATTTCCAATAAATACAACCTTTACTTCTTTATTCTCGCAAATCCATAAGTAATAAATATTACCAATTTTTGACCTAAACTGTGATTTATTTATTTGTGTTATCATAAAAACCTTGCAATACTAACTATTTAACTTAACAAAATATTCAATAGATCTATCATAAGTCCTTTCAGCCTTAGCATCAAAGTAGCAAGCTGGAAGCTCGCCCATATTCCTATGATAAGCAATACATTCACAGCATATTCCTTTTCGGGAGCAAGGCTCATAAGTACAATTACACTCTTTTAAATTCTTGTCCTTATTGCATTCCATAAATACAAATTCCTTTCTTTTTTAATTTTTACAAGTTCTTGTATTATTCTTATTATTACAGAAGCTATAATATTAAAATAAGCACAAACTTTTATTTACTATTTTAAAATCAATATTCAATCCCCTTTTTTGCTTTTATGTCACTGCTGAAAGCATGCTTTATTTCCTTCATTTCAGTTACTGTATCTGCAATGTCAATTAATTCTTTAGGAGCATTCCTCCCTGTAAGTATAATTGAAAGCTTAGCCGGCTTATTTTTTATAAGGC
>JACKQG010002578.1_pt1 | contig 23522 bp, 35 predicted proteins | sample 8237621 | NCBI WGS metagenome assembly JACKQG01 (sample SAMN15677084, study PRJNA649215) | marine metagenome | biome: marine; feature: Black Sea; material: saline water; isolation source: suspended particulate matter (SPM) from the Black Sea western gyre | collected 2013-06-09/2013-06-10 | depth... | reverse complement strand
CCCGGATTGGGCTGACTTGCTGGAATTCCCGGATTGGGCTGACTTGCTGTAATTCCCGGATTGGGCTTCTTTGTTTTTGCAAGATTGTAGCAAGAAGCTCACCGCAGCCTCGACAAAACCCTTTATCCCCAATTTGACTCCGATTTTAATTTTGGCAGTGGAAACCTTAGAATCGTCCTCATTTTTTTGGATCTTGGCGTCAGGTAGTGATTCAACTTCATGAAATTCGCTATCAGTGAGGCTATAATAATTTAGGCAATCAAAAGGGTTTGTGCAAAAATGAAAGCCACCCTTACCCTTATTTAGGGCGGATTGTGATGGACAGCATTGTACCTCCCCGTTATGGGTATAAACCTTGCCTTCTTCGAAGTGAAACCCTTGACACTTCATGTCTTTATTAAACGCCTTAATGCCTTTCATTATGATTCCCCCTTCCTGTGTTTATCCGCCCCGGGACACGTAGCCCAATGAGGCATGTAAACATCGATGACCTCTCCAATTCCTTCCTTGACCTGAATCGCTTTGAAGGGTTTGGCGTCAAGGGGCATTTTCTTTCCGTTCACGGTTTCGCACCAATTTATAGGCGCCTTGCATGATTTGCATTTACTCGTGCCGTAATTCCTCATTGTTTAATCTCCATCCTGACTTTTTTCCCGTTAAGTTCATTCACGGCCTGTTGAAACTGATTCCATGAGGGTATCGAGGGGTTGCCCTGTTGGATCGTTTTTATGGCAACTTCCTTTGCGTGCGTCCCGTCCCACCAGGAAAACCATTTGAAGGTGATTTTCATATTGTTCCCCGCAAAGCTTTCCAGGCCCAATAGTAGCCGAAGGCGGTGAAGAGGACGGCCCAAAAAAACCATTTAACGGCAGTCGTTAGCTTAGATCCCATAGCCTACGGCCTCCGGGTCCCAATTTTCATGTTGATAGTCATTGAGGAAGGCGTCAAGGACCTCAGCTACCTCCTTGATTTGGACTGCGGTCATGGTCTCGAAATCTTTGTGATAATTACGGACCGTCTTCAGTATTTCTTCCATTGCCATCCTCCGCGGGGCCTCTTTGTTAATGTTTGTTAATGGCAGGGCTTAGGAGTGTCTCTGATCCCCATCCCAGCCGGGACGATCCCGGCCCCCTGCCATTGGCTTAAGGTTGACGGTTATGTGTGTGTGGGGCAAGGTGTCCCCTACCCCACACGCCCGCACGATTGCGGAAGGTTTAGGAGGGATGAGTAAACTTTATAGGTTGGGTTGTTATGTTGTCTTTTCCTGGTAGCGGGTGCTGGATTTGAACCAGCGAATCTCCGGGGTATGAGCCCGGTGCCTTGCCAGACTTGGCTAACCCGCGTCAATCATTCTCTTTGTCTCGTCTGTCGGCTGGGTCTCGATCCCTTCCGAATTTATTCGCGAAGGTCTTAGCAGCTTCCAGTCTTAACTTTCAACTCACCGGCCCGGCGTTCTGTACGTGGTGTCTCAGGGTGTCGCTCGGTCGAGTAGGTTGATTTGTTATGTTGGATGGAATAATAGAATAATATGTTCCGAATGTCAAGAACTTTTTGTTCTTTTTTTAAAATAATTTAAGAAAAGGGGTTTTTAGGCATAAAAAAACCGCCTGGAGGCGGTGAGGACGCGGCTTCATTTATTGCCCTCAGATAACGGGGCAGATGTGGAAAAAAACGAATGAGGTTGTCTAATAAGCCAATCTGCTCAATTCTAATATCTTTATGTTTTGTGGGTGAGGGTATTTCGGGAGTGCCTTTAGTGCCTAAATCAAAATATTCTACCAGTCCAGCTTCGTGTTCTCTGTTGGGCTCCCTCTTCCCTGTTATCCAATAATCAATAATACGCCTCCCGACGGTGAGGGTTTGCGCCAGCTCTGTTTTCTTTTGAGGCGGTAAGGCTTTCAATTTTTTTCGCCACATTTTTACCTCCTTTCTTAGGATGGAATAAAATATTCTTGACATGTGGAACTTTTTGTTCTAAGATTTCACGTCATGGATATAAGGCAAAAACAAATATTAGCAAAAAAGTGTGGTGTCACGCTACGACACATTGACTACATCCTAAGTGGTGGCCGCCGACCCTCCCCCGATCTGGCCCTAAAAATCGAGCAGGCCTCAGACGGGAAGGTAACGCGGGACCAACTGTTGTACCCCGAGCTATACAAAGGGAAGTTATAATACATTGGGGGGGTCGCTGAAATTATTAACGGTGACTTGACGGGAGTTTACACTGTGATTTCAGTGCCTTACCTTGCATACATAGTGTTTCACTCGTTACCAGCAAAAATCAAGAAAGGAGAAATGGTAATGGCAGACATCTTTGACGAAATGGTCACAAAGTGGGGCTCCCCAGCGGTAGCAAGGACTGAAGCGGGGAAATTCAGCGGTGGTTTAACAAATCCCCGGACGTTGGCAAATTTAGACTCGTTGGGGTGCGGAGTTGCGGGGCGGTTCCGGTGTGGAAAACGGATCGCTTATCCAGCAAAATGCCTCGCTCAGTTTTTGAGGGAAAGGGCGAGGAAGGCCTAAGCGGCCGTGGAGATTGACCCAGGAGACAATCTTCACCCGAACCTCCCCTCCGGGCCCGGGTATTTTGATTGTAAACATTACCACTGCCGGATGTCAAAAAAGGCGTGTTTGGTTAACCAGGAGATAGGGAAAAACACGTCGAGATTAGTATTGGGGTAAGAAATTCGTAGGTCCTGACCGGGCATCATCATGCCGAGATTGTGATCAAGGGAGAGAGATTTTAAGGGAGATGGAGGGGAGAGGATGAAATATCGCAAGGTTGATCAAAAAATATGGACCAGTAGAACTTTTAGATCCCTCAGCCAGGACGCGAGAGACCTTTATCTTTACCTCTTAACTTCCCCCCATAATAATGCTCTATGCTGTTACGTTTTACCGGAATTATATGCCGCTCATGACCTGCAATGGTTACCGGAACGGTTACGGGAACCGTTCGAGGAACTGTTATTGAAACAACGCCCGGACGGTACGCCAATGATATACCGGGATGGTGCCGGCGTAACCTTTTGTCATGGTCAACTTTTCAAAGAAGGCCTGGTAAATGGCAACACTGTCAAGGCCGCGCTGAAAATTTTAGATACGATGCCGACCAGCAGCGAAGTTTACGGTCATGTTTTGGCCGAAGTAAAAGCCCTGTCAAATCAAACAGATAAGCAATTTCACAAACCTTTAATTAAAGTGTTATCAGAACGGTTAACGGAACCGTTAATAGAACCGTTACCGGAACGGTTACGGGAACCGTTAGGCAATCCGCGCGCGCGCGTTCAGGAGCAGGAGCAGGAGCAGGAGCAGGAGCAGGAGCAGGAGTATACCCCCCCAAACCCCCCCTTGGGGGGAGCGAGCGAAAAAACACCCCATTCCAGCAGTAACGAAATTCCATATCGCAAAATCATCGATGACCTAAACCAGGTTGCCGAAAAAAATTTCTCTCCCTCTGCCGACGCCACAAGGCGACTTATCAAGGCCAGATGGAATCAAGGATTCCGGCTTGAAGATTTTAAGCGGGTCCACCGAACCAAAACCGAGAAGTGGAAAAAGGATCCTTCGCTGATGGATTTCATTCGACCCCAAACTCTCTACAGCCAAAAGTTCGAGGCCTACCTAAACGAGCGACCTCCCGGTTTGGCTGCCCGGGGAATCGTAAGCGAAAAAACAGAGCGATCGATAGCAAATCTCCAATCCTGGATGGAGGAAGACAATGAAAAACAAACAGCAATTCAGTGAATTCATGGCAGCAATCGGAGAGATCTTTGACAAAGAGATCTCAGTTACCCTCAGGAAGATCTACTGGGAAACCCTGAAACCCTACCCCGACGACCAATGCAAAAGAGCCTTTGAACTCGCCCTTACCACTCTCAAGTTTTTCCCGAAACCCTCCGAGCTCCTGGAGTTGGTCAACGGTAAACCGGGAGAGCTGGCCACCCTCGCATGGCTGCGTGTAGACCAGGCCGTTAAGAGGGTAGGCCCCTATGAATCCGTGGACTTCGCTGACGACCGCGCTATCAATTCTACGATCGAGGCAATGGGAGGGTGGCCAGGGCTTTGTAATATCGATCAAAAAGAGTGGAAATGGAAACAAAAGGAATTTGAAAACCTGTATTCGGTAATGGCTCAACGAAAAAACGGGGATCATCCTAAGTCTCTCCCGGGGGTCGTTGAGATTGAAAATACAGGCCGCGGGTTTCTTATTCCGGATGTTAGGCAACTTACAAACGCAGTAAGCCCGTTGATGTTGCAGTAGGAGGTTTTATGTCTGGCGTAAATAAAGCTCTCTTGATTGGAAGATTAGGGCAAGACCCTGAGGTTAAATTCACACAATCCGGCACAGCGGTCTGCAATTTCTCTCTCGCTACGTCCGAGACATGGAAGGATAAGGACAGTGGAGAAAAGCAGGAGAGTACCGAGTGGCATAAAATTGTGGCGTGGAGACGGCTCGCTGAAATCTGTGGCGAGTATCTTCGAAAGGGCTCACAGGTTTACATCGAGGGTAAACTCCAGACCCGCTCCTGGGAGGACCAGGACGGGAATAAGCGGTGGACCACTAAAATCGTGGCTAATTCAATGCAGATGTTGGGGAGTAAGGGCGAGGCATCCGGCGGTAGGCAGGACCATCCACCGCAAAACCAGCAAAACAACCAAGGGGATATGTTTCCAGAGGATGATATCCCGTTTTAGGAGGCGAAACCGATGAACTGGACTGAGGCTCAATACCTCGAACACATGGCGAAGGTGAGCGTTCAAATGGGACAGATAAGATTCGCGCAGGGGGGACGTCTTTCTGCGTGTGACGATTCCCCGGCGGATCCGGGGCTGGAAAACGACCTCCAAAGGAAATGCCTTCGGTACTGTGAAGAGAAGGGTTGGCCTGCTTGGCATGACTGGAGCAGAAAGAAGAATCAGCCCGGTTGGCCGGATTTGATCATTTTTCAGCCAGAGGGCCGGATATCGTTGATCGAACTGAAATCCTCATCCGGAAAATTACAAAAAGAACAGAAGGAGTTGAGGCTGATACTAAACTGGCTCAAGCATACGGTGCATGTGGTACGGAGCTATAAGCGTTTTTTGGAGATTGTGGGGGGGGTTAAATGACCTGTCCATACTGCAAAAGCGAAAACACTCATATTGACCGCACCCGAAAGCATGAAAATGTTGTTTTCCGGTGGCGAGTTTGCCAGGATTGCGGCAGGGCGTTTACCACGGAAGAAACTCGGCTCAAGGAAAAAACTACCGAAAAACCCGCCTAAAAGCAAAGAAAAAGTCCACATATAACATATACCTCCTATGTGGACACCTCATCCTTGACATCCACAATAACTTTCCCGCACAATTTACGCAATCTTTCTCATCATCTCCTCCTAGGGAGCCCTGGTATTGGGCCGGGGTTCCCCTCCTACCCACAGGAAGAGAAAGCGACGAGGGTGTAAATGCCAGCAGGAAGACCAACGAAGTACCAAGAACATTATCCGGCCAAGGCTTATGAGTTTTGTGCTGAATTTGGTTTTACTGACAAAAAGTTGGCTCGCGTTTTAGATGTAGACGAAGACACTGTTCACCGCTGGAAGAAAGATCATCCCGAATTTTACGAGTCCATACGCGCGGGAAAGGACGAATATGACTCTGGATTAATTGAAAAAAGCCTGCGGCGACGAGCTAAGGGCTTTCGTTATTCTGAGACAACGAAGGAGCTTTTGCCTGCACCTGTTGGCCCTGAAACGGGCGGGGCTGAGATGGTGACGACCAAAAAGGTCAGTAAGCTCATTCCCCCTGACACGAAGGCTATTGAGTTCTGGCTGCGAAACCGGAAAGCGAAAAGATGGCCGGATAAGCACGATCTGAAGTTGGATGCGGATCTTAATATCAACCTGATCGATTCTTTTAGTGAGGAAGATAATGAATAATGAATATTCCGTTCAACTATACTCCTCGCAACTATCAGAAACCGTTATACAATTCAACGAGTAAGGGGTTTAAACGTGGAGTTTCGGTCTGGCATAGAAGGGCAGGAAAAGACAAAACCTTCATCAATCTGCTCGTCAAGGAATCCTTCAAGCGTGTCGGAGCCTATTACTATTTCTTCCCCACTTACAACCAGGGCCGAAAGATCCTTTGGAACGGCATGGATCGAGACGGCTTCCCATTCCTCTCTCACATCCCAGAGGCGATCCGAACCAGAACAAACACAGCAGAAATGCTCACCACTCTCCGCAACGGGTCTCTTATCCAGGTTGTGGGTAGCGACAAGATCGACTCTATCGTGGGCACAAACCCTATTGGCTGTGTGTTTTCAGAGTATGCCCTACAGGATCCCCGCGGGTGGGAATTTATCAGGCCGATTCTCCGAGAAAACGGAGGGTGGGCCTTTTTTAATTTCACACCGCGAGGCCACAACCACGGATATCGGCTATATCAGATGGCCAAGAACAATCCGTCATGGTTTTGTGAACTACTTACAATCGACGACACCGGAGTTCTCGGCCCTGAAGACATGCAAGAAGAACGCGATGAGAGCATGGATGAGGACCTTATCCAGCAGGAATATTATTGCAGCTTTGAGGCCGCAGTCCTGGGCGCCTACTTCGGGAAGCAACTCGCCCTGGCCCGGAAGCAGGGTCGGCTTTGTAACGTCCCGATTATCCCGGGTGTCCCAGTCGATACGTTCTGGGACTTGGGGATTAACGATACCACCGCAATCTGGTTTACCCAGACCGTTGGGCGTGAGATCCGGGCTATTCATTACGAGGAACATTCAGGGGAAGGCCTGGAGTTCTACGCGGACCTTCTTCGAGAGCTTAAAGAAGACCTGGGGCTCAGTTATGGCCGGCACGTTGGACCTCATGACGTTGAAGTCCGAGAGTTGGGGACCGGTAAAACCCGGATTGAAACAGCCGCAAAGTATGGGCTTAAGTTTGAATCAGCTCCACGGCCAGAACGAAAAGAAGACTCAATCAACGCCGCAAGGAGCATCTTCCCTTATTGCTGGTTTGATGAAAAACACTGTGAGCGCGGGATTAACGCTCTTGCATCCTATCACAAGGGATGGGACGAAAAGAATCGTGTGTGGCGTATCAGCCCTGTTCACGATTGGGCGTCAAATGGCGCGGATGCCTTCCAAACAATGGCCCTCGGGCATCAATTCAAATCGGTCGGCGCCGGCTTCACCCCTGACCGTAGCGCCACCAAGAAGATTAACGCTGGCCGTACATCACGCCATTTCACTCCGCGCAGGAGGGCTGCCTAATGCCTGCTAAAAACCCCGCATTTCAAAAGCCTGATATTAAGACCCTGCAGATGTGGGTTTCCGAGGCGCATTGGGGGTCACGTGAGTGGCGGGCGGAATCGTGGCGAGACGAGGGTATGCATGACGGCGATCAGTGGGACCATGATGATGCTGTGGCGGCCACAGACGCAGGGGTCGAGATGTTGACCATCAATAGGATGTTCCCCGTAATCAACCTAATCCTGGGTACTCAGGCGATCAACAAGCTCAACGTGATAGCTAAGGCCAGAACTCAAGACGATGGCGAACTATCTCAGACCATGACCGAGGCAATTCAGTTTGTCATGGATCAGTCAGAGGGAGACGGCAATTTCCTGATTGCGACCGCCTTCCGCGATGCAATCGTGCCAGGGTTCGGTTGTCTTTGTCCTGGGTTTAATCCTGATCCGCGGCGCGAAAAGGTCCGTGTTGCCTATCGCGATTGGAAGGAAATATGGTGGGACCCTTTTGCCTCCCCATGGTTTAGCCCCGCTGATTGCAGATACGTGTTTCACCAGAGATGGATGGATCTATCCGCCCTTCAGGCCATGTTCTTAAACAAATCCCAAGAACTTAAAGACTATTTTGCTGATGTTTCGGGCGGTATGAAAAGCGAATGGAGTTCCATTTTCGACGACGAGTCTACACTGGTAGAAGAAGAAGCCCGGACCCTATCCGGGTCAGATTGGTCCGATGCCCAGAGATCCAGGGTTCGACCGGTTGAAATGTGGTACACAATCTTCGACGAAGCCTGGTTTGCCCGTTTCCCGGATGGTCGAGTGATTGAATTACCCCCAGACATGCCTCCGATGGAGCAATACCAGATAGTTAAAGCATGTCAAGAGGTAGTCTCTGCCACCATTCGACGCATTCGTGTCGCGACCTTCTTGGGCGATATCCTCTTACAGGACCTTCCTTCTCCGTTCCCCCACGATCAATTCCCCTTTGTTCCGTTCATTGGCTACATCGACCGGTTTAAACACCCTTACGGTGTTCCAAGGCAGATCCGGGACCAAGACGTTGAAGTCAATAAGCGGCGTTCTATGGCTATGGCGTTATTAGCGAAGCGGAGAATCACGACAGAAGATGATGTGACCGGGGACAAAGCGGGCCTTCAACAGGTCTATGAAGAAGCCAATAAACATGACGGCTTTGTTGTCGTTGCACCAGGTAAACTCGATAGAATCAGAATCGAAGAGCATCAAAACCTTGCCGAATCGCAGGTGTCCATATTGCGGCAATCCGAGATTGAGATCCAACAAATATCCGGGGCCAACGATGAGCAAATGGGTTATCCGAGCCGGGCGGAAAGTGGAAGGGCGATCGAGAAGCGCCAAGCTCAGGGCGCAACCGTTACCGCGTCCCTGTTCTCCAACCTACGGCGGTCTACCAAGATGTTGGGAGAACAGCTTATTTCCTTGATCCAAGGCGCTTGGACCGGAGAGAAGATCCTCCGTATCACTGACCGGCTTACGGGTGCGGAGAAGTTTGTCGCGATCAATGAGCCTACCGAAGAAGGGGTGAAGCACAATATCACACAGGGGAAATATGACCTTGTAGTCTCTGACGCTCCACAGACCGACACGGTTAGAGAGCGAAATCTGAACCTGATTATCGAGTGGGTCAAGAAAAGTCCTCCCGAGATTATCCCGCAACTAATCCAGTTAGCCTTTGAGATGTCCAACATCCCGAACAAGGAACAGCTCTTGGCTCGGTTGCGTCCGATCTTAGGAATTGCGCCCGGCGAAGAGGATATGAGCGCGGAAGAAATCAAGCAAAAAACAATCGAAGAGCTTAAGGCGCAGAAAGAGGCGCAACAGCAGGCGGCAAACATTGAACAGCGGCGCGTTACCCTGGAGTTAGACAAGTTGGAGGCCGACAACGAGAAGACCAGGGCTGAGACACAGAAGATATTGCAGTTTCCAGAGATCGAGCGCGAGAAAGCGCAGGCAGCGAAGTCAAAGTTGGAGTTAGAAGGTTTTAAAACCGGGTTTGATATGCAGACTAAGGCGGATCAGGCGCGGGATAAGGAATATGAGGGTTATCAGAAACAGATGAATCAGAGGGGGGGAAGGTAGATGACCCCACAACAAGAGGCAAATTTTGAGCGCAAAGCAGAGAAACACTTCCAGGGACACAGAGGCCTGTTGCCTGGCCGCGATTTCAGGTGGAATGTTTTTCATTGCAGGGACGAAGACGATGAATTCAGATCCCGGTTTGATGACACTTTCCCGGATGCGCCGGGGTCTCCGGGGTGGTTTAAGAAGAAGTTTGGGGGGCAAGCCTAATGGATTGGGACCTTGAAATTAAACGACTTATCCATGACAGCTTTGACGGCGACGGCAAACGTCTTTGGGCAAATTCGAGAGTTAGGGATAATCGCCTTTTCTTGACGGTTTCGGATTGGAGTACCGACAAATCTAAGACCGTTGAGGTTATCCTAAAACCGGTGGAGGATGGCGAATGAGAGGCACGGTAGCAAAACGAATCAGGCGGCCAACCGGGCGTATTACGCGGGAGCCCGGGCATGATCAATAAACCCCAAGCCCTACAGATTCAGGCGGAGCTTGAAGCGCTTTGCAGGAAGTATGGGCTCAGACTGATCATTCAACACGAATTGTCGCCTAGACTGAAGATGATCCGGGTAAAGGAGATCAGCATAAAAGTAAACTAAATAATTAGCAGCATCCAACAAGGACCATTAAAGGCCGGTTGGTTTCACGTGGAACGAGTTTTTCCATGTGTGACTGATCGGCCTTTTTTTCGTTTGGCACCGCGTTAAGGGCCACCAAATTCCGGCGAACTCTCCGCCGATATCCGAGAGCACGTCATGTCCATGACGAAAAAGGAGGACCGGCAAATGGCAGAAGAAAACACATCCCAAACAACGGAAGCAACTGAAAGCGCGGCAACTGAAGCCCAAACCCCAACCCCGGAGCCCGCGGCGATTAAAGACACGATCGACGCGAACGGGAAGGCCGAGGGTGAATCGGTCGAGTTCGAGTCCCTTTTTGACAGTGAGGATGTTTCGGAAGCTGAATTGAAGGGAGAAGAGGAAGCCGAGGTTAAAGACGACCAGGAATCAGAAGAAACTCCGTCAGAGACGAAAGAGGAAACGGCGTCGTCTCCGTCGAAAGACGAGAAGAAGCCTGGTGAGGCGTCCGAGGCAGAAGGTGAGCAGGCCGATACGAAGGCTGATGAGGCCAAGGATGAGCAGGGGAAGCCGCCTAAAGGGTTTGTTCCCATACAGGCACTTCATAAAGAGCGTGGGCAGCGTCAGCTCCTTACGCAACAGGTTCAAGACCTACTCACTGAAGTCACAGCCTTGAAGAGCGGCAAGACCGCGGATTCAGAAACCGAGGGTTCAGAAAAGGCTCAGCCGGAAGAGGCTTTTGAAGTCCTCTCCGAAGAGGCGTTCGACGAACTCCTGGAAGATGATCCGGTTGAGGCGATCAGGTACGACCGTAAGCTGAGGGCTTATGAGACCAAGCTGGCCGAGAAGGACAAGGCTGTTAAGGCAGAGGCGTCCGTTATCGAAGAAAGCCTTGGAATGATGGCAACTGCTATTCCCGGTCTATACGACACGGATAGCGACGTAAACCAGAAGTTAAGCGATTTTGCGATGGAGAAAGGATTTGCGGACCTGGACGGGCTGGCTCTGGTGACAGACCCCCGAACAAGGGTGGTTTCTGCCAATGGCGGGACTCCGCAACTCTTAGGCGAAACAGCGGCAAACTTAGTGATCATGCTCAATACCCTTTTCCAGGAGTCGGCCACGCTTGGCGATAAAAATGTTGACGCCGAGGCCCTTGAGAAAGCCGCAGAGGAAAAGGTTCGAGGGAAGATCACAAAGGAAGTGCTGGCAAAACTTAAACTACCAGCCGGAGCAGAACACAAGAGCCTCGGAGACGTTCCCGGGGATTCCGGAGATGCAGAACTTATGGGAGGGCCGACGAATGAGGCGGATTTCGCCAAGCTGTCGGAGGCTGACCAGAAACGCTATCTCGGCGGATAGGTCTTTTTGTGCGCTGCCAGGCTGCAAATAGGAGGTCATAAATCATGGCTACAACTGAATTCGCCTTAGGCGATCCACTGGCAGTACAGAGATGGTCCCTCAGTCTCGCGCGTGAGGCTGAGGTAAGACAGTATTTTCGAAAGTTCATGGGTACCGGCCCTTATGCGCTGTTAAAGGTGCAGACCGAACTCAATAAGGCGGCAGGGGAGAAGATCACTGTTGCCTTGCGGATGAAGCTCTCAGGTGACGGTATCGAAGGCGATAACGCTATCGAGGGGACGAGCGCGGAAGAGTCTCTGACCTTCCACAACGACGCACTCTTTATCGATCAGCGGCGTAAGGGCACCAAGAGCAAGGGCAAGATGTCCGAGCAGAGGGTTCCCTATAACATGAGGAAGGAAGGCCGGGACGCCCTGGCGATCTGGTATGCCGAGGATTACGACCAGCAGATCATGTGCTATCTCGCTGGAGCCCGCGGCGTGGACACCTCTTTCCATGTTGGAACCTCCTGGACCGGAAGGGCAAACAACACCCTTCAGGCTCCGGATTCAGATCATATTCTCTACGGGGGCACGGCCACAAGCAAGGCCACCGTTACCACATCTGATGACATGGCCCTCAATATCGTCGAACGGCTGACAGCTAAAGCCGAAACCACGGACCCCATGATTCAGCCCTTTATGATCGACGGGGAAAAGCATTTCGTACTCCTGATGCACGTCTTCCAGGCGTTTGCTTTAAGGACTAGTACGTCAAGCAATGATTGGCTGGAAATTACCAAGATGGCAGGACCAAGAGGGAATAAGAACAACCTCTTCCTGAATGCCCTCGGTAATTATGGCGGGGTGATCATGCACAAGCATCGGAACGTGATCAGGTTTAGTGATTACGGGGCAGATGCAGACCTGGCCGCGGCCCGCGCCCTGTTCCTTGGCGCTCAGGCCGGAATGATCGCATGGGGCGGGGGATCCGCTTATGGCCGGTATTCCTGGAACGAGGAAACCGACGATAGAGGAAACGCCCTGGCGATTACCGCCGGAACCATCTACGGCGCCAAAAAGTCCCGGTACGACTCGGCTGACTTTGGCGTGATCGCGGTAGACACCTACGCGGTAGATCCGAACGCTTAGGCTACAAACCAGGAGGTGGAAGGGCTTAGGCCCTCCACTTTCTCAACCACAACCTTAAAATTACGGAGGTAATTTATTATGGCAGCAGAAACCGTTTCTTCAACCGCAGTAACGGCGGGCGTTTGCCCGGATCATGTCATTCCGCCTGGAGTATTGCTTTCCAGGACCGGGACCTATACCGCTACGGCGGCCTTGGATGCAAATTCCATTATTCAGCTGGTGCCCATGCCGATAGGTGCCCAGCTTATCCAATTAATGATTGCTCACTCGGCTCTTGGCGCTGGCCGGACCATTGATGTCGGAACCGGTGGGGACGTTGATATGTTCTTCGATGGCACCAGCGTGGTCGCAGCAGGCCAGAAGCTATGGGGTGCCGCAATGGGCGGCGCAGTGGCGAACACCGCTGAAAATCTTGTCCATGGCGCGAACTTTTTGGCCGCAACCTGGCCTTATGAGTTTACGGCCAATGACAGTATCGATGCCAAGATCCTCGGGGACACGTTCCCGGAAGATGGCGTTATTACGGCAGTGGCTATCTACAAGGTTGAGGGCGCGATTGCCGACGAGACTTAACCATCAACTTTAAACCGATATGGCAGGGTAGCTTAAACCCTACCCTGTCATTTAGGAGGATTCATCATGTTGGTTAATGTGAGGTATTTCGGCAAACGGCTACCCTGGACCATCAAAATGCCCTGGCTGAGCGTCCCGGAAGTGACGTTCGGGGCGTCACGCGAGGCGAAGATGGTTCGGGCCGATGCAGAACGGTTGTGTGCGGAAAATCCGACCGACTGGAAGATCGTCAGCGAGGTTGTTGACGAGAAACCGAAAGCGATCGAAGCCGATAAGCCGGAAAAGCCGAAACCTAAAAAGCCGCCTTCGTCTAAGAAGCGGAAGGCCGTTAAGAAGGAGTAACGGGAAATGGCAACTATAACAGGAACAAATATTGTTAGTCGGGCTGCCATTGTCCTCCAGGACACCACGGGCGTCAGATGGCCGCAGACCGAAGAGCTGCTTTTGTGGCTCAACGATGGACAGCGGGAGGTCGTACTCAGGAAACCGGACGCCTACGCTCAGAATACGGTCGTGCAGTTGGTAGTCGGGACAAAACAATCTATCCCTGCTACAGGGATTCAACTCCTGGACGTTATTCGGAATATGGGGACCGGCGGCGCTACTCCTGGGAGGGCTATCACCAGGATCGATCGCGAGATCCTTGACGAACAGCGACCAGATTGGCATTCCGAGACCGCAAGCGCGGAGACCAAGCATTATATGTTTGATCTGAGGGACCCAAAGCATTTTTATGTGTATCCCCCACAACACGCCACGGCTGGTCAGGTTGAAGAGGTCTATTCTGCGGCCCCAACGGACCTGAGCGTTTTAGGGGATACAATCACCCTGGACGATATCTATTCCGGGGTTCTTTTGGATTATATTCTCTATCGGGCCTACAGCAAAGATGCTGACCTCTCACCGTCTGCGCCGCAAAGGGCGGTCGCTCATTACAATTCTTTCTTAGCGAGCCTGGGGGCAAAAGGGCAGATTGAGCAGGTTGTGGATCCGAACGCTGTTGACTTTAAGGAAGCGGTCGAGGCCAGACAGGTGGGCCGGGGACAATAAGCTATGACGTATTACAAGTACGATTTCTATAAATACGTTGCCCCTGATGTGAATGGGGTCCCGGAGCCTACGGTAGAGGATACTGTTGAGGATGTGATTATAGACTTTTGTCGGAAGACATCCTTTTACCGGCAATGGTTAGAAGATCAAATATCGGTCTATGTCGATGATGAAGAAGTCGAGCTTGACCTTCCGGCCAATACGGCCGTCGTTGAGGTCGTAGCCATCCAGGAGGTCGAGACGAGCGGCGACTATGGGGACTTCATCGATCCGGACACGTACATCTTTTCTAATCAGGGTGACGAGGCCAAGATCCTGTTTAGCGACCCATCTGACGAAGAATACGACGCGCGGGTCAGAGTTGCCTTGAGGCCGGTTGTCGGGTTTACCGTAGTCCCTGATTGGATTTATGAGGATTGGAGGGACACGATTGCAGAGGGCGCGAAATACCGACTCCTGTCTATGCGGTCAAAGCCGTGGCACTCACGGATAGAAAGTCATGAGCACAGGGTCTTATACGAGCGTGGCCTCCATAGGGCATCAGCAAAGGTCGTATTGGAAACGATCAACAAGATCAGGAAGCCGACATCGAGGTATATCTAATGGGCTTTAGCGTAACGAAGGTCAATATGTATATCCCGCAAGGGGCTACATACGGCCATAATTTTCTTTATCGTCAGCTAAGCGACGAATCAGTTATCACCCTGACTTCTTATACTGCGCGGCTTTATATCAGGGAGAAGGTGACGAGCACGACAACCCTGTATGAGGCGACAACCGATGAAGACGATGGTTTAACGATAAACGCCTCTTTGGGGAAGGTAACTCTTGAAATCCCCGCTGCAACTACAGCGGCTTGGACATGGACTAAGGCGGTCTATGACCTGGAAATCATATCCGCGGCGGGGAAAGTGACTCGGATCGTATCGGGCAACGTAAAGGTTTCCCCTGAAATCACAAGATAACGGAGGTTCACTGTTATGGGAGCATTTTCAGACTATTTAGAAAACGAAATACTTGACCATGTTCTTAACAATGGCAGGGCGCTGACCTATACGCCTGCCACTACGCTATACATTGCCCTGTTTACAAGCTCCGGGGGCCTGGAAAACAACACAGAGGGTTCACAGACAGAGGTGTCTGGTGGGGCGTATGCCCGGCAGAGTCTGAACGGGTCAAGCAACTATTTCACGGTTGCGGCTTCAGGGGCTACGTCAAATTACGCTGATATTGAATTCCCGGTAGCGACAGACGATTGGGGAACAATCACGCATTGCGCCATCATGGACGCTCTGACCAGTGGAAATGTGTTGATTTGGGGGGCTTTGACCTCATCTAAGATTATTGAGACCGGGGACCAATTCAAGTTCACGGCGGGCAACCTGGACATAACCTTAGATTAATAGCGGCGGCATGGAGGTGGAAAGTGTCGATCGGGAATTCCATAAATAGCCTGCCGCTGGCCTATGCACCCTTGAATGGGACAGGGAGATATGTCGCTTACGCCCTTGCAAGCCCTACTGCTGAATCAACGGCGACATCCGCAGGTTTGTTTATTGGAGATCTGGCCGGGGTTTTAGCTGCTACCGGGGGCCTAACGCCTGTTGGTAATAGATTTGTCCCGGCATCTGTAACGGCGGAAGTCACTGCTGCGTTATCGAGCATCGGGTTCCGGGTCTTCGATGAGACTGTAGCGGCTGCGGTATCGGCGGCGGTTGCGGCGCTTGGGGGGAAAACCAAGGCCTCGGCTGTTACGGTCATGGCTGCTTTGGCTGCTATATCGTCAGCGGTCCCTCTTCGTGTCCGTTCGGCAAAATCCGACTTCACAAGCCTATATATTCCCCCTGGTGTCCGGTCTTCCACCCCGGCTGTCAACTCTTTTTCCTTAAACATCGGCGCCATAAACAGTATCGCGGGGCAGTTCCGGCGGGTGTTTGAGACCCTTTGCGCTCCAACGGGCTCCTTTATTGTTGCGCTTTCTGTCTCTCTTGACGGTGAAGCGGGGCAAACACCAACCGGGAACCCTCTTTTTGGTGGGTTTGCCACTGTAGCGAGTGAGGCGGCAGCGGCCCCTCTTCCTAACGCGATCTTCGATCCTGACCCGACATTGGCTGGCCTTGCCGCGGTTGCACCATCCGGCGGGCCTTTACTCGCAACCGGCGGGACATTTGAGCAGGATTCCGCCACGGCGGTCTTGTCAGGGAGTCTTATAGTAGGCCCAAGCAAGACCCTTGCGGTGGAAAGCGCGGGTGTATTTACGCCGTTGTTTATCGGCATAGGGTCGTCAGCCATGGACGTTACAGGGGCTTTGGCTGCTGTAGCCAAACTGATTGCAGATGGCGCTTTCTCTGAAGAAACTCTAAGCGAGGTTACGCTGCTCGGCGGAAGGGCCAGGTCGGCGCTTTTGACTTTGGCGGTTCAATCTATCATGGATGGTGAGCCATGGGCGCCATTATCGGTTGCCGAGTCGATAGTTTACGCTGACGCCTGGGATGCTGCATTAGGGTTTGTGCTGAACGAGGACACCCTTTATTTGGAATACCTTGAATCTATTATTTACCGGACCGAGCTTGAAACGATTGTGTACGGGGAAATGGACTAACCACGTAATCAGGAGACGTTATCATGAATATCCTATTTACCAACAATGCCAAGACCCTTTTAGACGGAGCGATCTTAATTGATGCAACGTCAATCGTGGTCGATGATGGATCAGATTTCCCCAGCCCTACCGGAAGTCAGTTCTTTTATGCGACCCTGCAGAACCCTGCGGACGATACAGATTACGAGATCGTGAAATGTACGGCGCGATCAGGAAATACCCTGACGGTTACCCGGGAGCAGGACGGCACATCAGCCCAGGCGTGGACTGATGGAACATTGTGCGAGCTAAGGTTCACCGCGGGGGGGATCGACGAACTTAAAGCGCATGCCGCTGACCATTTATCCGGCGGATCGGCTGAAGTTGACGGCGATAAGCTGGATATTGACTTCAACCCCTCGAATTATACTCCCGCTACAACCCCTTCCGAGGTTGACAGTATTGACAACTTGGCAGCCCATCTCTACGGGCTCGATCAAAGGGTCGCTGCGGCCTCTCAGGATGCCAGGGGAACGATTGAATTAGCTACCCATCCCGAAGCTCAGGCCGGGACTGCGACGGGCCTGGCAGTTACCCCAAGCGCTTTGACAGCGGTGTTGAAACAACAGTCCTGGATGCAGGGGGACGGATACTACATCGGGACGGATAAGGTCCGGGCCAGGGACGAGGACGGCCTGAACCTGGAAGACGACGGCGGGCTTGGGATTCATATCGCGGACGGGGGCGCGGTTCTATTCGATGCCGATATCACTACGGATAAGGTCCAGGCCAGGGACGGGGACGGCCTGGACCTGGAAGACGACGGCGGGCTTGGGATTCATATCGCGGACGGGGGCGCGGTTCTATTCGATGCCGATATCACTACGGATAAGGTCCAGGCCAGGGACGGGGACGGCCTGGACCTGGAAGACGACGGCGGGCTTGGGATTCATATCGCGGACGGGGGCGCGGTTCTATTCGATGCCGATATCACTACGGATAAGGTCCAGGCCAGGGACGGGGACGGCCTGGACCTGGAAGACGACGGCGGGCTTGGGATTCATATCGCGGACGGGGGCGCGGTTCTATTCGATGCCGATATCACTACGGATAAGGTCCAGGCCAGGGACGGGGACGGCCTGGACCTGGAAGACGACGGCGGGCTTGGGATTCATATCGCGGACGGGGGCGCGGTTCTATTCGATGCCGATATCACTGTTCCGGGTCTGACGTTAACCAAGACCTTTACGCCCTTTCAGGGGGCGGACGTGGCCAGCGCCAATGACATGACCCTGGGAGATGGTAATTTTTTTGACATTACAGGGACCACGACCATCAACACGATTGCGACGAAAGGGGTAGGGACTTTTGTCGTCTTGCAATTTGACGGGATTTTACAACTTACTCATTCAGCCGATTTGGTCTTGCCGACTGCAGCAAACATTACAACCGCAGCGGGAGATATAGCAGTTTTCTACGAATACGCTACTGGTGATTGGCGGTGCATGGCATATACAAGAGCTGATGGAACTCCCGTTGCCAGTTTAACGCCAACAGACAGTAATTTCATCGTCGGCAATGGGTCAACATGGGTGGCGGAATCGGGGGATACGGCGCGGACGTCATTGGGCCTCGGATCGGGGGATAGCCCTGGTTTCGCGGGTCTGACGTTAACCAAGACCTTTACGCCCTTTCAGGGGGCGGACGTGGCCAGCGCCAATGACATGACCCTGGGAGATGGTAATTTTTTTGACATTACAGGGACCACGACCATCAACACGATTGCGACGAAAGGGGTAGGGACTTTTGTCGTCTTGCAATTTGACGGGATTTTACAACTTACTCATTCAGCCGATTTGGTCTTGCCGACTGCAGCAAACATTACAACCGCAGCGGGAGATATAGCGGTGTTTTACGAGTATGCTGCCGGGGACTGGCGGTGCATGGCATATACAAGAGCTGATGGAACTCCCCTTGTAGGCGGAGGTGACAGCAGCATGTCTGAAGCATCGGTAGCGGATGACGCTCAAGTTGCGTTAGACACGGGAAAAACCGGCTGGGGGTTCGCTATGGCTGGGGACAACGAGCAATGGATTCAGTTCAGCTTTACGGCGGCGGGGGTCGTCACGGTGATTGCGAACTCGGCGCTTGCCGTCAATACGGACACGGATGGCAATCTGTGCGTATACGATGCCGGGGCCGGGATTGCGATTAAAAACCGATTAGGTGCAACCAAGACAATCAGATACACAGTCAACTACTCATAAGGATAAGAGGAGGACTAAGCTATGCGGGAATATCCGAAACATATAGGGAACAAGCGGGATTTCCTGAATCTGTTAGCGATGCCGGAGTTTAAGGAGACAGCGTTGAAAGATTTAAAAAAAGTCAAAGACCTGAAAGACGATACGGTCGTTAGGGTTATATCCGGGTCGGAGGAAGACGGGAATTTGGTAACAGAGGTAATCGCAAATCCAAACCCCAAATGGAAGCAATTGGGATTTAAGGATAAAAAGGACGTAGACGACCTCGTGACCGTACAGGAGGTAATATAAGATGGCAAATAGACTCATTACACAAATTGAGAGCCAGAACGCCCTGTTGGGAGCAGTTGTAGCTAATTTTATGCTCAACAAGCGGGACCGGATTATCGAGTATAAAGACGCTGATGAAGTTACCGTCAAAGGATCTAACCGGATTCCTCTGCTTATCAATGGCAAATGGTTCTACATTGACACGGACACGGATCTGAGTACCGGAGCGGATCTGGACACTGGGGCCGTGGCGGCAGGGACGGACTATTATGTCTACGCATGTGATAATGCGGGGGCACTTGTGTTTTTAATCTCGGCGGCCAGCACGTATCCGCTCGGATACGACGCCAATACATCCCGCAAGATCGGCGGGTTTCACACCCTGTGTGTCAACGTTGGAACGATAGCAGGGCATACCCTGACCGATTATACGGCAAACAGTATCCTGCCTCAATCAGTATGGGATTTGAAGCACAGGCCACGATGCGAGCCTGCTGGGATGGTCTGGAGTGATGCAGCTCAGGTCTGGGTAGATATTTATCTGGCAAGTGGTACAGGCGCATCTACTGTGTCCGTCAATGGCGGCACGATATCAGATACTCGTAATTGGATGGACTTCGTTGACGACTTCGGTGCGGTTAAAAAACGGCTTTTGACTGACATTGAGTTTCAGTTGATCGCCGCTGGCAGCAACGAGGAAACCAATATTACAGGTTCTGGTGATCCGGTGACAACTGGCGGCCATTCTGATACTGCGTCCAGGCGGATGATATCCAATATCGGCTGTGAGGATTGCTGTGGGGCGTTGTATCAGTGGCTGTCTGACCAGTCATGGCGAGTGGATGGAGCTGATCTGGCTGCGTGCCAAGCCTGGGCATGGAGAGATTTAGCTGGCGCAAAGGGCTCTTTATTGGCACAGGGAACTTATGGGGATGTAAAGCTGCTGGCGGGCGGTCTTTGGAATGATGGGACGTATTGCGGGTCCCGGTGTCGTTATGCGAATTGCTATCGCTGGTCTACGTATGCGTTTATCGGCGGGCGCGGGTGCGCGGAGCCACAATAACGATGTCACTATATCACGTATCACGGGCGCGCCGCAGGCGCGCTATCACGGCTGGTAGGTCGCGCGGCTGCTGGCAGGCGGTAATTGGAATAATGGGACGAATGCAGGGTCCCGGTGTCGTAATGCGAATAACTATCGCTGGAATACGAATACGAATATCGGCAGGCGCGGGTGCGCGGATACAGGGTTTGATGAGCGAAACTCCTGGCTGGACCTACCGGCCATGTTTCGAGGCGTAAAAGTCACGAAGCAAAATACATGACGGAGGGCAGGGAGAGGTAGTAGGTAAGGGCCGAAAACTCTCCAGGCCATTAAAAGATGAAACGACACGGAAATCTTTGGGGGCAGATAACCGATATCCACAACCTTTACGAAGCCTATAAGGCGGCCCGGAAGGGAAAAACGTGGCAAGACACCATCAAACGGTTTGATGCACGGTTTGATGATAATCTGTTCGGGATACAGAAGGGTTTGATTGATAAGACGTTCACCACAGCACCCTATAAAGAGAAAACTATCTATGAGCCAAAAGAACGGACTATTTATATTCTGCCGTTTAATCCGGATCGAATCGTGCAGCATGCGCTCATGAACGTTGTGGAACCAATATGGGATGCCATGTTTATACACGAGTCGTACGCCTGCAGAAAGGGCAAAGGGATTCATGCTGGGAGTAAAAGGACGATGGAGCTTGTGCGTAAACATAAATACTGCCTGAAGATGGATATATCTAAGTTTTACCCATCTGTTGATCATGATATTTTATATGACCTGGTTCAAAGAAAACTCAAGTGCAGGGATACGTTATGGCTCATCAAAAACATTATTTACTCATTCCCGGGCGGGAAGAATGTCCCCATCGGGAATTTCACCAGCCAATGGTTCGGGAATCTCTACATGAATGAGTTGGATCAATTTTTGAAACACGAATGGCACGTAAAAAATTACATCAGATATTGCGACGATTTCTGCGTGTTCCATGACGACAAAGGATATCTCAACGATATAGCTCAATCCATTAAACGGTTTCTTGACAGCCGGCTGAAACTGACCCTGAGTAAGTGCGACCTCTTTCCTGTTTCAAGGGGTGTTGACTTCCTTGGGTATCGACACTTCCCGAAATATATCCTGGTGAGGAAAAGAACTGCCAAGAGAGTCAAGAAACGATTAAAAGCCCTGCCGTGGCTGTTGGCCAAGGGGCAGATCACAATAGATCAATACAAGGCATCTCTTGCCTCTACGAAGGGATGGTTGCGATGGGCGAATGCACACAACCTAAAGACGTATTTACAGATTGAAGGCCTGGAGGCAAGAGTACGTTGTGCCTGAAACGAAAAAGCGGTTCAGCGATTTTGCTAAAGAACATTGTCCTCTGGATGGTGAAAAAATCAGGATTACGGAGGTGTTCAATAAAGAAATCCTGGTGTTAGGGTATCGGCTGACACCCAGTAAATATCACAAGTCATTGCCATGTTTGCATTTACAATTTCAGTTGGGTACTGAGCGGCATGTTTTGTTTACGAGTTCGATGGTATTGGTTGAGCAGATTGAGACTTATAAGGGTGAACTGCCCTTTGTGGCGATAATTAAGCAGGTAGGGAAGTTTTACACATTTACGTGATAGGAGGATAGATAATATCATGTCTGGATGGACCGAGGTTATCGCCGGGGGCGGGTTGATCACGTTGTTGGGGATTGTATTGAGTGTCCAAAGATCCTCGGTGGCTGACCTCAAAAAGCGCCTGTATCAATCGAATGGTACAACCGTGTTTCTACCCCGGAAAGAGGCCGATAAGATGGAGTATCGCATCATAACAAAGATCGATGAGCTGAAGCATATCGTGGAAGGGATGGACCAGAAACGTGAGACCTCAAAAGAGGAAAACCAGCGAGAGCTGCGGAACATTGACGGCCGGCTCGCGACCATCGAGGCGAAGTTGCCGGCGAGGGCGGGGTAGCCATGGAAATCTTAAAGGCGCGATTAAAGCGTCATGAAGGATTGCGATTAAAACCGTATACCTGTCCAACCGGTCGTCTCACGATCGGCTATGGCCGCAATCTGGACGATGTGGGGATTTCAACAGCCGAGGCCGATATGATGCTGGAGCGGGATCTTTACACTGCCAGTAATGCATTGATGGGGTACCCGGAGATTGTCTGCAAGTTGAATGTAGCCCGAAGGAGGGTATGTATAGAGTTAATATTTTGGATAGGCTTGAGAGGCTTCCTGCGGTTTGTAAAGATGATATCCGCGATCAGGGCGGGTGATTTTGAGGCGGCGGCGCAGGAGATGATGGATTCATCGCTGGGCCGAGAATATGCTGGCCGGGCCAGGGAACTGGCAGAGATCATGCGGACCGGGATATGCCCGGACGCGGAGAGCGCGTAGCGCATGGCGCAAAGCGCATAAAGGAGGGCATCATGGGATTGGATTTTACAGGATTAGGGAGTGTGTTTGATTTCGCAAAGGGCGTTATGGATAAGATCTGGCCTCCGCAGGCAGATCCGAACGAAAAAATGAAAGCGCAGATGGCCCTGCAGGAATTACTGGAGAAACGCGAAAACCAGGTCATCGATGCACAGAAGAGCATTATTGTGGCTGAGATGCAGCAAGGGGACAATTACACCAAGAGGGCGCGGCCTACGATCGTTTATATAGGTCTGGCCTTCATCGGCCTGGTGAACGTGTTGTTACCAATGATAGCCTGGATTACGCTCTCCGTGACGGGTAAACCATTAACCGGCATGCCCGATATTCAGCTCCCCGGAGAGTTTTGGGCCGCCTGGGGCGGGGTATGCTCCATCTGGGTCATCGGCCGGAGTGCAGAAAAGCGCGGCGCGGCGAATAAAGTGATCAATATGATTACGGGGACGTAAGGATACTATTAAGAACGAAAGGAGCAATAACCATGAAGAAAAGAACTTTTTTCGCGGTCTTTCTGCTGATAGTTAGCCTGGGGGTTTTCAGTAGCGCCCATGCAATTGAGCAATTGCAGTTTTATCGTTCGGTGGCAGGAGACCAGACGTATGCGATAAAACAGGGGAATGTCAACAACTATGTCCTCGTGGCCAGTACCAACAAGGCGGTCACGGTCCCGACCGGCGCAAGCTATGCCATATTTTCTGCCAATGCTGATATTTGGGTCCGTGTTGGCGGGGTTGCCGCGGTTCCATCTGGGGATGTGACGGACGGCACGGGGTCAGAACTCAATCCGATAATCAGGCGCGTTGAGTCTGGCGGGACGTTAGGGGCAGGATACTAAGCATGAATCCGATTATCGTCAAAGCATTTAA
>JACKQG010002577.1_pt1 | contig 23524 bp, 19 predicted proteins | sample 8237621 | NCBI WGS metagenome assembly JACKQG01 (sample SAMN15677084, study PRJNA649215) | marine metagenome | biome: marine; feature: Black Sea; material: saline water; isolation source: suspended particulate matter (SPM) from the Black Sea western gyre | collected 2013-06-09/2013-06-10 | depth... | reverse complement strand
CTGGATACTGGATACTGGATACTGGATGCTGGATGCTGGATGCTGGATGCTGGATGCTGGATGCTGGATAAAAAAATAGCATGCGTGTATTATGTGTCAAGCATCTCTTCCGAGGCGGGGTTATCGCTTCGCTTCGACAATCATCAAGTATCAAGCAGCCAGTATCTGTGTGTTGCTACCACACGCACACAATGTGCGAACTTGACACAAACTTAAAACCTTGGTGTATATACGACCAGCATGAAACCATTTGCATACGATCTGAACGAAGCCGACATCAAGCGCGAACGGCGCAAAGCAAGAGAACTACGGGCAACACAGTGGTGGCAACGTCGCCTGGCCAAGGAGGTCTGTCATTACTGTGGCCGCGCCACCCTGCCCAATGACCTTACCATGGACCACGTCGTACCCATAGCCCGCGGCGGAAAGAGCACCAAAGGAAACGTTGCGGCGGCTTGTAAAGAATGCAACAACGCTAAAAAACAGCTGCTGCCCATGGAGTGGGAACAGTACCTGTCACAAATTTATAATGCAAAACCTCGAGCTGAAAAATAAAGCTGCGTGCTCCCTGCTAAACACGACCTGCGACGAGCCCGGGCCTCGCCCCGGAGGGGTGTCGTCCGCCTCAAGTGTAATATTGGTATGGCGCGTTAATTTTTTTGTTGACTTTTTTCAGGCTCCTGAACCAAATTAAACCAGTGCGAACAATTTTATCGATTATAATCTATTTCATATTTTGTTTGTCCGAAAGGATTAAGTATGCCGACAGACCCCATGGAACTAGGATCTATGGATCTTTTTGCCGAGTTGAGCCCCGCGGAACTTGAACAGGTACAAGCAATAGCGCATTCTGTGCAGGTTGCCGAGGCGGAAACTCTCACGCGCATCGGTGCTCCGGCACATAGCTTTTTTGTAATTTTATCCGGAAACTTTATGATTGCCTTCAAAGATGACCGGGCGATTACGCTGCACGACAAGGGCAAAATCATGGGCTGGTCTACTGTTTTCACCCCGTTTCGCTACAAAGGAACGACAATAGCCCTTACCGCAGGCGAAGTTTTATCTATACCGGGAGATAAGTTTTTGAGTCTGATTCAAAGCAACACCGCCTTGGGCAATAAAATCATGAGCAAAATCAATGTGATTGCATCGGAAAGAATGTTTTTTGCCCAGCATGCTGACCCGTTAGATGGTTTTTGATCAATCAATTCCTTGATTCTGCGGCCCCATCAATGCTACATAGTGTGCAATCACGGGAGCCGCAGCGACACAACTTTCTGATATGACACAGAAATTGTGGCGGAGTGCAATAAGGGTCGACCGTTGGCTTCGCTGACCCCTTGCTTTGCTCTCGCGTTTAAGGAGGTGTCCATTGTATGGCTTAGAAGCAATATCGACCCACAACGGCTGGGCCATGGCTGTTGCGGGGGTTATCATCGTTTTTTGCGGCCTTGTTGTGCTTTCATCGACCATCGCCCAACTCCACAAGGTGCTTAGGCTTTTGAACGGCGGGGCTACAGGCACAGAGGGTGCCCCTGCTGCTGACCCGATAATGCATCAGAATCTTGCCGAGTCCGCCCGACAGTTCAGGCTGATATCAGATAGAACGGGTGAATCTTTTCCCCTCCCAAAGCTTATAGAGCTTGCTGAACTAAGCGGACTGCCTCGTCCGCATTCAACAATTAATGACTTGTTAAGGGCCGGATTGATTGTCCCGGATGGAAAAGGGTATTTTTTCTGGAAACAATAAATTTATATTTACGCATAGCCGCGCAGTAAGAGCAACAAGGGGCAATTTATGGAACTTTTTTTTCAATTTTTATCAAACACCGGATATTATCTGGCTGACTATCGCCAACTCATAATGATCGTTGTCGGATCTTTCTTTTTGTATCTTGGAACTGCCAAAAAATATGAACCGCTTTTGCTGGTGCCGATCGGTTTTGGCATTTTAGTGGGAAATGTTCCTTTTTTCAAGGGCTTTGGTTTGGGCATATATGAAAACAACAGCGTTTTGCACTATTTGTATTTCGGCGTTACTACCGGTCTGTATCCTTCGATCGTTTTTCTTGGTCTTGGAGCGATGACTGATTTTTCTTCGCTGTTGGCACGGCCCAGCCTCATGCTTCTGGGCGCCGCCGCCCAAATGGGGATTTTCTTTACGCTTCTAAGTGCCTTGGCGCTCGGCTATTTGCCCAAGGAGGCCGCCTCCATCGCTATTATCGGCGGGGCCGACGGGCCGACGTCCATATTTCTCTGTGCCAAACTGGCGCCCCACCTGATCGGCCCCGTTGCTATCGCCGCCTATTCTTACATGGCTCTGATTCCCGTGATCCAGCCGCCCATCATGCGGCTTCTGACCAGCCGCGAGGAACGGCTGATCCGCATGCCGGAACTCCGAGAGGTATCCAGACAAGAACTCGTCATTTTTCCTGTCGCCGCTATGTTGCTCTGCTGCTTTCTGGCCCCGGCCTCCATACCGCTACTGGGCATGTTCTTTTTCGGCAACTTCTTAAAAGAGTGCGGTGTAACCGAACGCCTGGCCCAGACCGCCCGCACGGCCATTATTGACACCGCAACCATACTATTAGGATTGACGGTCGGTGCCAGCACCCAGGGCGATGTGTTTTTAACACCAAAGTCCGTGGGCATTTTCTTGTTAGGCGCCGTAGCTTTTAGTATCGCAACCGGTTCCGGCGTTATTTTTGCTAAAATTATGAACCTCTTTCTTAAAGAAAAAATCAACCCCCTGCTGGGCGCCGCCGGCGTATCTGCGGTTCCGGGGTCGGCCCGCGAGGTGCATCTGGTGGGCCAGTCAGAAGACCCTGAAAATTTTCTGCTAATGCACGCCATGGCCTGCAACTCCTCCGGCGTTATTGGCTCCGCAATCTGTGCCGGTATTTTGTGGAGTTTTATGGTTGGGCTTTAATGGCTCTCTTAGATAGTCTCCGTCCAGCGTTTTTGTTTTGGATTCACGGATGGACACTAGACAACAAAGGTGAAACCCTATGAAAAAATGGAAATGTTTAGTCTGCGGCTATGTTCACGAAGGAGATGAGCCTCCCGAAAAATGCCCTGTTTGCGGTGCTGACCGCAGCCAGTTTGTTGAGCTTGCCCCTGAAGAAGCCGCTGCGGCAGCACCTGATCGCCCCGCACCGACACAAACAGCGAAACCGGCATCAGGAACGAAAATTTCTGCTTTCGCCACCGCCCTGATATCCAAACACCACATTCACCCTATTTCCGTTCATATCCCCAATGGTGTTGCGCCCGCTGCTGTGATTTTCATTACCCTGGCAACTTTCTTCCAGCTTGAAGGTTTTGCACTGGCAGCATTTTACAACATGGCCTTTGTCCTTTTGGCGATGCCGCTGGTGCTCTTTTCCGGATATGTAGACTGGCAAAAGCGCTTTGGCGGAAATCTTACAAGCATTTTTTGGATTAAGATAGTTTGCGGGTTTGTGGTCCTGTTGACTTCGACAATCCTGGTTGTGTGGCGCATTGTGGATCCCAATGTCGCCGCGGCGACCTCCGCAAGCCGCTGGATGTTTCTTGGCGTTCATTTGGTTTTACTGTGTGCGGCAGGCATTGCCGGGTTTTGTGGGGGCAAGCTGGTTTTTAACCAGGACTAATCCGCAGCTCTCATAAAGCATTTGTCTAACGTCAACTAAAGCTACAAACCCGACCCGGACAAGCCAAAAAAATGCCACCAAGGCACAAAAACACAAAGAATATATTTAGCATTCTTTCTTCGTGCCTTGGTGTCTTGGTGGCAATAAAAAAATGCCGCTACCCAGACGGAGTTTTACAATTCGGTATGTCCCTCCTTGAGCAGCAGGGCATGGTACCATACTGAAAACTCGAACATGCCTCTGTACCTGTCATCGTCATTGATGATACCCAGGCAAAGATCAAAGACACCACGCCCATATTCATTGCTGTAGTCTTCCGAGGTTCTGGTGTGCAAAAACTCGCGCACAAGCGTTTGGGTCGTACGCTTGGTTTTATCTTTGCGAATATCAATGGGGTCTTTGGGCTCTTGAAACGGGTTCCATTCTTTATACCCTTTTTTAAGGATATGCTTCTGGAGCCGTGGTGACATACTGTCAAAAATGGCCTTTTTTCTCTCTTCCTGTTCTTCCGGGGTAAATTCAGTCATCAGCTGGCCCTCTTTTGTCTGCACGTTGGGTGGTTTTGGTCATCCCAAGATATTCCGCGTCGTAAACCGTAATAAGTGCCATGGAGACCGGTACCAGCATATCCGCCATTTGAGCATGCTTGGTTTTTATGCTGGCGACCAGTTCCTGAGAAATTGCAAAAAGCTTCCCCTGGATTGTATCCAGGTTAACCGTCGGATACGGTTTGCCCTCTTCGAAGCCTGATTGCCCGCAAGTATGGCCGACGCCACCGATGGACGTAGGAATCCCGTAAAGTCTGCACGTTATAGGCCGTTCTTCATAAAGGTCACACACATCCTTGGCGTTTAGCAGAGGGCAGCGACAGCGTTCCGCAGCCAACTCCACCAGGATCTCAACTTCTTTTTTCCCGGACTGCATTTCCTGATATGCTTTTCTTTTAATCATATACACTTTACGGTCGGCCCGATTCGCTTTTTCAATCAGCTGTTCCCGTTCCTTGCCCTGAAATTTTTGGTTGAACTTGTGGTTGAGATAAAGCGCTTCGACCAGGGTAAGGTCAAAAAGGGCGTGGCAGCAGTCGGCACATTTGATTTCACATGTAACCTCTTTAGGATGCTCTTTTTTCACACGCTCAAAAACGTCGTCCGCCATCTTTGTAACCGCTTGGTATTGCTCGAAATAAAGCGCAAGGTCTATTTCCATCATTAATCCTCTCGTTTAATTTTTTATAAATGTTTCACGTGAAACATAAAGTTGCTGGTTGTGATGAACTCGAATTTTTACGAATTCATCAATGCTTATTTTCCGATGCAGAACCGGCTGAAAATTTGATCGATGACATCTTCGCGTGTGGTAAGCCCAACAATTTCACCTAAGGCGTCGATCGCTTCCTGGACATCGATGGCGACCAGCTCAAAAGGTGTCTTGTTTTTGATAGCTTCTACCGCGGAAGTCGCCAGCTGCAAGCAGCGCGCCAGGGCAATTTTATGCCGCAAATTAGGAATGGTCACATTTTCGGGTTCGAGCGGAAAGTCACCCATAGAAATTTTTGCGATTAAGTCCTTAAGCGCGCCGAGCCCTTCTCCGTAAAGCGCCGATATCTTGATGGCCGGTGTTTGCGCCCATGTATCAGGAATATCGGGTCCGGCACCCTTGTCAACAAGGTCGATTTTATTAACAACAATAATCGACCGCTTGTTATGGATGGTCTCATAGATTCTATAATCTTCACGGGCCAAGGGCTCGCCGGCGTCAATCATAAAAAGAACCAGGTCTGATCTGTTAATATATTCCTCTGTTTTTTGGATGCCGATAACCTCGACCGGATCATCGGTTTCGTGGAGACCGGCGGTGTCAGCCACAACAACCGGTATGCCACGAATATTTAAGGTTTCTTCGATTAAATCCCTGGTGGTGCCGGGTATGGGCGAGACAATGACACGGTCGTTTTGGAGCAGTCTGTTCATCAGGCTAGATTTGCCGACATTCGGTTTGCCGACCACCGCCATTTTTATACCATCTCTTAAAATGTGGGCATTATCATATTGCCGTATCAATGCTTTTAAAGGCTCAATAGCCTTGTTGGCAATAACCGCAACAGCCTTCCCGTCCTTGATGATATCTTCAACATCCTCGGGAAAGTCTATGACCGCTTCGATTTCAGTCAGAATGTCTAACAGAATGTCCCGGATCGCTTCAACTTTTTGTTTCAGATCGCCCCGTATTTGTGAAGCTGCAATTTCCAACGCCTTGTCTGTCCGGGAATTGATAATATCGATAACCGCTTCGGCCTGGGTCAGGTCGATGCGTCCGCTTAAATAGGCTCGTTTGGTAAACTCGCCCGGTTCAGCCAGGCGGGCGCCCTGCTTTAACACCAATGCAAGCGTCGCGGCAAGCACTACACGCCCGGAATGGGTATTTATTTCGACAACATCCTCCCTGGTATAGCTATGGGGTGCCGGCATCGCCGCAAGCAGCACTTCGTCCAGAACCCTTCCGTTGTCCGGGTCTACAATATGTCCATGATAAAGGCGGTGTGAGTGCAAGGCGGCAACAAGGTGCGCATCTGTTGTTCGCCAACTATCAGGAGTGTTGCCCGTCTTTTGAAAGATAGCTTCGGCAATTGACAGGGCGTCGCGGCCTGAAATTTTGATTATACCGATACCGCCGCTGCCGACAGGCGTTGCTACGGCGGCGATAGTGTCTTGTTCCATTGATTATCTGCCGGAGTTTTGCTTTCTAAAAGAGTTTTTCTTAGGATAAATAACCAGCTCTCTTAAATATCCCTCACCCATGCTTTGTGTTTGGACCCCACCGTCATCTTTTAAGGTCAGATGGGCTATTCTGCGGTCGTGAGCATTCATCTGCCCCATGGTTGCCGGCTTGCCTGTGCGCTTGGCCTTTTCGGCCTGTTGCTTGGCTCGCTTTTGCAGACCAAAGCGTCTGTTTTGCAAATAGCCTTCAACGTCGACCTGCACGCGGACTCTTTTTGTGCTGCGCTTGTTGACCATTTTTTCAACAAGATACTGGATCGCTTCAAGGGTTTGCCCCTGCTTTCCGATGAGAACACCGGTTTCTCCCCCGTTTACATTGAAAAATATCCGACCACGGCCTTCTTTTACCGATATTTTGGCATCGGTAGTAATTAAATCGACGATGCGCTGCAAAGCATCTTGGCCGATTTCTTTGGAATCATCCGTCATGGGGTCGGGTTTACATTCACGGCCTGCGGCGCTTTTGGTCGTCTCGGCCTCTGCTTTGGTCTGCTTCTTAAACGATTCATCGCTTAAAGCTTTATCTTGCGATACAGGCCCACGCTCCGGGGCCGGCCCCGAGGTGGTGACGCGGATCCGCGCCTTTTTGGTCCCAACCAGACCAAAGATGCCGGTCGATCCATAGGAAATAACATCGTGTTGAAGCTTTTTTTCGGGTATGTTTAGCTCCGCACACGCTTTTTTGATAGCCTTTTCAACACTCTTGTCTTCAAATTCGAAACAGGGCGACATGGACACCTCCGTTATTAAGCACGTTTTTTGGAAACATAATATTGTTGGGCTATGGATAGAATGTTGTTTATCAGCCAGTATAAAACAAGCCCCGAAGAAAAATTGATAAAAATTACTGTAAAAACCAGCGGCATTAACATCATCATCTTGGCCTGGGCAGGATCGCCCGGTGGTGGTGACATTTTCTGCTGTATCAGCTGGGTGGCTCCCATAATAATGGTCAAAACCGGAATGCCGTAGGGCGGCTCCATAAAAGGAATCGTTACGTCAAACCTAAGCAGTCGATCTGGGGCAGAAAGGTCGGTAATCCATCCGAAAAAAGGCGCATGTCTCAGCTCTATGGCTCCATACAGCATGCGGTAAAGGGCAAAGAACACAGGAATCTGGACAAGCATTGGAAGGCATCCGCCTAGCGGGTTTACCTTATACGCCTTATATAAATGCATCATTTCTTCGTTCATTTTTTTCTTGTCATCACCATGTTTTTCTTTGAGTTTGGCGATCTCCGGCTGAATCTTTTTCATTTCTGCCATGGATTTATAGCTTATGTTGCCCAGCGGCCACAGGATGATCTTGCTTAGTATCGTTAAAATAATGATTGCAATCCCGTAGTTGGCAATAAAGTGCTCATACAGAAAATCCATGATCCAAACAAAGGGTTTGGCCATAAAGTCAAACCAGCCGAAATTAACAGCTTTGTCAAGATTATAATCGAGCTTTTTGAGTACTTTCAAGCTCTTGGGCCCCAAAAAAAGATTGTGCTTAAATGTGTGTCGGGACCCTGGATCGATCACAAGTTCGGGATGAACATACTGGTTTTCCAGAAGGTCGTTTGCGTGCAGAAAAAGATGCATGCTGGCTTCGACGGCCTGGTCGGGAATAATGGCTGCCATGAAATAACGATCTTGAATTGCTATCCATGTGAGCTTGCCGTCATAAACGCTTTGTTTCTTTATTTTTTTTATTTTGACTTCCTCGGCCTTGTTGTTGATGAGCGCGCTCGGTCCTTCAAATCCCATCCGACTCCCCTTTTCGTCGGCTGGTTTCAGAAGCGACAGGAAAAGCTTGTCCCGGACGGTTTGGCTGGAGCCGTTGGTTAAAGTTACGTTGAGTCCGATCATGTACGTTTCGGGTGAAAAGACAAACTTTTTTTCAACCACAAAACCCGAAGGAGATCTCCATGAAAAGGCTACCTCTTTCGATCCAGCGCTAACATCAACGCTATCAGATTCAAGGGTTGTCTTGAACACAGCCCCCTTAAGACCTTCAACGCTCTTTCCCGCAAACCCAAGCCGAACCGTTCCGCCCTGCATGCCCGGAGGTATCATTTCGTATAGGGGCGCATCGGAACCAAGGCTCTGCCTGTAGTTCTTAAGGATAAAGCTCTTAAACTCGGCCCCCCTTTCTGAGATTTTTACTGAATACAGCGGCGTGTTGACGGTAATGCTGCGAGCGGGCCGAAGCGTTTGCAGCCCTGCGGCCTGCGGGGGGGCGGCACCGGGGGCGACGGTTTGCTCTGTTGCGGGCAATGCCGGCGCCTTGGCAACCGACTGCTCGCCCTGGGTTGTCTTTTTCGGCTGTTCAACTTGTTGCTTTTCAACAAAAAAATAGTTCCATACGAAAAATACCAGCATAGAAAGCACTATGGCGGCAACTAATCGAGCATTCTCCATGTTTCTCTCCGACTTCAACTTCCCAAACAGTTCTGTTAAGATTAATTTTCCCTGCGCCGAGCTCTCCGCTCTGCACCGGCAGGCTGCGGTCCCGCTATGGCGGCAGGCGCATGTAAGGGTTTCTGTCTGTTTTTTGATGCGCTCATTGTGGCATTGCAACAAGCAGGGTTTTTCTGGTTGATCTACAGGATTAGAATCTTTGCGGGGCTGTTCGAAGACAGGTGCATGCAGCCTTGAGCAACAGGCTCGTTTTGCGATACCATCCCTCAATGATCTATCAAAACGCCTGTATATCGCGCTGTCAGATCTTCTCCGCACAAGCAGCAGTTCCTGCCCGTTGATGTGCAGATTTTTTTGGTCCGCCGCCTTTAAGGAACCGAATCAACGCCACCCGGATTAAAGGGGTGGCACTTGATTATCCTTTTTAAGGCTAACAAAACGCCCTTGGGCAGACCGTGGGACGATAGGGCCTGATAGGCATACTCTGAACAGGTTGGATAAAAACGGCATTTCGGAGCCATAACAGGAGACAATAGAAGCTGATAGGCTTGTATCAGCAATAAAGCAAGCCGCAGAAACACTCTATTAATGATTATTGCTCCCGGGTATTCTGTCAAAAATATCTTTCAGCGACAAAAATGTCTGCTCCGCGGTTAGCCCGGCAGCTGCTCTTCTGGCTGTTATGTTGATGTCCAGGCAGCCGGCGAGTAGGTGTCGATTCTGCCTAAAATATTCTCGAGAAAATCGTTTAATCCTGTTGCGAGCCGCTGCGTTTCCAACCTTTTTCGATACAGTAATACCAAGTCGTGTATTTTCAAATTGCCCCGGACAATATGTAACTACAAAATGTTTGTTAGAACTTTTTTTTCCGTGCTTTGATAAACGCAGAAAATCGGGGCGCTTTAAAATTCTGTCCGCCTTGGCAAAGAAAAAGCGCAAAAGAAGCTATCCCTCTGTATTCACTCGTTTTAATGTCTTTTTTTGTCGGCCGGTCTTGGGTTTAAATGATCTTGAAACAACGAAGCCCCTGTCGGCAAAATTAATAAGACGATCCGCTTTTGAGTCTCTTGTGGGGAAATCGTTTTTTCATTATGAAAACAAGCTGTGCTTCAGACCGCCAGACGTTTTCTCCCTTTTGCCCTACGACGATTAATAATTCTTCGGCCCTGCTTCGTTGACATTCTTTTCAAAAATCCATGGGTGCGGGCACGTTTTGTTCTGCTTGGCTGATATGTTCTTTTCATAATTCATCCTTTATTTATTACAGCGACCCGACATCCCGCTGATGGGGGACGTCGAACATGCTCTACTCTCCAGGCCGCTTAATCGGCATTGTCAAAAATCAACAACTAAACCATTTAATAAAACACAGGTCTTTTTCAATGTCAATACCCAAAGCCGCCATACATTATAACTGTTTTTAATCTTGTAATATTTGAAGCTCCCTGCAGTCCGCAGGCGGACAGGGAATGTTCTGCCTTGCGGCAGTGCTTCGCGCGACTGTAAGGAATTCTGCTAATTTAATAATCCCTCGCATTCCCCGCAGTCCACCGGAGGCGGACGGGGAATGCGCTCGCTATTGGAGTTCAAAAACATCAACTTCTTCCATATGCAACTGGGGATCGGGATATATGACAATCTGTTTTTTTATAATACGCTCAAGGGTGACAATAATATGATTCTCCTCTCCATGGAGAAGTTCGGCGATTTCCGGGTTTACCCTCAGCGAGACCTTGGCTCCCGGCATGTCCCATGATTCGCGCAGTATCTCCCGATATATATTGTAACAAATCGTCTGCTTGGAGACCAGGTACCCTTCGCCGCCGCAGTAAAAACACGGCTCGCACAGTGTCCGTGTAAGCGGTTTTCTGATCCGCTTGCGGGTCATCTGGATTAACCCCATGTCTGACATGGGAAGCACGTGGGTTTTACTCCGATCCTTTTTTAAAGCTTCCTGCAGCGCATTAAAGACCTTCTCCTGGTTGGACCGCTTCTCCATATCGATAAAATCAATTATTATAATGCCGCCGAGGTCTCGAAGGCGTATTTGATATGCAATCTCTTTAACCGCCTCAAGGTTTGTTTTTAAGATGGTTTCCTCGAGATTATACTTGCCGACATACCGGCCGGTGTTGACATCGATGGCCACCAGCGCCTCGGTATGCTCGATCACGATGTAACTGCCTGATTTCAGCCACACTTTGCGTTTTAGGGCACGAGAGATATCACCCTCGATGTTGAAAGCTTCGAAAATTGGTTCCGCTCCTTCATACAGCTCTACGGAACCCTTTAAGCTCGGCATAAATGTGTCCAGTAAACCAAGCACCGATTCATACCCCTCGGAAGAATCGATAATCAGCTTTTCGGCTTCATGGATTAACAGGTCCCTAACAGCCCTAAGGCTAACGGAAAGCTCTTTGTGTATCAACGCCGGCGCCGAGGCGTTTTCATATTTTTTTTGGATGTTTCCCCATAGGTTTGTAAGAAAATCCATCTCATAGGCAAGTTTCTCTTGCTGGACCCCTTCGGCTGCGGTTCTTGCTATGTAGCCAAAGCGGTCTTCTTGCAACGACTGCACCATTTGCTTTAAACGGCTCCGTTCGGCTTCATCTTCGATACGCCTGGATACCCCGATATGATCAGAGGTCGGCATTAAAACCAGAAAGCGGCCGGGGAGAGAGATGTGGGTTGTAGCGCGTGCTCCCTTGGTCCCCATTGGGGCTTTGGCAACGTGCACCATTATCTCCTGGCCTTCTATCAGCAGCTCTTCGATGTTGCCGTTGCGATGGGTATAGGGCTTAATCGGAGCGTTTAAATTAATATCAGCGACATGCTCTTTGTTTTCATCCTGGTCAACAAACATCTTCTCGATATCATTATAGCTGTTGCCGATGACATCGTCCACATAGATAAACGCCGCCTGCTCAAGGCCTATGTCCACGAAAGCAGCCTGCATGCCCGGCAGAACACGCTGGACCCGACCCTTGTAAATATTGCCTGCGATATCAGAGGCGTCTTCTCTTTCGATGAAAAGTTCCGCTATATTGCCATCTTCAAGCAACGCGACCCGCGTTTCATGTTCTGTAATATTTATAACGATTTGTTTATACATTTTCGGAACTCATTTTAACTATTTGGGCCTGCTTGATTTTATTGGCGGGCAGACTAAAAATGCGGTCCAGGACTTCAGGCGGTCTCACCGTCTTCCCCGGTTCCGTTCGCAACGTCATCTGCAACCGATCAGGGGCCAGCAATTTTATGTTTAAAACCAACTCTTTCAGATCCAATTCTTTTATTTTACCTTTGCGGTTGGTGCGCCTATAAATAACTTTCGGGCTGTTATTAAATTTTATTAATTCTTTTTCATCAAAAAAACCATCTTTATTTGTTACCACATACAATGCCGCGGTCAACTTGTTGCGCAGCGCCCTGGAGGCGGCCGGCTGACACTCTATAACCCTTAATCCCTCGGGAAGTTGCTGATTTAATCTTTCTACAATGCTTTGCGCTTTAAAGCCCGCCGCCACTTCCAGGTAAAAGTGTTCCTTCTGGCCCTCGAAGCCCAAGGGGAGCGGATCTTCAAAAGATATCAGCGGTTTGGGATGAAAGCCTTGTGAAAATTTTACCGGTATTCCGGCTCGCCGGATGGCGCGCAAAACAATATTAACCAATTCAAGGTGCCCAAAATATTTGGCCTGGCCCTGCTTGGAATAAGCGACCCTCAGCCTTGTATAAAACGCTTCGGTGGGTTGCTCGGTCAGCATGTGCTTTCCGGCTGTGCTGTTACAGGTTTTATATGTTTGCGGTTCGATGCGATCAAAGTCACATACACCGCAACTGTTGCATTCTTGGTTGCGGCAATCGCTTGTATGTTCACTCTTTAAGGCCTTTTCCCATTCACTGTGCAAAAAATCTTTGTCAACTCCGGTGTCAATATGGTCCCAGGGAAGCGGCTCCGTCATTGCCCTTGTGCGGGTGGTATAATAATCGATCTCCACGCCTTCTTGAGAAAAAGCTTCTTGCCATAATCGATACTGAAACTTGTCGTTCCAGCCGTCAAACCTGCAACCCTTTTGATAGGCTGCAACCAGCAACCGGCTGAGGCGCCGGTCGCCTCGCGACCACAGCCCCTCGAGCAGGCTTACTTCGGGATTCTGCCATTTAAATTGAACCCCGGGCATCCTTAGCTTGTCCCGCAACCACCGCATTCTGTCTCGCGCTTCATCCAAACCAATCTGTGGCACCCACTGGAAGGGGGTGTGGGGTTTAGGAATAAACGTTGCGACGCTGACGTTGATTTTTATACCCTTGCTGTTTTTAACCTTAATCTTACGAAGTTTGCTTACCAAGCTGACGATGGCCTGCAGGTCTTTGACCGTCTCGGTTGGCAGCCCCACCATAAAGTATAATTTTATCACCTGCCATCCCAGCCGGGTCGCGTTCTCAACCGAGGTGACGATATCCGCTTCTTCAATGTTCTTGTTAACAACATCCCGCAGCCTCTGGCTGCCTGCTTCCGGCGCAATCGTAAAGCCGGTTTTTCTAACCTTTTTAACCAGACCCATAAGCTGCGGCGTTAAGGTGCCGGCCCGCAGAGAGGGAAAGGAGACTGCTGTGCGGTTATGCTCACATCGTGTCATTATGTGTTCCATCAGCGGAACGATACACTCGTAATCCCCCGTGCTTAATGATAAAAGCGACAAGTCGTCGTAACCGGTAGCGGCCATGGATGCTTCTAACAAATTAATCAGCGTCTCCATAGACCGTTCGCGCACCGGCCGATATATCATGCCGGCCTGGCAGAACCGGCAGCCCCGGGTGCAGCCCCGGGACACTTCCATGCGCAGACGATCATGCACGGGTTTGCTAAAGGGCACGATGGGCCTTTCGGGAAAAGGCGCCCGGTCCAGGTCGCCTATAATGGCTCGCTTAACCCCCGGGTGCCGCTCCAGTGCGGGCAAAAGGGTCTGGAAGCCGGCGTCATCATATCTTGGCCTAAAAAAACCCGGCACATAAACACCTGTTATGTCGGACCATTTTTTTAACAGGGCGTCTTTGTCGAGCCCGCCGCCGGCCTTCCATGCCATCCAGGTGCGCGACATCTCTATGATCACGTTCTCCCCGTCACCAACCACCATGGCGTCAAAAAAATCAGCAACGGGCTCCGGATTACAAGTACAAGGACCGCCGGCTATGATCAGCGGGTATGACAGGTCCCGCTCGCCGGCTAAAAACGGAATTTTGGCAAGCTCGAGCATATAAAGCACGTTGGTATAATTCAGCTCATAGAGCAGGCTGAAACCGATGATATCAAATTGATTCAGGGGTTGTTGAGATTCTAAAGAGACAATGGGAACATCAGCGGACTTGAGGTATGCCGCCATGTCAAGCCCGGGCGCAAAAACCCGTTCTGCGGCGATATCCTTGTGGCGGTTCAAGATATGATAAAGAATTTGAAGGCCGAAATGTGATGTTCCGATTTCGTATAAGTCCGGAAACGCCAATACTATCCGCAACTGTACCGCGTTGTGGTCTTTTTTGATTGCATTGATTTCCGTCCCCAAATACCGGCTCGGTTTCTCGACCAGCGGTAAGATGTCTTGAATGGTTCTAATACTCATGGTATAAGCATAATAAACATTTTGCCAACGTTTACAAATCTTTTTTAAAACAAAATGGTTCTGTACCGCTTTAAATCAATACTTTTTTTTTCCGCGCTCTGGACCCTGGTTGTCCTGCAGCTTATCTGGCCCTCTCGTGGTCGCAGCAATGATGACCTCCGGGAAACCGCTGTTGTCAGAGCCGTCAGAAAGGTCAGCCCGGTAGTTGTCAATATAAGTTCCGAATTTGAGGTTCATGGGCGAGCCAACCCGTTTCCGGGGATGGGGCTGGATCCTTCTTTAGAAAATTTTTTCAAAGACTTTTTCGATCCCGGATTTGAACAGCGGTACCAGCGAACCAGTCTTGGGTCCGGGGTCATTATCGATGGCAAAAGAGGTTTTGTTCTTACCAACAATCATGTCATTCAAAAAACAGGGGCCATTGCCGTGGTCCTGAAAGACGGGCGTGAGTTTAAGGCTCAGATTGTTGGCGCGGACCCTGAATCTGACCTTGCGGTGCTGCGCATTGCTGCCCAAAACCCCCTGCCGGACATCAAGATGGGTAATTCCGACGACCTGATGGTCGGTGAAACGGTTTTTGCCATCGGCAACCCTTTTGGGTTTTCAAACACAGTAACAACCGGTGTTGTCAGCGCCACCAATCGCAGCATACGCTCTGAAGATATGGTCTATCACGACTTTATTCAGACCGACGCCTCCATCAACCCCGGAAACAGCGGAGGGCCTCTTTTGAACATTCATGGTGATCTCATCGGGATAAACACCTCCATTTATGCCAAGGCTCAGGGAATCGGCTTTGCCATACCCATCAATAAAGCCAAGCGGATTGTGGCCGACCTGATTAAGTTTGGCGAGGTTGTCCAGGCCTGGATCGGCCTTACTGTTCAGAGCATTGATCAGCGCCTTTCTCAATATCTCCAAATGAAGGATATTAAAGGGGTTCTCGTAAAAAAAGTTGAAGAGACTGGCCCGGCACGCAAGGCGGGCATTAAAGACGGCGACGTCATCGTTGCCCTGGGAAAACGCGACATCCTTTCTGAAAACGACTATCAGGCGGCTATGAGAGAGTTTGCGGCCGGCCAGACCATTGACATCAAAACCTGGCGCCGCGGAAAAACCAGCACCATTGCTGTGCATGCGGCCGTCTTTCCGGAAGAGCTGGCCATGGGCCTGGCTCTCCGCCTTTTAGGGATAAACGTCGCCGCGCTCTCTTCTAAAAATCGTCACATTTATCAAACATTCGCCGAAGAGGGTGTGCTGATTGTCGAAATCCACCGGCAATCCCACCTGGCCCGCATCGGCGCCCGGCCGGGAGATGTCATCCGTCAAGTCGATGAGATAACCATAAAGAGTATCAAAGCTTTTAAGAAGGCCGTCATAAAATATCGCCACAAATCATCACTGGTGATCGTGCTGCAGCGCGGCCGCTATCTTTATAACCTCAACGTTAAACTTTAACCTCATACCGCAAGGGGTGTTTATGAAGCGCACAAAAATAGTACACCTTTTAAAATCGGAACACCCTGTTGACCGGGTGCTTGTTAAGGGATGGGTCCGAACCCGCCGGGATTCAAAGAGCTTGTCGTTTATTGAAGTTAATGACGGATCGTGTTTAAGGGGCCTGCAGATTATAGCTGATAACACTTTAAACAACTATGAATCGATAGCCAAGCTTTCAACCGGGTCGGCGATAGCGATATCGGGCAAGCTGATAGAATCACACGGCTCCGGTCAGAAATGGGAGGTTGTGGCGGACAAAATTGATATCATTAGCATCGCCCCCGAAACCTATCCCTTGCAGAAAAAACGACACAGTGATGAATTCTTGAGAACCATTGCCCATTTGCGTCCTCGTACAAACAAATATGGCGCCGCTTTTCGTATCCGGTCGGAATTATCCTATGCTGTCCACAGGTTTTTTAGAGATCGGGGTTTTAAATATCTTCATTCTCCCATCATCACCGCTGCGGATTGCGAAGGGGCCGGAGAGTTGTTTCGGGTAACAGCCCTTGCTTTGGACAACCCCCCGACAAAAGACGGAAAGATTGATTATTCTATGGATTTTTTCGGCACAGAGGCCAACCTGACCGTTTCCGGGCAATTGTCCGCTGAAATGTTCGCCCTGGCCCTTGGAGATGTCTACACGTTCGGACCGACTTTCCGGGCCGAAAACTCCCACACCAGCCGACATGTGGCCGAGTTCTGGATGGTGGAGCCCGAAATGGCTTTCTGCGACCTTGACGGCAACATGGATCTTGCTGAAGAGCTGGTTAAAAAGCTAACCGCCTTTATAATAAAAGAGTGCGCAGAAGACCTGGAGCTCTTTGCCAGGTTTGTTGACAAAAACCTGATGGCAACCCTGGACAACATCGCCTCGTCGGAATTTATTAGGCTTCCCTATGAAGCGGCCATGGAAATATTAATAAAATCCGGCAAAAAGTTTGAACATGAGGTTGCTTTCGGAAACGATCTTCAGACCGAGCATGAGCGTTACCTGACCGAACACCACTTTAAACAGCCCGTTATTGTGTATGATTATCCTAAAGAGATTAAACCGTTTTACATGCGGCTAAACGACGACCACAAAACCGTCGGCGCCATGGATGTGCTTGTGCCGGTTATCGGCGAGATTGTCGGCGGAAGCCAGCGCGAAGAACGCCTGGATGTGCTCGAGGGGCGCATGGATGAGATGGGCTTATCTAAAGATGCTTACTGGTGGTACCTTGACTCCCGGCGGTTCGGCAGTGTGGAACACAGCGGTTTCGGCTTGGGGTTTGAACGGTTGCTTATGCTGCTGACCGGCATCAGAAACATTCGGGATGTGGTTCCCTTTCCAAGGACGCCCAACAGTATAGAGTTTTAGTTTGACCCCGCAAGCTTGCTCGCGGGAGGAGTATAAAATCGTATTACGATTTCATTCTTTGAGGCAGCGGAGCTTGGCAAGGTCTTCGGCATACCCATAAAGATGCAGGCCCTTGCTTTCTACGATCATTTCGCCGTCTTTTACGCCGATTTCCCCGGCCATGTAGCTTTTCAGGTTTTGAATCGCGGCCAAGTTGGCCGGCAACCCCCCCCACAGGTCCCACGACCGAAAATAAATAATAAAATGAAGGGTTTCGTCCTGGATGCGCGTATCTATGGATCGTAGACAGGGCGGGTCTATCAGCGTCAGGTCTGATGGGTGCGCCACCTGCAGCACCATCTGGTTGTTGCGCTCTCCAAACTGATTATAGGTCTGAATAATCCATTCGATTTGGTTTAGATAGAGCTGACCATCTTCTTCAAAGACAACCTTGCCGTCGACCTCTCTTTTGTCGGTAATTTCAGTGTTGCCTGCTTCCCACCAGGCCAGCTTGTCCCCTGTAATCGCCGCCCGCGTTAGTCGTTCACCATATGTGTATGATTCTCCCGGCTCTTTGCGGCCGGTCATCAGGTATTCGATGTACGACCTGTCGTAACCTTCACCGCCGTAAAGATAGGCTTCTTCGACCGGGTTGGGTATGCCGCAAGCCGGAGGTATGTCCGGTAAAATCGGCTCTGTATAAGGATGGATCACATGCCCGCAGAAATAATCATATTCAAGCCTGGTCTGCCCGGCATAACTGCCGCGGTCGATGTTAAACCTGCGCCCGTGCTCGAGAATATCATAGACAGCCTGAAACCACAGATCCGGCAAGTCTCTTGCTTGAATTTTATGAATATACATTTTAGATGTCCAGAATGCTTACTTCCAGGGCGTTTTTGTGGATAAAATCCCGGCGGGGTTCAACATCTTCACCCATGAGAATCGTAAAGATTTCATCAGTTTCATCAGCGTCGTCCACCTTCACCCGTAAAAGGGTCCTTTTGTCCGGATTCATTGTCGTTTCCCACAACTGGTCGGGATTCATTTCGCCCAGGCCTTTATATCGCTGGATGCCCAGGCCTTTTTTACCTTCCTCAACAAGATAAGCAAGCAGTTCTTCTTTGTCTTTAAGTTGAACCGAATCAACCTTGTCGTTATCATTAATAACAGCAAACGGGGGCATGTCGTATTTTAAAATATTTTCGCCTATCACCAAGCTTTTCTGAAAATCTTTTGAGTATACAAACCCCCTTCCGATGATCAGGGGTTTTTCACTCCTTTCCGGCGTTTCGGATACCGTGTCGGCCGGTTGTGTGATTACAGGCGCAGTGACGGTTAAATTATAGACCTTGCGTTCCGGTTTCCACTCCAGGTCGCCGGCAATATAACCATTGTTTATCAAAGATTCTCTCAGGTTCAACATTTTTTGGTGGTTTGCGAGAAATTCTTTATCGGCAACCCCCTCTTTAATAAGAAATTCGACCAGGCCTATATTGAAGCCGCGGTTTTTAAATTCAGCCATAACGGCGCAATATTCTGCAAGGTCTCCAACAAAACCATAAAGCTTATGGCCAGACAATATGAAATTGCTGCCAATAATTTCGACACTGTTATTGTTACACACACGTTTTAATATGTGGTCGTTTAATTCCATATCGTTCTTGAGATATTTCCCCTTTTTACTTTTACCGACCCTGTACAGGGGTGGTTGGGCGATATAAAGATAGCCCCTGTTGACCATCTCGGGCATATGCCGGTAAAAGAATGTTAACAGCAGTGTTCGAATATGAGAGCCGTCAACATCGGCATCGGTCATAATAATGGTTTTGTGGTACCTGATTTTATCAATATTATATTCTTCGTCTCCAATCCCTGTGCCCAGTACCGTGATAATATTCTTTATTTCTTCGCTTTGCAGAATTTTATCAATGCGAGATTTTTCAACATTTAATATTTTACCTTTTAAAGGCAATATGGCCTGAAACTTTCTGTCGCGGCCCTGTTTGGCGCTTCCGCCGGCAGAATCGCCCTCCACAAGAAAAATTTCTCTTTGGGCAGGGTCGGAACTTTGGCATTCCGCTAATTTGCCAGGAAGTGTCGAATCAATTAAAGATCCCTGTTTGCGGGCTAAATCTCTGGCGCGCTTAGCCGCATCCCTGGCCCTGGACGCATCCACGGCTTTTCCTAATATTTTTCTGGCCACAGAGGGATTCTCTTCGAAAAACGAACTTAGTTTTTCATTAACCAAAGATTCGACCAGACCCTTGACTTCACTGTTGCCCAGTTTTGTTTTGGTCTGACCTTCGAATTGAGGAGCTTTTATTCTAACACTAATTACGGCGGTCAAACCTTCCCGCACGTCGTCACCACCGATTTTAATCTGAAGATTTTTGGGCAGGTTTCCATTGGATGCATATTGGTTGACCGAACGGGTTAATGCCGCTTTAAAACCGACTAGATGAGATCCGCCTTCGGCTGTGTTTATATTGTTTGCAAACGAAAATATTTTTTCTTTAAATGTATTGTTATATTGCAGAGCGGCTTCTATTGTAACATCGTTTCTAACACCTTCAATAAAAACAGGGTTGTGTAGGGGGGTGTGCCTTCTGTTGAGATATTCCACATAAGACACAAGCCCGCCTTCATATAGAAATTCATCCTTTTGATCAGAGCGTTCATCTTTAAGGGATATTTTTACCCCTTTATTTAAAAAGGCCAATTCACGTAACCGGCGTATCAGAATTTCATAAATAAAATTATCGGTATCTAATATTTCGGTGTCGGGATAAAAATGAACTTTTGTACCGCGCTTTTCTGTCTTTCCGATTGTTTTTAATTCACATGTTTTAATACCTTTTTCATATGATTGGTAATAAATATTTCCTTGGGTATAAATTTCGACTTCCAAAAGATTTGAAAGTGCGTTTACCACCGACACGCCGACACCGTGCAGTCCTCCAGAAACCTTATAGGAATGATCGTCAAATTTGCCGCCGGCATGAAGTTTGGTCATAACAACTTCAAGCGCGGGCATATTTTCGCTCTTTTGAATACCAACTGGAATTCCTCTGCCATTATCTTCGACACTGACACTATTATTAATATGAATAATGACCTTGATATTATTGCAATAACCGGCCATGGCCTCATCAATACTGTTATCGACAACCTCGTAAACCAGATGATGAAGCCCTTCTATATCAATATTTCCAATATACATAGACGGTCTTTTTCTGACCGCCTCCAGGCCTTCAAGTACTTTAATATTATCTGCGTTATAAGTGTTTGTTTCTTGATTCATATTCTCATCGGCATAATTACACTTAAATATCTGTCGTTGTTTTCTCCTTGGATTAAACAGGGTTTTTCTTCATCAATAATATTTAATTTAACCTTTTCTTCATCAATAACATTAAGGGTTTCAATAAAGTATCTAGGATTGAACATCACCCTAATAGGTTTTCCCTGATATTCTATATACATCTCTTCTTTGGATTCACCAATATTAGGATTGGTGGTGGTTATAATAAGATTATCCTCTGTAAAATTAAAGATTACACCCTTATACTCCTCTGAAGATAATATTGACATTCTTTTGAGCATCATTAAAAATAAATGGCGGTCCATATTAATATCATTTGCATCATCTTTTTTAATAATATCATGATATTCGGGAAATTCTCCTTCAAGCAGGCGTATGATAATCGTCTCTGAATCTTTTTTTATAATAAAATTATTGTTTTTAAAACCAATCTGAACCACACCTTCAAAATCGAGGAATTTTACAACCTCTTGCAATCCTTTTTTGGGTATTAAAATTCCAGGACCGGAAGGTAGTTCGGAATCTTTACTATAAATACAATCTACTTTTGCCAGCCGGTTGCCGTCCGTTGAAACCATCCTAACTAAATTTTGATCATCCTGTTTGATAATTTCAAAATAAAGTCCGCTAATATGGGCCCTTTTTTCATCGGATGCCCCCATAATAATGACCATTTTATCGATCATCTTTTTAAATTCAATGGAATCTATTTCGAAAAATTCGATATCATCGACATGGGGTGACTCTGGGAAATCATCGGGATTCATCCCAACGATATTGTATTCGACATTATTATTGGCTATTTTAATCCAATGGTTTTCAATCTCATGAACCTGAATCTCATCACTTGGGAATTCTCTTATAATTTCATAAAATTTTCTGGCATTAATAACGACAGCGCCTTCAGATTCAACTGTTCCCGAATACAATCCCTCATACCCGGTTTCAAGATCAGTAACCCTTAATACAATACCGTAATTAGTTGTTTGTAAAAAAACATTTGAGGTAATGGGAAGATTGCTTTTACGGCCGGTCAACCCCTGAATTTTCGATAAAACATCCAGAACATCATTTTTTTTAATTTTAAACTTCATATCAATTCCTTAATAAATATATAAAATAGATTAATATTATAAAGGGCTGATGAAAACCATAACAACTTTTTAAGACATTAATTTAATAATATTAATTTAATATACAATCATATAAAAGTGGTTTAAAAACATATTAACAACCAGCGCATTGTAAAACGTATTAAAGTTGTTGTTGATAACCCATGAGTTATTGAAACAATATTACCAATATAATTAATAAAAATAGTAAAGAAAAAAAAACATACAATACTATATATTGTGTTTTTAGTTTTTAAAAGTAAATATATATACTGTTTTTCAAAGAGTTACAAGGGTTTTTTACTATTGATAAAAGCAAAAAAGTGATATTAAATACAAATTTAATTCAGAAGAATGTATTTTATTATAACACGTTAAAATTAATATAAAAAATGAGATTTATAGCAGACTTACATATTCATTCCCATTTTTCCAGAGCAACTGCGAAAAACCTTAATCTCGAAAATATTTATATTGCGGCCCAACTTAAAGGAATAACGGTTGTAGGAACCGGTGATTTTACCCACCCGGGATGGTTTGCAGAGATAAAGGAAAAATTAGTTCCGGCCGAAGAGGGATTTTTTAAATTAAAAGATGAAATCGCCGACAAATGTGATCAACAGGTTCCCTCGGCGTGCCGCGGCATAGTTCGTTTTATGTTGGTTTCTGAAATCAGCAGTATTTACAAAAAAGATAATAAAACCAGGAAAATTCATAATCTTGTTTTTTTCCCCGCGGTAGACCGGGCTGAAAAATTCAACTCAAAATTAGATAAAATCGGAAACATTAAATCAGACGGTAGGCCAATTTTGGGGTTAGATGCCAGAAACCTTCTTGAAATTCTTCTTGAAACTTCGGACGACGCCTTTCTTATACCGGCGCACATATGGACGCCATGGTTTTCGTTGCTGGGTTCAAAGTCGGGCTTTGATTCCATAGAGGAATGTTTTGGAGATTTGAGCGCTTATATATTTGCCGTTGAAACCGGCCTTTCATCCGATCCCGCCATGAACCGGCAGGTATCGGGCTTAGATGGCCTTACGCTAGTATCAAACTCAGATGCGCACTCTCCCTTAAAATTGGGAAGGGAAGCAAATATTTTTAATACCGAGCTGTCTTATTCAAACATAAAATCAGCCCTAGAGACCGGTGATCCGAAGCGTTTTCTGGGAACGTTTGAGTTTTATCCCGAAGAGGGTAAATATCATCTCGACGGGCACCGCAAGTGCGATATTAGATTGTGGCCGGAAAAAACACGCAAATTAAATGGTATTTGTCCGGTTTGCGACAAACCCCTTACGCTGGGGGTTTTGTATCGGGTCGGGGAATTAGCGGACCGCCCGGGGGCCACCAAAAAGGCCAGGAACCACCCCTTTTATAGTATTATTCCCCTTGTAGAAATTTTGTCGGAAATTTTAAAGGTCGGCCCGGGAAGCAAAAAGGTTATGGGTAATTACCATGCGCTGCTGGATAAGTTGGGCCCCGAAATTAGCATTTTAAACACATTAAAAATTAAAACCATCGAAACGGCCGGTATACCTTTGTTGGGAGAGGCAATCGCAAGGATGCGCCGTAATGAGGTTGAGGTGTTGCCCGGGTACGACGGAGAGTTTGGAACCATAAAAATTTTTGATCCACACGAACGCGAAAAATTGCTCGGCCAAAAAACACTTTTTGTTGTTCCGGCTTTTAGACCCGACAACCAAAAAAAAACCGCACCATAAAAAAAGAAAGGGCCGTCACAACCTAAACTCTTTTAATTATTTCAAATCTCAAAACAATGTTCCGTTTCTACCGCCGGACAATT
>JACKQG010002576.1_pt1 | contig 23530 bp, 16 predicted proteins | sample 8237621 | NCBI WGS metagenome assembly JACKQG01 (sample SAMN15677084, study PRJNA649215) | marine metagenome | biome: marine; feature: Black Sea; material: saline water; isolation source: suspended particulate matter (SPM) from the Black Sea western gyre | collected 2013-06-09/2013-06-10 | depth... | reverse complement strand
CCGAATCCCCACAGGATTCCGGCATAGGAGTGGCCCAGACCTGCGATCATCATGCCTATCCCCATACAGACGGCAGACAAGGTCCCGGCCACACAGGGTCCGAATTTATCCTGGATCTTTCCGCCGGGAATCATGAGCAAAGCGAAGATGAGGATACACATTGATTTTGGGTTAGAGGCCTGCTCTGCGGTAAGAGCGCCGGCCCAGCCGTGAGCCTTCATGTAAACATCGTCTGTAAGGTACTTTAGCCAGACAGACCAAGCGTACAGACAACCCAGGCATAAATTGATGGTCGTTCCTGCAAGAATAACGGCCCATGCTCGCCCGGGTAATGCATCTACTGGTTGATTAAACCCCTTGGCATAAGGGTTGAATAGTGCCATCAGCACACCTCCTTAAGGTTTGAAATATTCGGTTGATTGACCGGAGTCCCTGCTTGTGTCCGTCCCGGTAAGTCTTTGCTAACCACGCTTCACAGGTGCTTTCAAAAAATAAAGACCTCCCTGTTATGTGTCAGTTTTAAAGACCAGCCGTTTTGGAATGGTAGGGTATTAATTCAGCATCAAGGTCTCCGGTAGAAAAAATAAACACAGATTCAGATGGCGTTTACCACCCCCTTTCGTTGCGGTTAAGGTTTATATTAAATTGCCGCGTTCTACAAACTTTGGCAAAGGATGCAAAGTGTTTTCCAAGCATGCGCTGAAGCGTTTAGATGCGTTCAAATTCAGCTTACAGGCTCAGGACAAGCTTTAATACCTTGGCCAAAAATCTCAAATGCCATTTCAAGGGTCGACTTCAAGAAGTCTTTTTTGTTGTCGATCAAACGTTTGCTCTCTTCCCAAAGAACAATACCTGAAAATAAAGCCCATACAATGTCAGCCAGAGCTACAGGGTGCCTGTCAATAAATTCGCCGTTTTTAATGCCTTGCTCAAATATCTTAGCCATCGATGCAAAAGAGACTCGGGACAACTCTTTGATGTCTGCAAGGAGATCCGGTGACAAATTTCTTAGGGTTTCACTCGATTGAAGGTGAAACATATTAATTAGTACCAGAGGATCGAATTCGTAAACTTCGTACAGGGCTTCCTGGAGGGCTTCTATTTTTTCGGAAGGATCTAAATTTTTTTCCTTGAGGACATGTTCCAGCCTAATGCTCATATAATGGAGGATCCTCAAGGAAAGGGAGGCAAACAATTCATCTTTGTTTTTGAAATACAGGTAGATTGTTCCGGGGCTGAGTTCCGCTTCTTTGGCAATATCTTCCATTGTGGCTTTGTTAAAGCTTTTTTCGGAAAATACCCTTTTGGCGGCGATCATGATTTGCTGACGCCTTCTTCCTCTTTCCCGTTCTTTCCTTTCTTTGATTCCCATAATTTACTGAACCGCATTTATTTATTTAAACCCTGTATAAATGGTATTTTTGATTTAGTCAAGCAAATTATCCCATTTTTCCCTTGCGGGCCGTGTTTTTGTCAGGATTTGATTAAGCTTTCAGTTGATGGTCTCGTAAATAGTCACGAATTCAACTATAGATGGTTAAGTAGAAAGGTTTATATACAAGTTGTAGTATTTTATCAGGAACGATGCCATACATGTAGTATCCGAGTCTCTGCAAGAAGATTACAACCCGCCTGAGTCGGACAAGCGCAGTAGATAGGGCTTTTTACGACGCCATCTCTGTTATTACCCCAGAATTTTCTTTATATAAGGACTATGGGTAATCTCATCGAAGCTTGTTTTGTGTTCTATTAGCTCAGGCAAATTTTTGAAATTAAATGTCAAAGTATAAATTGAACCTTCAAAGTTAGTAGGAGGAATTAATTTTATTCCCCTTGGAAGCCTTAATGCTTTAATCAGCTTTTCAAATGCCTTTTCAGCACTTGTTATGGCAGGGAAACGCCGTTGCTTTAAATAGGATCTTATTATGCGAGTCTTTTGATTTTTATCAAAATCTGTTTGATTTAGGATTGCTTGCAATCGATCGTCATTAAGTACCTCCAAAATATCAATCTCCTCGCGCAGCGCAATTTCTTGCACAAAAGTTACTATTTCTCTTTGTTTGTTAAGGCTCAATTTAAGGTTTTCAAAAAGCTCTACAAAGCCGGCTCCGACATCAGGTGCCAGCTTGCCCAGTTCCAGCGCCATGGCCAAGGAAATAGTATCAGACAGTATGGCTCTTTGAATGGGGCGGGAAAGATGGCATATTCTCTCAATTTTTTTTATTACAGATTGATTCTCAGGAAATCCCAGGATCGATAATTCCTGGGCTAACATAACATCATCTTTAATAAAGCCGGATATTAAAGCCAGCGATCTCGACTGTTCGATCAGGTTAAGAGGCCTTTGCAGGGCATTATCGGTGACGGCAATTCCGGCACAATCAGCCTTTTGGGTTCCAGGATCCAATATCCTTGCTTCGACCTGGGACCAGCCTAAACCACGGCATGCTTCAATCCTGCGGAATCCGCAAACAATCATATATTCCGAGTTGTTTTCCAGTAATAACGGGGGATTCAACAAGCCTATCTTTTTAATGGAGGCTGTCAGGTCGTCGATATTCGTTTCGGTGGTAATGCGGTAGGTGTTATCCTTACAATCGATATTGGTAAGCTTTACAGTTTCAATTTTAAAATGCATGACAAATTCATCATCAAAAATGCGGGTTAGTGCCGGTAAGTTGTATGAGTGCCTCCATGTATTTGTTGCGGGTATTGGTGATTACATTTTCAGGCAGAGATGGCGCCGGCGGCTTTTTGTTCCAATTGATGGAAAGCAGGTAGTCTCTGACGTACTGTTTGTCAAAACTCTCTTGCGGACCGCCCGGCTTATAGGAGACCTGGGGCCAAAACCTGGAGGAATCGGGAGTGAGCACTTCATCAATCAAAATAATATTGTCGCCCACAAAACCAAATTCAAACTTGGTATCCGCAATGATGATGCCCTTTTTTTCCGCCTGCCGAGCCCCCTGCTGATAGATCGCCAGGCTCAGCGCTTTGACCTTTTCGGCCTGCTTTTCCCCTATTTTTTTTACAGCCTCTTCAAAATCGATATTAATATCATGATGTCCGATTTCTGCTTTGGTTGACGGCGTAAAAATAGGCTCGGGAAGTTTATCTGATTCTTGCAGACCTTGCGGCAGTTTTATCCCGCAAATCCTTCCGGATTCCTGATAATCTAACCAGCCGGATCCTGAAATATAGCCTCTGACAACACATTCGATGGGCAGCGGCTGCGTTTTTTGAACAAGTATACTGCGGTCACGAAGAATGTCGCTATAAGGTTTGCATGGTGCCGGGAAGTTGTCTACGTCGCTTGAAATTACATGATTGGGCAGCAGGGGTTCCATAATTTTAAACCAGAAAAGGGATATCTGGGTCAAAATTTTGCCTTTATCAGGAATAGGGTCCGGCATAATCACATCAAAAGCGGAAAGACGATCCGAAGCTACCATTAAAAGCCGGTCCCCCAGATCGTATATGTCCCGGACTTTGCCTCTTTTTAAAAGATTGAGGTCCTTAAAATCAGTTTCAAGTACGGCCTGTTCCATAAAATCTGTCCTCAAGAAGTATTTTGTATTTGGTATTTGGCTATTTAACATGCTGGTATATCTGTATATACTTAAATTAAAACACTAAATACCAAACACTAAACACCTGATGAATTTAGCTTTTTATGAATTCATCAAAGTTCTTTAAATGCTTTTATATATAATTTTAAAATAGATAGTGCTGTTTCGCCTATTTCAAGAAACTTAATCCCGGATTCGAACTTACCCACCTTGCCCGGCTTGGAAGCAACAACCTTGCCTTTGATATCAATCAGATCATTTTCCAGACCGATTGACAGCAAAGCGTCGTATTGCTGTTCAATTTGAATATGTGTTTCCAGAAGGATGCCGCCTTCACTGATGTTCAAGGTTCTTCCCATTCCATGCATAACCACTTGACCGTTTTCATCCATACAATCATACGCTATTAGGTTGAGGACGTCGATTCTTGAATGCAGTCTTTTATCATCTTGCGTCATAGTTTTCACCTAAGCCGGATAAACCGGTATTAAATAAGATTCTCTCGCAAAGGCGCAAAGTCGCCAAGATTATAAAAAAAATTTATCTTTGTTTTCCTTTGCGGGCTTTGCGCCTTTGCGTGAAATTATGATTTTTTCGTTTTCTTTTGGGCAATTTTTTTGTGAAAATCGGAGGCTACTATTGTGGTCACCGAAATACAGGTTGCCAGATGCTCGATAATATTTTTAAAAGTGGCCGAAAGCTGATTGTGCTCATTCTGGAAAAGTTCAGGGTCTATCTCGCTTATCTCGAGGTCCTCCGATCCTAAAACCATGGCTGAAAACGGTTCTTGCCCCATATCAAGGAAGGACACATTACCGAAGAAATCTCTTTTTTCAAGGGTCGCCAGCGGCACATAACCATGTTTAGTCTTGCGGACAATACAGGCTTCGCCCTCTTTAATCATGAACAGTTTTTCATTGCTTTCACCCTGTTTCATAACCGGTTTTTTGCCTTTGACAAACTCTTCTATCGAAATCTTTTTTAATCGGATGTCAACGGCCATGTCCGTAACCTGCTTTAACCTTTTGTCAAGACTGATGACAAACGTTTTGAAAGCTGAAGACATCTTCGCATAATCAATGCTAAGACGCTGCGAATCGAGCACCCCCAGTTGAACATTGCCCACGGCCTTAATCGTTGCACTACGAACACTGCCTGATGATAAAAACGAAGCAATGCTGCCGACAAAGGCACCTTCGCCGATTCTGAGTATTGTAAAAGGCCCTTCGGGAGTCTCTTTATAAATATCACCGGTCCCTTCCAGAATGACCCAAAACCAACTGCCGTGCTTACCCTCGACAGTGATTGTGCTGCCATCGTAGACCACTTCCTCATCGACCACATACATGTAGTCCACCAGCGGCCCTCTGATTATTGGCAGGGTCGGCTCTTTTGCGGAAGGGTCTTTTGTTTTTTTGTCATAAGTAACCGGCCCCAGTATTTCGATATGGCCGTCATCCAGCAAACTTAAACCGTCCAACATAATTTCCATGCGACTTTTTTTGATCACATTTTTCTTTTCGACGTTTTCTTCACTGAAGTCAAATTCGCCATCAAGCCATCCAAAAAGAGCGTTTACGGCATCGAGACCGGTGGCAGATCCGGTTGAAGCGTCTACCGGATTGCCGTTAACAATATAAATCAAACCCGGTTGCTGGGCGTATTTGCTCTTTATGCGTAGAACACCGGTGCTGGCGTTTGAGCCAAGGAGTTGTATAATCTCCCCCAGGTTTAAAAATTTAAGACTGCCGGATAGAACGGAAATACTCATGGATGTTTCTTGCTACCCTATTTGCATTTCTTTTTGGAGTGATTTAAGCGTTAACTTCATGCATTCCTTTAAGGTCGCACCGACCCCCTGCCCTGTAAATGCACTGGCAGGAAAAGAAGGCACTTTCAGCTGTCGATTTAAATCCCTTTCCATCTGTTCGATGGACATTAGGGGAAATCCCTGTTCGGCGAGGTCCCTTTTGTTGTGCTGTATAACAAGTGGTATTTTAAAAAGGCTAATGCCGTACTCTTTTAAATTTTGTTGGAGATCTTTTAACGAGATCATATTTTTTTCCCGCCTGACTTCCAGGGAATCAGCTACAAAAATGACTCCGTCGACGCCTCGCAAAACCAGTTTGCGCGTGGAACTGTATTGAACTTGACCGGGAACGGTATACAACTGGATCTTGACTTCACAGCCTTTTATTTTTCCAAGCCCTATTGGAAGAAAATCAAAAAAAAGGGTGCGATCACCCTCTGTGTTGACCGACACCATCTCGCCTTCAACCTGTTTTTTGTAAGCTTTGAAAATGTATTCAAGATTAGTAGTTTTACCGCATCGGCCGGGTCCGTAATATACTATCTTACACTCGATTTCCCGTTTTTTGATATTAAATATAGCCATGCATTTCAGCCTCAAGTGAAGTTGCCCGCCCTTAAGAGCGCGCCTTTCCGGTCCAAGTAGATGATATTATGATCCAAATAAAACACAAAATTAAGGGGACATATTAAATAAATTTTTCAAATTTATCAAGATCTTTCATTAAATACAAAACACTCTGGTTACGACGCCATCAAGTACCGACAACCTTGAGGTCTATGCTGTAATCTCCTCGTCTGGGACCGGATTCAATATGAGTCTTGGTGTCAACGATACCGCTACCACCGAACATGGCGATAGAAGAATAAAATTGAATGTTATGCAATGTCTCCCCGACGTTGAATAGTTCGATTAAATCTGTATCAGTGTGCGTAATCAGCAGGCTGATTACATTGCCGGACTGGAAACTGACATCCAGTTCCACTATATCTCCCTTGCGGGGACCGCTATCGAGGGTAATGCCGATGGAATTGATATCAAGAACCTCATCGTCGTGATCCTCATCTTCCTCTATCTCTATCACTGCGATTTCAGCTTCCTCTACTTCAGGCATTTCGATTGTCGGCTCCGGGGTTGCTGCCGGCGTTTCTGCTGGAAGAAGCTTTTTTTCGACCCCCTCTTTTTTCAGAAGGCTTTCCAGAAAAAAACGAAGTTTGTTCAATTCTCCGGGCACAAACAAATCGCTGGAAAGCCATTGTTCATACTGATCAACGGCAGCATCCACTGAAGTATTTGCCATATGGCAGCGGATAATATTTTTAGCAGCGACTACCCGAACTGAATTTTTCGCCAACAATTCTTTAAATTCTAATATTGCTCTCTCATGCTGGCCGAATTTTGCCAGGGCAATTGCTCCGTCAAGGGCGACAGCGTCCTGGTTCTTGTCTTCCGCAACAGTGAATAATTTTTTGATAAGATCCTGAACCTTGGCAGAGACTTCAGGCTTATCTGCCGCTGCTTCAACTTTGTGCATATCTTTTTCCAAAAGATCAATTTTTTTTGATATTCCAGCGATAAGATTCGTTCTGCTTTTAAGCTGCTCGTTATCCTCAATCATCTCCACAGCCTTCTTATATTTTCCCATGGCCTCATTGAGTAATCCCATGGAGTGATAAAGCCCGGCTTCTTTTAATAATGCTTTAATCTTTTCAACGATGTTCATATGCAACCTCACAGCTCACCGGCGCAAGGCACCGCCTTTTCACATAAGAGATTATTTGTTGAAAACTCTAAAAATCTTGCAAAAATACTATACTGGTTTTATACTTTATGTCAATAACCAGAAAAAACGTTGTTTACATATTTCTATTGACAGCAGTCGATTTTATGTTATTGGAAATCTCTTTTTATAATTCGCTTAATTTAATAAGGAGAATGCTATGGACAAGAAAGTAACCGTTGTCGGAGCCGGAAATGTCGGGGCTACAGTGGCCCAGCGGCTGGCTGAAAAAGAGTTATGCGATGTAGTATTGATTGATGTTATTGAAGGAGTTCCTCAGGGTAAAGCCTTGGATCTTGCCGAAGCCGCGCCCATCGAAAAGCATGATGCCCATCTGACAGGCACCAACGGATACGAAGCATCACAAGGATCCGATATTGTCATTATTACGGCTGGAATCGCCAGAAAACCCGGTATGAGTCGTGACGATTTGGTCAGCACCAACGCCGGAATCGTGAAAGATGTGACCCAAAAAGTGGCCGAACGATCGCCTGATGCAATAATTATAGTCGTCAGCAATCCGCTGGATGCCATGTGTCATGTTGCATATGAGGCTTGCGGCTTTCCTAAAAACAGGGTTATCGGCATGGCTGGAGTGCTCGATTCCGCACGTTTCAGAACATTTATTGCCATGGAACTTGATGTTTCCGTCGAGAATACAACGGCGTTTGTTCTTGGCGGACATGGAGATACCATGGTGCCGCTGCCTCGTTATTCAACGGTAGCAGGCATACCTATTACGGAATTGATGTCGCAAGAACGCATTGATGCCCTGGTAGCAAGAACGGCGACCGGTGGAGCTGAGATCGTCGGACTTTTAAAAACAGGGAGTGCCTATTATGCCCCGGCCTCGGCGGCCGTGGAAATGGCAGAATCTATACTGAAGGACAAAAAGAAGATATTGCCCTGCGCCGTATATCTTGAAGGCGAATATGGGATCAACGGTCTTTTTGTAGGCGTCCCCGTAAAGCTGGGGAAAAACGGTGTGGAGCAGATCATTGAAATTACACTTACCGGTGAGGAGCAGGCGGCCCTTCAAAAATCGGCCGATGCCGTAAGGGAACTAAAAGAGCTTTTGAAAAAGTTATCCTAACCCGGAAAGACCAGTACCAAAAAAATTGCCACAAAGGCACGAAGACACAAAGAATATGTTTATTATTCTTTCTTCGTGCCTTGGTGTCTTAGTGGCAATGAAAAAGGTTCATATAGATTCTTCATCAGGAATTTGTGTTAGGAGGTTTTCAGCAACGCTGCGATTCATTCCGGGCACAGCGCTCAGTTCTTCGAGTGTTGCTGCCCGGATTTTTTTGATGCTTCCGAACTGTTTTAAAAGCGCCTTTTTTCTTTTTTGGCCTATTCCGGGAACCGTATCAAGTGCAGAGCGCATGAATGTCATGGAACGACGCCGGCGATGAAATGTAATTGCAAAACGGTGGGCTTCATCACGGATTCTTTGCAGGAAAAGCAAAAGGTCCCCTTCCCGGCCCATATTAACGGGATTAACCTGACCTGGTTTGTAAATTTTATCTTGAGTCTCGCCTTTCTTTTCATCTTTTTTGGCGATACTCAAAATTTGAAAATTTCCATCAAGCCCGAGTTCTTTTAACACTGCAACCGCGATGTTAAGCTGGCCTTTGCCGCCGTCTACCATCAAAACATCCGGGTAAGGCTTTGATTTTTCGCCTTTTCCAAACCTCCTTTTTATCACTTCATCCAGACAGGCATAATCATCGCGGGTTGCAGCCGTCTTTATCCTGTATCTCCGGTAGGCCGACTTTGCCGGTCTGGCCTTTTTAAAGACCACCATGGCCGCTACGGCCTCTTTTCCTGCAATATTGGAATTGTCTACACACTCAATACGCCCAGGCAATTGCTTCATTTTAAGGCGTTTTTGGAGTCTGGAAAGCAGATCTTTGTCCACGGCCTCGGAAGCCACGAGCTCCTTGAGGCCGTCTTCAGCGTTTTGAATCGCCAGTTTAACAAGACGGGATTTTTCACCTCTCTGCGGCCGGAGAATCCTCACTTTTTGTCCTTTAATATTGCTCAACACTTCTTTGATCAGGGGTGCATCTTCAAGAATTGTCGGTATCAGAATTTCTTTGGGAATAAAAGGGGTTGTTTCGTAATACTGGCGGATAAAAGTGCCGATCATTTCCGCTTCCGTTGAGATGGTTTCTGAAAAGCTGAAACACCTCGTTCCCAAAAGGAATCCACCTCGAATAAAAAGGAGGGTTATCAGAGAAGATTCAGCAGTGCGCGCCACGGCCAGAACATCTCTGTCGATAAAATCAGTTGTAACCGCAACTTGCTTTTCAAGGGTTTTTTCAAGAGCAAACATTTTGTCCCTCAAAACCGCTGCTTTTTCAAAATCCTGGGTTGCGGCAGTCGCCATCATCTCCTTTTTTATTTTCTTGATAAGCTCGGGCGTCCTCCCTTTTAAAAACAGAAGAACTTCTTTGACTATTTCCTGATACCTGTCCTGATCTACACTGAGGCAGCAAGGTGCAAGACAGGCACCCATTTGATGGTTGAGACAGGGCCGGCTGCGGTTTTGAAAAGCTTTGGTTTTGCACTTGCGAAGTTTAAAGGTCTTATGGATAACTTTCAGCGTCTGATGGACCGCCGATGCAGAAGCAAAAGGCCCAAAATAGAGGGCACCGTCTTTTTCCAATTTGCGTACAATGGTTAGGATGGGGTAGATACTGTTAATATCCAGACGCAGGGACGGATATCGTTTGTCATCTCTCAAGATCACATTATAGCGGGGTTTGTGGCGTTTGATCAGGTTTGATTCAAGAATCAGGGCTTCTTTTTCGGTGTGTGTTAATATGGTGTCGAAATCCGTAATTTTCCTGACCAGCACTCCTGTTTTTATGTCCAACGGATGCTGGCTGGAATAGAATCGGGTAAAGTATGAATGCAAGCGTTTCTTCAGATTGCGGGCCTTGCCCACATAGATTATGTTTCCCCGGCCATCTTTCATCAAATATACTCCTGGTCCGGCGGAAGTCCTTGATAATTTATCTAGGATGTCGGATGTGGGATGACTATTATCTGATTTTACAGCGGTTTCCATAGTCAGAATTCGAAGACAATCAATTTTTTCAAGGCTTTAATCTGGTCACGTAGTTCTGAGGCTCTTTCAAAAGCAAGTTCTTTAGCGGCCTGCTCCATTTCTTTTTCCATTGCTGTGATAATATCCTCTAATTTATCCATAGAATTATAACTGGCAAGCGCTTCCGACACGTTGTCTATGGGAGTATTTTCAAGTTCATACGACGACGCGAAAACAGATGTGATATCTTTTTTAATGCTTTTCGGAATGGTGCCATGAAGTTGGTTATGTGATTCCTGGATTTTGCGGCGACGGGTGGTTTCATAGATGGCCTGTTTCATTGAGGATGTTTCCACATCGGCATACATGATCACCTTACCCTCAACATTGCGAGACGCCCGCCCGCAGGTTTGAATCAGCGCTCTTGCTGAGCGTAAAAACCCTTCTTTGTCGGCATCTAATATAGCCACCAGCGAGACTTCCGGAATATCGAGGCCTTCACGCAAAAGATTAATCCCAATCAGCACATCAAATTTGCCCGCCCTCAGATCGTGGATGATATCCATGCGTTCCAAAGTATGGATATCGGCATGGAGATACCGTACCAGCATTCCCATATCAGCGTAGTATTCGCAAAGATCTTCCGCCATTCGCTTTGTCAGCGTAGTTACCAGAACTCTTTCATTCCTTTGCCGGCGTATCAGGATTTCATCAAAAAGATCGTCAACCTGGTTTTCAGCTTTGCGGACGTCTATTTGCGGATCAACGAGACCTGTCGGTCTGACAATCTGTTCCACAGGTGAGCATCGGGCCTTTGCAAGTTCATAATCGGCAGGTGTTGCCGATACATAAATCGTCTGCATAAGCCTTGATTCAAACTCTTCGAAGCTCAGGGGACGGTTATCCAGCGCGGAAGGTAGCCTGAACCCGTACTCAACAAGGTTCTGCTTGCGCGATCTGTCGCCTTTATACATGGCACGAATCTGGGATACGGCGATATGACTTTCATCGATAAATAACAGAAAATCATCAGGAAAATAGTCTAATAGTGTTGGCGGCGGTTTTCCGGCTTCCCTGCCGGTCAGGTGGCGGGAATAATTTTCAATTCCGTTACAGTACCCCAGCTCCCGCATCATCTCAATATCGAAATCCGTGCGTTCTTCAATCCGCTGGGCTTCAATCAGCTTGTTTTCCGCTCTGAAATAATCGATCCTTTCCCTCAGTTCGGCTATGATCGATTCCATGGCCTTTTTCAGTATGCTTTTTTGAGTTACATAATGGCTGGCAGGATAAACCGTAGCCCTGTTCAAACGCTTGGTAACAGTCCCTTTTAAAGGATCAATCTCTGATATTCCTTCAACTTCATCGCCAAAAAAGTCGATTCTAAGTGCCTTGTCTTCTTCGTAAGACGGAAAAATTTCGACCCGATCCCCCCTCACCCTGAAGATTCCTCGGTGAAAATCGACATCATTGCGCTCATAATGCATGGCAATAAGATCATACAAAAACTTGTCGCGAACAAGCTCCATCTCTTTTTCGATATCGATACGCATTGCCAGATACTCTTCGGGGGCACCAAGCCCGAAAATACATGAAACACTGGCAACTACAATGACATCCCGGCGAGAAAGAACCGATCGTGTGGCCGAATGGCGCAGTTTGTCGATCATATCGTTAATGGAGGAATCTTTTTGGATATAGGTATCACTGGCAGGAATATAAGCTTCGGGTTGATAGTAATCATAGTAACTTACAAAATATTCAACGGCGTTTTCTGGGAAGAATGTCCTGAATTCATGATATAATTGCGCTGCCAGGGTTTTGTTGGGGGCGATCACCAGTGTCGGCTTCTCAACCTTGGCGATAATATTTGCCATCGTAAAAGTTTTGCCGGAACCCGTAACCCCCAGAAGCACCTGATATTTTTCCCCGGACAAAACACCTTTGCTTAAAACGTTGATGGCATTTGGTTGATCACCCGCGGGCGTAAACGCTGAAACTAACTTAAAGGTAGGCATGACGTCGAATAGGATATCAACCAACTTTCCAGATGGTTCCATCCGGCCGGTCTTCTATCATTATATTCATTTCTAGGAGCTTATTTCTGATATTGTCCGCTTTTTCCCATTCCTTTGATCTTCGGGCTGCATTCCGTTCTTGAACCATTTTATCGATGGCGGCCGGATCGAGGGATTGCTGTTTGAGAGCATCGGTGCGCTTTTTATCAAAATAGGTTTTAGGCGATTCAGTTAAGATCCCTAAGATATGGCCAATTCTCAAAATATCGGCATGATCGGCTTGTAATTCTTTCTCCAACTCTAAAGGTAAGCTTTCGTTGTATTTATCCAACTCGCGATTGGCGTTGCGCACCGTATCAAAAAGGACACCGATTCCACGGGCGGTATTAAAATCGTCATCCATGGCTTCACAAAAATGCTTCCAACAATTGCCGGGTTCAATCTCGGTAGTAGATTTCAAACCAATCCATTGTTCAAGGCGTTCCAGCATAGTATAGATCTTATCAAGCCCCGCACGGGCTTCATCCATGGCCAAGTCGGTAAAATCTATGGGACTGCGGTAGTGATTGGAAAGCAGAAAAAGACGCACAACTTCAGGATGATATTCTTTGATCACATCCTTTATCATCATAAAATTGCCCAGGGATTTTGACATTTTTTCTTGATTGATATTAACAAAACCGTTGTGAATCCAGTACTTAACAAATGGTTTTCCGAAAATACCTTCTGACTGGGCGATTTCATTTTCATGATGCGGAAAGCACAGGTCCTTGCCGCCGCCGTGAATATCAAAGGTTTCTCCCAGGTATTCGCTGCTCATGACTGAACACTCAATGTGCCATCCAGGTCTTCCCTGACCCCACGGGCTGTCCCAGGACGGTTCCCCGGGTTTTGAAGATTTCCATAGAACAAAATCAAAAGGATTATGTTTCCTTTTATCAATATCAACTCTGGCACCGGCCTCCATATCTTCGAGCTTTCGTCCGGAAAGTTTGCCATAGCCCTTGAAGGACTCGACAGAGTAGTACACATCTCCGTTGATCTGGTAAGCAAGGCGCACTTCAATCAGCCTTTCGATAAATTTAATAATCTGATTGATGTGTTCCGTCGGTTTGGGTTCAAAGTCGGGCCTCTCAGTATTAAGCGCGTCCATGTCTTCATAGAATTCTTTGATATATTTTTCGGCAACAGCCTGGTAATCGATACCAAGCTGGTTGGCTCTATCGATAATTTTATCATCAACATCCGTAAAGTTTCTGACATAGGTTACTTCAAAACCTTTTGCTCTAAGATAGCGGGCGATAATATCAAACACCACTACAGAGCGTGCATGTCCGATATGGCATGAATCATACACCGTGGGACCGCAGACATACATCTGTACCTTGCCGGGCTCTATGGGTTCAAAAAGTTGCTTTTCTCTGCCTAATGTATTGTAAACGCGAAGCGCCATGTTTCTTGTCCTGTACTATTAATTTAGTTGAATTCGTAACGAGATCAATATTTAACTCTAATCGAGCGAAACGCTCGATGTCCGTTGTTCGTTGTCTGTTGTCCGTAGCTAATTTAGAGGAATTAAAGTCTTGATTTATAAATCTTCAGCCAAAGCGTTATCATAACGCCGGATAAACCGAGTTAGATTTACAACTGACAACGGACAACAAACAACTGACACATTGAGTTTTAACTCAATTAGGGTTTAAAGGTTATTTGAGTAATGCCACACACTGCGCAGCCATGCCCTCCCCTTTACCGACCATGCCGAGACCTTCAAAGGTCTTCGCTTTAACATTAACACGATCTTGTTCAATTTCAATCGCTTGAGCAATATTTTTTTGCATTTTTGTTTTGTAGCGCAAAAGCTTAGGAGCTTCGGCAAAAATAGTGATATCTATATTTTGTACTGTCAAACCCTTGCTGCTGATCATTTCATACGTTTTGGACAGTAATTTCAAACTTGAAATGTCTTTAAATTCCGGGTCCGTATCCGGAAAACGCTGGCCGATATCACCTAAGCCGGCCGCGCCCAAAAGAGCGTCAATTACCGCATGTACGAGCACATCTGCATCTGAATGCCCCCAGAGCCCTTTTTCAAAAGGAATGACTACTCCGCCCAGAACAAGTTTGCGGCCCGCAACCAGGCGATGAATATCATATCCCATGCCGATACGCATAATCCTTTCCTCAATATCACTTATGCCAAAGCAAATTACAGCTATCGATCTATAACACAAAAATTGATGCCGCAAAAACATAAACTTGCTGATTAAAAAATATATGTCAAATTTATTTTGATTTATTGAAAAAAGGAAAAGATTTAAAAAATCTTTGAACTGTCGTTTTAGATTGCTAAACGAATATAGCCTTGTCATGCTCCCGGTTTTTTCGATTCGTAAATCTCTGCACCATCGCCCCTCCAAACATCCTGTTTTACGATCACTATTTTTCATAAACAACTTAATTTTATTAAACTTTTGGGTGCAATGTGCCGATAATGTAGTTGTATAACTATGGATTTTTCATAGGCGGCCTATTTGTTTTTTGGGTGACAAAGTGTGACTTTGAATAATTAGCCGGCAGTTAACTTAAGTGCTTGAAAAAAAATTATAATAATATGTCACTTAAAATTATTCATAAATTAATCGGGTTAGTGATAGCCGCCTGGCCGGAATCATAGCAGAAGGAAGTATCTTGCAAAACCGGAGCACACAAACAGCAACATCCAATAGACCAAGGTCCGTTGTCGGAGCAGTCACATCCCAATTGACTCAGATGTTTTCACGGGTGAAATCATGGCCTGCCAACATATTCAAAGGCATGCAAGGCAGAGTGGCAGACGCAGATTCAGCCGCCCTTAACGGCGATCTGTTGGAATCCGGCATACATTTCGAACCTCTTGAAAAGCGGCTGCTGCTTTCCGGAAGCTGGGATGCGGTAATTATCGACAGCCAGTTGGCGGACTCTCAGCAACTGGTCCAATCCGCCGTCGAAGCGGACTATGTCGTCGTCTATGACGGCAGCAGTACCTCTGCCAAAGACGTCATCCAGGACTTGACCGAGGCGGCCGCGGCGTCCCAGAAAAAGATCGATTCCATCGCCATTCTTTCCCATGGGTCGTCCGGTCGATTCGAGTTTGGCAACGAATCGATCTCCATTGATACCATCAAGGAATCGACAGAAACCTGGAAGACGCTCGGGGACGCAATGAGCGACGGGGCCAACATCTACATCTACGGGTGCAATGTGGCCGATCCATCGGGAAACGGCGAGGCGCTCATCGACATCCTGGCGGAAGTGACCGGCAAAGATGTTTTCGCCTCCGACGACATTACCGGCGCCGGCGGTGACTGGGACCTGGAAGCCGCCTCAAAAGGGGATGAGGCTGAACGGGCAGCAGGCTTGGATGTACCTCTGGGAGCCAGCGCTCTGGATGCTTACGGCTACAGCCTTACGGGCGTCAACGCCCCCTTGCTGGACCTGGATTCGGACAACAGCAGCGGCGCTTCCGGCAGCGACTATGCCGCAACATTTACCGAGGCCGCCGGAGCGGTCCTGATCATCGATACCGACGCCGCGCTCACTGATCCGGACAGCACGAACATAAAATCGTTGACGGTGACCATCACCAATCTATTAGACGGCGCCAACGAAGTTCTGGCGGCCGATACAACGGGCACAAGCATCAACGCCTCTTACGCAAACGGCGTACTTGAACTCACGGGTGTAGATACCGTGGGCAACTACCAGCAGGTGCTGCGGACAATCACATACAACAACATCGCCGCAGAACCTGATACTACCAGTCGAATAATCGAATTCGTCGCCAATGACGGACTCGCTCACTACTGGAATCTCGATGGAGATGCCGTAGACGCGATCGGCTCCATCAACGGGGCCCTGACCGGTACCACCACGGTAGCCGGCTACGATGGTAATGCCCTTAGCTTCAATCAGACCAGCGATCGGGTCGTCATTCCTGATTTTAGTTACGGTGACGAGCTCACCGTTTCTTTCCGGTTTAAGATCGACGACATCTCGGGGAATTTCTACCAGTACATTTACAGTCACGGGGCGGTGGACACCTTGAACAGCTTGAATGTTTACATCGGCGAAAGCGGGTCGAGTGCTTCGGGAATAATTCGGACATCGTTTCGCGACTTTGACGACGCGAGCAACCAGTTGGATCTGGACGTGGACATCAACGCTCTGATCGCCGACGGTCAGTGGCACTCCTATACGCTCACCGTTTCCGCCAGTGCAGGCTCCAAGGTCTACATCGACGGCGTGTTCGGAAACAGCAGCGCGAACGGCGGCGACGCCATAAACCCCGCCACAAGCTTATACCTTGGAGCACGGGAGGACTTAAACGTTGACCGGTTCTACGGTGGCGCACTGGACAGTGTTCAGATTTTCCATCGACCCCTGACCGCCGATGAAGCTTCGAACCTGCACGGCAGCGGAGCCGCCGGAGGGGACTCCAACACTGCAACGGCGACCGTCACGGTTGTCGGCATCAACGACAACACCCCGGTGGTGGATGCGGCCCAGAGTTTCAACCTGGCCGAAAACGTGGCTAACAGCACCTCGGTGGGCACGGTCACGGCCACCGACGCCGACGCCGGCACCACTTTTCAGAGCTGGACCATCACCAGCGGCAACGCCGACGGCATCTTTCAGATCAACGCAAATACGGGCGCGATCACGGTTTTAAACAACACCAACCTGGACTACGAGACCACCATAATCTACACTTTAGGGATCACGGTCTCGGACGGCACCAACACCTCGGCCGCTGAAAACGTCACTATTAACATCACGGACGTCAACGATGCGCCGATTTTCTCAACGACAATCGACAATTCGACGTTCGCGGAAGGGAGTCCACCGGCCAGTCTTTACAGCAGCACGAGCATCAATCTGGTGGAGGCGGGCGACCTGGTGGATACTCTGACGATGACGGTCGCCGGACTGCAGAACGGCGCCTTTGAAATCCTCCTGGTGGACGGCAACGATGTGACCCTGACCAACGGCAACAGCGTGACGACGGCCAACGGTTATGACGTGAACGTCAGTGTTGCATCCGGTACGGCCACGGTGACGATCACGAAGGGAGGCGGTTACACGGCCGCGGCGGCACAGACCCTCGTTGATGGTCTGGCCTATCAGAACACGAGCAACGATCCCCTGGGCGCCACCCGCACGATGACCTTGACGCTGATCAAGGACGACGGAGGCACGGCCAATGGCGGCGATGACGACACAATCCTGAATGCAGCCTCCACGGCGCCTCTGGATGTTGTGGGCGTCAACGATGCGCCGATTCTCTCAACGACAGCGGACAATCCGACGTTCACGGAAGGGGGTGCGGCGGCCGGTCTCTACAGCAGCACGAGCATCAATCCGGTGGAGGCAGGTGACCTGGTAGATACTCTGACAATGACGGTCGCCGGACTGCAGAACGGCACCTCTGAAATCCTCTCGGTGGACGACACCAGCGTGGCCCTGACCAACGGCACCAGCGTGACGACGACCAACGGTTATGAGGTGAATGTCAGTGTTGCATCCGGTACGGCCACGGTTACGATCACGAAGGGGGCCGGTTACACGGCCGCGGCGGCACAGACACTCATAGACGGTCTAACCTATCAGAACACGAGCGACGATCCCCTGGGCGCCAATCGCACGGCAACGTTGACGCTGATCAAGGACGACGGAGGCACGGCCGTTGGCGGCGATGACGACACCATCCTGAGTCTAACCTCCACGGTGAATCTGACGGCCGTAAATGACGCACCCGTATTAGATAACACCGGAACCATGAGCTTGTCCAATGTGACCGAAGCTGACACCAACCCGGCGGGGGATACGGTGGCCAACATTATCCTCAGCGCGACCGGCGACCGGATTACCGATCCGGATAGCGGGGCGGCGGAAGGAGTCGCCGTCATCGGGGTGGACAACACCAACGGGACCTGGCAGTACAACACGGGCGGCGGCTGGACCGCATTCGGGGCGGTGACCAACACCAATGCGGTGCTGTTGAATCCCTCTGCGTCCATCCGGTTTGTGCCCAACGGCAACTACAACGGCTCGGCGGGCGACATCACCTTTCGGGCCTGGGACCAGACAAGCGGCAGCAACGGCCTCACGGGAGTGGATGTCTCCACCAACGGCACCACAACGGCCTACAGCACGGCCACCGAGACCGCCACCCTGACGGTCATGGAGGAGAACGATGCGCCCGTGGTGGGCGCGCCCGGCGCGCCGCTGGATGCTACCGAACAGGTTGGCCTGGCGATCCACGGCACGGGCTTTACGGTAAGCGACATCGATGAAGCCGGCGCAGGAGCCACCGCCACGTTGAACGTTACCGAAGGCACAATCACCGTGGCCGCAGGGAACTCGGGTGTCACCATCACCGGCGGCAACGGCACGGGGGCCGTCACGCTCAGCGGCACCATCGCTCAGCTAAACAACCTACTGACCGGGGTCGGCACCGGTGCGATCACGTATCTGAACAGCTCGGATACCCCCGGTGCCGGCGCCACGTTCACCGTGACCGTGAACGATGCGGGCAACACCGGCACCGATCCGGGCATCTCGGGCGGCCCGGCCGATGAGGAAGGCACCAACAACGTCACCATCAACATCACGGCCGTCAACGATGCGCCGGTGGTGGCCGCGCCCGGCGCGCTGGCTGCTACCGAACAGGTTGGCCTGGCGATCCACGGCACGGGCTTTACGGTCAGCGACGCCGATGAAGCCGGCGCCGGGGCCACGGCCACCCTAAACGTCACCGAAGGGACGATCAACGTGGCCGCAGGGGACTCGGGCGTCACCATCACCGTCGGTAACGGCACGGGGGCCGTCACGCTCAGCGGCACGATCGCTCAGCTAAACAACCTGCTGACGGCGGCCGGCACCGGCACGATCACGTATCTGAACAGCTCAGATACCCCCGCTGCCGGCGCCACGTTCACTGTGACCGTGAACGATGCGGGCAACACCGGCGCTGATCCGGGCATCTCGGGCGGCGTTGCCGATGAACAAGGCACCAACAACGTCACCATCAACATCACCGACACCATTGAAATAGTCCCGGTTATAGAGACTCCTGAACCGGAGCCTGAACCAGAGCCGGAGCCGGAGCCGGAAGACCCTCCGGAAAGCAACGATGATGAAGCCGATGCCGGAAGTGACTCTGATGCCGATGATAGCTCCGATTCCGGTCTCACGGACCAGTTGGCAGCCGGCAGCTCCCCTAACACTGACCCTTCGAGTTCCGTGTCGAAGACTTCGAAACCGAACGAGTCTAAGACGACTAATTCCAGTGCGGGTGATTTGCAAACGAATATCTTAAGGGCAGATAATGCGGACACGGGTTCGTCTCTGGCTGAAAAGCAGGGGCCGGACACTCTCAAACCCGATGGATTTAAATCGTATGGACCCAACAACACGGATGATAGTGCAAAAGATAAAATGTATCATTTCCTGAAGAATAAACTTGCATCGCGCTACATAAGCCCCAACATCGTGCTCGCCAACCAAGAGATGTGGCATGAGGTGGACGCGTTTAAGGAGCAGATGAGAACGGCCAACAAGGAACAGGAGTGGAGCGGAGCGATAACCGTTGGCACCACGGCAGGGCTGACGACGGTTACCTCCGCAGGATATTTCATCTGGGCTGCTCGCGGCGGATCGCTGCTGGCCGGTCTGCTGTCATCCGTACCGATGTGGAAATTCTTTGATCCGCTGCCGATCCTGGATCTGGGGGCCGCGGAAGGGCCCGGGCACAAAGCCGAATGGCAGGAAGATGAACAAGACCAGGACGAAGAAAAGCTTGATGCTATGTTTGATAAAGAAGGAACCAAACAAACCAAAAAAACCGATAAGAAAAAATTGGCCCGAATTTCTAAACAGCGCCGATAGGTCAACGTCCCTCCAAATAACCCTCTTACCAAATATCTTTTTTCGTGTTTTCGTCCTTTCGTGCTTTTCCCTCGTCGGGTGCTTCGCGCTTGGTTTTTTTATTTTTTCCGCTTCGCTCCAACCGGCCTGTCCGCATCATCCGCGTGAAAAATTCGGGTTAGATATCAATGTGTCAAATTTATGACATCTATGATTTTGAGGAACACACTGGCGGCCCAGGCTAAGTGTTTGTTTTCTAAACATATACCCAGAAGACGGTGGAGGTTGAGCGTGGCATGTTTCTTGCGTAACATGTATTCGAATACGGTATATCTTTTGGATGATGGTGATATTTTCGAATTTGCTTGGCCATTTATAGTTGAATCAGTGACTTTTTACGAGATCATCAAATTTGATAGTCTCGGAAAAAAATCCGAAAAGCGATTTATTAATGAGAAAATCCGTAATGCACCCAACGGCGGCGCAACAAGGACCATCATGCTTGTGTTAAGCAAGTCGAGGACTTATTATTTCAAAGCATAAGTTATCGTTATATTTAAGTATATTGATCTGGATGTGGGCATTTGGCCCGTTGACTGTAACGGCGACGGAGCTTGAGGGAATCAGTGCGCCCAGCGCCGACATCATGCTCTCTTTTGTTCTGGATGGGCGCGTGGCCGAAATCCTGGTCAAAGAGGGTGACATTGTCAAGAAAAATCAAGTTCTTGCCCGTTTGGACGATCATACTGAAAGGATTCAACTCACGCAGTTGAAAGCCCAGGCCGGGGATACGACCCAAGTGAAGGCGGCTGAAGCCAATTTGTTTCAGAAAAGAGCCGACCTGAAAAAGGTCGAGCGGGCACAGAGCAAAGGAGCGGCTACGGACTGGGAACTCCAGCACACAAGCCTGGCCGTCAGGATTGCAGAGCTTTCGCTCCAGGCGTCAAAATTTGAACACGAGCAGTATCAGCGCCGTTACCGTCAAGCCCAGAGTCAACTGAAACGAATGCAAATGGTGTCTCCGATTGAGGGGCGCGTGGAGAAAACCGACATAGAGTCCGGTGAGGCTGCCAAATCGCTGGTTGCGGTGATCCAGGTCGTCAAGATCGACCCCCTATGGATTGATGTGCCCGTACCACTGGAGCAGGTGCGACAATTGACGCCGGGAAACATCACCCGGGTCTCGTTCCCGGGCACCGATGCGGTCGAACCCGCCGAGGGCATAATCATCCATGTCTCTGCAGTAGCGGATGCCGCCAGCGACACCTTGAGAGTCCGCGTAGAGGTCCCCAACCCCGATGGTCGGCCGGCCGGCGAACGTGTCTTCGTCAGATTTATGCCGGCCAAGGCTTTAGTCAATTCTAAAAATTGAGGTTTAATCTATGACCACAATCCAGAGGGACGCACCTGAATACAAACCGGCCTCGGAGAATCTGTCGACACTGCAAGAGGTGGCGGCTCTGTCGCGGTTTGAAGGTCCGCCCGACCGGTTTCTGGCAGAATTATTGGCCGCCCAGTGTCAGCTGTCCGGAGCGGAAGGTGGTGCCGTGCTGCGGGCCGGTACGGATAATCAGCTTGTGGTCCTTGCGACTCATCCTGCTACGAGAATTGTAGATGGGGGTACGGATTGGATCGCTGCAGCCTCCGCCTGTTTTAAGGATGTCATCGGCGGCGGAAAGACGGCCGTCGAGCCGGAGCCGGATCAGCATGAGTCAGGCGATCGGCCCCAGCGGCAAGTCATCGTCATTCCAATACAGGGGGGCCTATCCCGCCACGCCGTTGCAGCATTTGCTGTTCGGTCGGAAAACCCGGCGGATGTGGATGTGTGCCAGGAACGCTTAGAGCTCACCCTTTTTTTGCTGAATCTTTTCGAGATGCGATTGACGCTGCGGCAGCGTCAGGTGGCCCTGGACAGGATTAGCGTGGCCTTGGAGACGCTTACGGCCGTAAACAGGTCCAAGCGCTTCATGGAGGCTGCCATGTCGTTGTGCAACGAAATTGCGACGCGCTGGCATTGCAGTCGGGTTAGCCTGGGATTCCTTAATGGCCGCTATGTGCAAGTTCAGGCCATGAGCAACACCGAAAAATTCAGCCGCAAAATGAAGCTGCTGCAGGACCTGGAAGCGACCATGGAAGAGTGCCTGGACCAGGACGTTGAAGTGATCTATCCGGCGCCCGAGAATGCAACTTACGGCAGTCGTGCAGCCGAGCAGTTTTATAGAAATCACGGGCCCACATCTTTAGTCAGCCTGCCTGTCCGGGAAAAAAACGAAGTGCCGGCGGTGATTACGCTGGAACGCCCACCCGAAAGCGCCTTTACACCGGAAGAGATTGAGAACGCCCGGCTCACATGCGACCTCTGTTCTACCCGGCTGGTGGAACTGCGCGAACACGATCGCTGGTTCGGTGCGCGCATGGCCGCTTCGGCCCGCAGGGGTCTGGGAGTGCTTTTAGGCCCCAGGCACACATGGCTGAAAGTTGCGGCAGTTTTTATTTTTTCTTTGGCAGCGTTTCTTACGTTTACCAAAGGCGAATACCGGGTCGAAGCACCTTTTATTTTCGAAGCCACGGTACAGCAGGCCGTGGTCACGCCTTTTGACACCTACATCAAGAGTATCGCGGTGATGCCCGGCGACGAAGTCGAAGCCCACAAAACAATCCTGGGGATGCTCGAAAATTCGGAACTGCGTCTCCAGCTGGCGGCCTTGGAGGCCGAAAAATTGAAGTACAAGAAACAGATGGCTGCGGCACAGCGCGATAGGAAAACCGCCGAAGCCCAGATTGCGCAGGCCGATGTCGATAAGGCGGCTGCTGAAATACGCCTGGTCAATTATAAAATTGAGCGGGCGACCCTGACAGCACCTATTTCGGGCAGGATCGTTTCCGAAGACTTAACGCAGCAGATCGGCGCGCCGGTCGAAACGGGCACAGTTCTGTTCGAGATCGCTCCGGTGGATTCTTTGCGGGCTGAGCTGTACGTGCCGGAAGATATGATCGCTGATGTAAAAGAAAAACAGGGGGGCTTGCTGGCCGCGGTCGGCCATCCGGATCAGAAACTAATATTCGTGGTCGAGCGGATCAATCCTGTGGCTGATGTGGTAAATGAGCGCAACGTGTTCAAGGTCCGGGCGCGGCTGCTCAATCAATATGAATGGATGCGCCCGGGCATGGAAGGGGTCGCCATGATATCCGCCGGCAGGGAAAGCTACCTCTGGATCGGCTCCCGTCGCCCCATAAACTGGCTTAGAATGAAACTATGGATATAACCGTGCACAGGTTCAAAGGTTCAGAGGCCAGGGTTCAGGGGTTCAGGGTTCGGGGTTCAGAGGTTCAACGATTAAAGAATCCACACCTTGAGAGCATATAAAAGATGAACGTCGAACATCGAAC
>JACKQG010002575.1_pt1 | contig 23530 bp, 25 predicted proteins | sample 8237621 | NCBI WGS metagenome assembly JACKQG01 (sample SAMN15677084, study PRJNA649215) | marine metagenome | biome: marine; feature: Black Sea; material: saline water; isolation source: suspended particulate matter (SPM) from the Black Sea western gyre | collected 2013-06-09/2013-06-10 | depth... | reverse complement strand
TGAAGAAGATCTTCAAGACAAGAAATTTGTGGAAGAAAGAACAGAAGATTTCGATTATCTGCAGAGGGTCGTAAGCAAATATGTACCTGAAGAGGTAGAAAAAACAACCGGCATTCCTGCCGATACCATTCGTACTGTTGCCCGCATGTTTGCGGCTCCCGGACGACACGCGATCTACCATGGAATGGGTATTACCCATTATGTAACAGGGACAGACCGAGTTAAAAGTATAGCCAATCTTTCCATGCTCTGCGGGAAAGTCGGTGTTGAAGGAGGGGGATGTAATCCTCTTCGCGGGCAGAACAATGTTCAGGGCGCCTGTGATATGGGTGCACTTTTTAATACCCTGCCAGGATATGGAAAACTTGATAACATCGATCTGGTTTCACGGTATGAAGAGATGTGGAAGGTAAAACTCCCGACACATCCAGGTAAACCTGCCACAGAGATCTGGGATAATATTTTAAACGACACTATTCGTGGTCTCTATATTTTTGGTGAAGATCCTGCTGTTGCCGATGCAAATATAGCCCATGTTCACAAGGCTCTTGATCATATTGATTTTCTGGTTGTTCAGGACATTTTCCTGACCAAAACCGCCCAGGCAGCTGATGTTGTTCTTCCTGCAGCTTGTTATGCTGAAAAAGACGGCACAACAACCTGTACCGAGCGAAGAGTTACACGTATTCGAAAGGCAGTTGATCCGCCAGGAGATGCCCGTCCTGACTGGAAAATACTCTGCGAATTGTCTCAGACAATGGGATATGAGATGAACTATGATTCCCCTGAGGACGTTTTTGAAGAGATTCGCAGTATTCTTCCTCAGTATGCCGGAATTACCTATGATCGTATTGAGAAAGTTGGTCTGCAGTGGCCGGTTCCCGATGAAAATCATCCGGGCACGACCGCGCTGCACACAAAAACTTTTACACGGGGTAAAGGTCTTTTTATTCCAGAAGAATATATTCCCCCGGTTGAACCTGCTGATGAAGAATATCCGATGCAGTTTACAACAGGAAGGGAAATGTCCCGATACAACTTCAACAGTATGAGCGGGAAATCTTCCCTTATCAATGATATCTGCCCTGAATGCTTTGCTGAGATCCATCCCGATGATGCTAAGCGTCTTGGAATAAAAGATAAGGACAAGTTAAAGCTTACCTCGCGACGTGGATCTGTGGTGCTGAGAGCACAACTTACTGATAAAAGTCAGCCGGGTACTATTTTTGCCACATACAATCATGAAGAGGCGCTTGTTAATATGCTGACTCTCGATGCTCTTGACAGACTGTCACGAACTCCTGAGTACAAGTTATGCGCCATTCAGGTAGAAGTTGTACCTGGCTGAAGGGCTTTGAATGTCTGATGCAAAACCCAGATATTCCTTATGGAACCAGATAATAACAGTAAAATTTTCAATAAATAACTTGATTGTCGATTTCCACATATAGTCTGTGTGAAAAGATAATCAGAAATCCCTTATGGAGTGCGCAATGGGAAAAACAGATGACAAAAAATCAGGAGCCGTTATGGTTGTCGGTGGTGGTGTGGCCGGTGTTCAGGCAGCCCTTGATCTGACAGAGCTTGGCTACTACGTCTACCTGGTTGAAAAGGGCGCAGCAGTTGGTGGAGCAATGGCCCAGCTGGATAAGACCTTTCCCACCAATGACTGTTCGCTTTGAATTCTCGCGCCTAAGTTGGTAGAGGCCGGTCGGTCTCCAAATATCGAAATTCTGACGAACGCTGAACTCCTTTCCCTCGATGGAAAAGTCGGAGCTTTTAAAGCTAAAATAAAAATCAATCCCCGTTATATAGATGCGGATAAATGTACAGCATGTGGACTCTGTACCCAGTACTGTCCTCGTCATTTAGTCGACAAATATAATGAGGGCTTGTCCATTACCCGTCCTATTCACATTGATTTTCCTCAGGCGGTTCCGGCAACTTATTATATAGACCCCAGTGCCTGTCTTCATCTCAAGCATGATACATGTAAAATATGTGTTCCTGTTTGCCGTAGCCACGCAATTGACTTCTCACAGAAACCTGTTGATAGAGAATTGTCTGTTGGTTCTGTTATTATGTCACCAGGCTTTGGACAGATACCTGATGAGGCTTTGGAAAAATACAGCTATGGTAAACATCCCGATGTCGTAACAAGTCTGGAGTTTGAGCGTATGCTGAACCCCTCAGGCCCATTTCAGGGACATGTCCGTTGTCTATCCGATAAACGACATCCCAAGAAAATTGCCTTCATCCAGTGTGTCGGATCCCGTGATCTCGGTTGTGACAATGGCTACTGCTCATCGGTCTGCTGTATGTATGCAATTAAAGAGGCAATGGTCGCTAAAGAGCATGATCCTGAGTGTGAAATTACAGTTTTCTATATGGATCTGCGGACTCAGGGTAAAGACTTTGATGCCGCAAGGACTCGTGCCGAAGATCAGTTTGGTATTAAATTTGTCAGGGCTAAAGTGGCTGACGTCATGCCATGGGACAAACAACTCAAATTGACATATTCCACCATGGAGGAAACGCACCACTTCGATCCGTTTGATATGGTAGTGCTTTCAATCGGTCTTGATTCTCCAACAGGTGCAAAAGAACTTGCTAAAATCGGTAAGTTTGAACTCAATAAATATGATTTCTGTAAAACAGAGACCTTCACTCCTCTTGGCACAACACGAGATGGTGTCCTTGTAGCTGGAGCCTTTCAAGGTCCCAAAGATATCCCGGAAAGTGTTACCCAGGCATCAGCAGCAGCTGGTATTGCTGCAGCTATGAATAAGAAGCATCGCGGCAAAGGGTATGTGATCAAATCGTATCCTGATGAACAGGAGATCAGCCTGGATGAGCCGCGCATTGGTGTTTTTGTCTGTCATTGCGGTATTAACATTTCTGGAACTGTTGATGTGGCCAAAGTTGCTGAGTATGCCGGAGGAATGGATAAGGTTGCCTATCATTCTGAAAGTTTATACAGCTGTTCGCAAGACGCCCAGGAGGTCCTGAAGGAAAAAATCAAAGAACATAAACTGAACAGAGTTGTTATTGCAGCCTGTTCTCCCAGAACACATGAGCCGCTTTTCCAGGAAACACTTAAAGATGCGGGATTAAATCGTTGTCTCTTTGAAATGGTGAATATTCGTGATCAATGTTCTTGGGTGCATGCAAATGAGCCTGAAGCAGCCACTGATAAATCCAAAGATCTCGTTCGAATGGGTGTGGCCAAGGCCAGACATATCACCTCATTAAATGAGCAGACAGTTCCGGTAACTCCTTCGGCTATTGTTCTCGGTGGTGGAATTGCTGGGTTGACAGCTGCTGAAAATATGGCAAATCAAGGTTTCCAGTGTTACCTCATAGAGAAAAGTAATACTCTTGGGGGGCATGTTGCGCTGATGCGAAATACGCTGCAGGGCGACAACACCATGGCGATGATGAAAGATCTTGAGAGCCGGGTTAAAAAGAATAAGAAAATTTCTGTCATGACATCAAGTGAACTTACAGATGTCAGTGGATTTGTCGGTAATTTTTCATCTGTAATTACTACGGTTAAAGGCAAGAAAACAACTGAACAGGCAATTGATCATGGCGTGATTATTGTCGCCACCGGCGGCAGGGAATATCGTCCTGATCTCTATATGCTTGGGAAGTCTAAAAAGGTAATCACCCAGCTTGAACTTGAAGAACGACTTGCCGGTACAGCTAAAAACAGGGCACCCGGATCCATAGTAATGATTCAGTGCGCAGGCTCCCGCGGTGAAGACCTCCAATATTGCAGTAAAATCTGTTGTAACAATGCTGTTAAAAATGCATTGAAAGTAAAAGCAATTAATCCTGAATCCCAGCTAATTGTCCTCTATCGGGATATGAGAACTTATGGATATGCTGAAGATGCATACCGTGAAGCCAGAGAAAAAGGTGTCATTTTCATTCCTTATGAAGTTGAGAACCGGCCTAAAGTAACTCAGAAAGGGACTACTGTTACAGTTAATTATTATGATCCGATTCTGCAGGAGAAAGTCTCTATAAACCCTGATCTTATTACTTTAAGTACTGGTTTTGTCCCGGAAGACCCGGAAAATCTCAGTAAACTTCTTAAAATTCCGGTTAATGCCAATAATTTCTTCCTGGAAGCACATGTGAAATTGCGCCCGGTTGAAATGCCTGTTGCCGGAGTGTATGTGTGCGGTATGGCCCATTCTCCGAAACCTATCGATGAAATTGTTGCACAGGCACAGGCTGCTGCTGCTAAGGCTGCTATTCCACTGGTAAAAGGGCATGTCAATGTTGAACCGACTGTTTCTTCAGTAGATAAGGACACCTGTATAGGCTGCCAGATTTGTGTAAATCTCTGTCCTTACAAGGCTATACAGATGGTTAAAGAAGGGAAGGTCAAAAAGGCTGAAACTATTGCAGCATCCTGTAAAGGCTGCGGTATCTGTGCCTCTCGATGTCCAACTTTTGCCATAAGCATGGGCGGCTTCACCATGGAGCAGATAAACGCTCAGATTAAAGCTTTTGGAGTAATTGATTAAATTTTAGACTGCTGTTTTGAATAAAATAAACATTACCTGCAGGGTGTATGTAGCGCAGGTTAAAATAACCCGGTATTTCATTAGGCCTGAAAATTACGGGCAATAAAAGAGGTGCAACGAATGAGTCAGGAAGAATTCAATCCGAAAATTCTAGGATTTCTCTGCAACTGGTGTTGTTATGCCGCGGCAGATGCAGCTGGGGTGTCTCGATACCAGTATCCTCCCAATCTTCGAACCATAAGGGTAATGTGTACCGGACGAATTGATCCGGCATTCATCCTACGGGGATTTGCTGAAGGAGCAGCAGGTATATTTACAGGCGGCTGACAACTCGGCGAATGCCATTACCAGGTTGGTAATTATGATGCAATGGGTGTTAATGCTCTCGTTCATAAAATTCTCGGTGAAATCGGGATCAATCAGGAGCGTTTCAATTTGAAATGGGCTTCAGCTGCAGAAGCACCTCGTTTTGTTCAGCTGATAACGGATTTCACTGCCAGAGTAAAAGAACTTGGACCTCTTGGACATTCTGAAGGTATTGCACCTGATGAATTAAAAGCACGTCTTGATAAGGCTGTTGAACTTGTATCCAGCAAAAAACTTCGAATGACTTTCGGTACGACTACAAAGGCATTGCGGAAGGATGCTGATCAAAGCGAGGCGCATATTGCCGAAGTAATAAATGAAAAACTGAGTAAGGCTATCTCAGCCGGACTTTAGACATATTTAAAAAAAAAACAGGGGTATTGTCTCAATACAGTGCTCCTGTTTTTTTTGGTTCTCATTTTCTATCCTTTATTTCCTCTTTCTTACGTTGTAATATCCTTTTCAGTATTTCTTTTTTCTTGACACCTTCATCCTGTTTTCTTATAAATTGCAGTAATGGTAATTTTTACTGAGTATTCATTATGTTAAGGGAAATTTCACAATTCTATATTGATGGTTTTCGATCCATGCGTGTAGGCCGAAAGTTATGGATTATCATATTCATAAAACTTTTTATTATGTTTGGCGTACTCAAAATCTATTTTTTCCCTAATTATCTTAATACCAATTTCCCTACTGATGAAACCAGAGCTGAACACGTTCTGGACAAAATAACGGTCTACCCCCAGTAACGGGGATACCTGTCACGCTGTTGTTAAACAAATGGAGAGGAGGTTAGAATGCTAGAACAGGTTGATCTCACACAGGTTAACTGGGCTCGAGCTCAGTTTGCCCTTACAGCTATGTATCACTGGATTTTTGTCCCACTTACACTGGGGCTGTCTTTTCTACTCGCTTTTTTTCACACTATCTATTTCAAGACTGGCAACGAGGAGTGGAAAAGGCTTACCAAATTCTGGATGACTCTTTTTGCTATCAATTTTGCCATAGGAGTTGCAACCGGGATTATTCTTGAATTTCAATTTGGCACCAACTGGTCAAATTATTCCTGGATGGTAGGTGATATTTTCGGTGCGCCCCTTGCAGCCGAAGGAATTTTCGCTTTTTTCCTGGAGGCTACTTTTTTCGCCGTCATGTTTTTTGGTTGGAACAGAGTTTCAAAGCGTTTTCATCTTTTCTCAACCTGGATGGTTGCTTTTGGTTCAAATCTTTCCGCACTTTGGATCCTTGTTGCTAATGGTTGGATGCAATTCCCAACAGGTATGCAGTTCAATCCCGACAGTGCCCGCTTTGAAATGCACAATTTCTGGGAAGTTCTTTTTTCTCCAGTTGCCATCAGTAAATTTACCCATGCAACGAGTTCCAGTTTTCAAATGGCCTGTCTTTTTGTCGTGGGTGTTTCCTCATGGTACCTGCTTAAGGGGAGACATGGGCTTATGGCTAAGAGAAGTATTATAGTTGCCTCAGTTTTTGGAATACTGTCTTCTGGTTTTGTTGCGTTTACCGGTGATGAAGCTGCCTACACAGTTGCCAGTAAACAGCCCATGAAGCTTGCCGCCATGGAAGGTTTGTATGATGGCGAGAAGGGTGCATCCATTATTGCCATGGGTATAGTCAACAATACAAAGGAAGTTGGAGACAACCAGGATCCTTTTATTTTTGATGTGAAAATTCCTGGTCTCCTTTCTTTACTGGCCAAGAGGGATATTGATTCTTTTGTCCCTGGAATTAATGACCTGGTATATGGCAACAAAGAACATAATGTTATCGGTGCTGATGAACGTATGGCCAACGGCAAGATGGCGTTAGCCAATCTTAAAGCATACAAAAACGCCAAGGAGCTTGGCGACTCTGCCAGTGCGGAACGTATCCTCGTAGAATTCAATAAATATCGTGATGATATGGGATATGGCTATCTTAATAAACCGTCCGATATTGTCCCTCCGGTGCCGACTACATTTTACAGCTTTCATATTATGGTTATATTGGGCACACTTTTTCCTGTAATTTTTCTCCTGTTTCTCTTCTTTGCAAAAAAAGGAACATTGCAATCCCAAAGGTGGCTGCTTAATCTGGGCTTGGCCTGTCTCCCATTAGGATATATAGCATCAGAAGCAGGCTGGGTTGTTGCTGAAGTCGGTCGCCAACCTTGGGCAATTCAAGGACTGATGCCTGTCTCTGTCGCCAATACCAACCTGACAACAGGTACTGTGCAGACAAGCTTTTTTATGTTCTTTGCATTGTTTACCCTGCTTCTTATCGCAGAAATAAAAATTATGATGACACAAATAAAAAATGGACCTGAGGAGAATTAAATATGATCGGACAACTTGATTTATCTACACTGCAGCATATATGGTGGATCATAGCCTCACTGGTCGGTTCACTGTTCCTTTTCCTTACATTTGTCCAGGGTGGTCAGACTCTTCTCCTTACCCTGGCCAGCGGGGATGATGAAAAGTCTTTAGTGGTCAATTCGCTGGGAACAAAATGGGAAATAACATTTACTACCCTTGTTCTCTTTGGCGGAGCACTGTTTGCAGCATTTCCGAAATTCTATGCAACAAGTTTTGGCGGTGCCTATTGGGTCTGGATGCTTATCCTGTTTACGTTCATTATTCAGGCTGTCAGTTATGAATTCCGTAAAAAGCCGAATAATTTACTCGGAACACCTGTTTATGATACTTTTCTTTTTATCAATGGAAGTGTCGGCATTCTATTGATTGGTACGGCTGTCGGCACCTTTTTTACCGGCTCAGCTTTTGTACTGAATGAGTATAATCAGGTAACCTGGCAGACCCCGTTTCGTGGTCTTGAGGCGGCCTTGAATTTCTTCAATCTGTCCCTGGGGCTTTTTCTGGTATTTCTGGCAAGGTCTCTTGGCGGAATGTACTTTGTGAATAACATTGATCACAATAAACTGACTGAAAAATGCCGGCGTTCCGTATGGGTTAATTTTCTGGTTTCTCTTCCTTTCCTGCTGTATGTCCTCGTCAGTCTCATTGTCATGAAGGGCTTTGCCATTCACGCCGAAACCGGTGAAGTGTTTATGCAGAAGGGGAAATATCTGATGAATCTTATCGGCAATCCAGTGATCGTGACTCTTCTTGCAATCGGCCTGATTCTTGTTATTTACGGCGTGGTTGTGACTTATCTTCAGAGGAAGGATCATGGCATCTGGTTTGGTGGTGTAGGAACGGTCCTGGTAGGGCTTGCGATATTCTTCCTGGCCGGATTCAATAACACGCCGTTTTATCCATCCAGCTTTGACCTGCAATCCAGTCTCAGTATTGCAAATGCGTCAAGCAGTCATTATACTCTGACGGCTATGACGTATATCGCGCTGGCAGTTCCGTTTGTCCTTGGCTATATAGCCTATGTCTGGAAACTGATGAATGCCAGGAAACTTACGCTTACTGACGTGATCAATGACGATAAAGCTTATTAATAAGGTGAGGACATATTATGACAGGAATACTCATATTTAGTTGGATTGCGCTGATAGTCGTATCATATCATGGCGCAATATTTTTTCTGAAAAGTACTGATATGTATTAAGGCCAGCTTTAAATCATACAGTCTATATAAAAAGGAGTCTGCAGCACACTGGTTGCCGACTCCTTTTTTTTATGAAAATTCTGTTTATTTTCTGCACTGAAAAAACACAGCTGTTTATTTCACTTCAATCTGGGAAATTTTCTTTTTAGCGGTCTTTGCCTTGGGAAGGGTTATTTTAAGGACCCCATCTTTAAATGAAGCATTAATCTTGCCGCTTTGTACTTCTGTTGGTAGCCTCAGGGTTCTGTAAAAAGAGCCTGAGCGCCGTTCAATGGTATGAAAATGTTTTCCTTTTTCCTCTTTTTCCTCTTTTCTTTCGCCCTTGATGGTCAACAGGTCGTTTTCCAGAGAGACATTGATATCTTTTTTTTCCATGCCGGGAAGATCCGCTACAATCTCAATTGATTTATCTGATTCGCTTACATCCAGCCTAGGGGCCCAGGCCGCATTCACATCTTCAGTCAGGTTGTGAAAGGGAAAACCGTACCACATTTTACGAATCATATCCTCCATATCGTTGAAGACATCAGGGACATCACGTCGATGTTTAAAAGGCGTTAAATCAAACATGTCAGACCTCCTTTAAGAGTTAAGATTGCTTTGAAGACTATGGTCGTTCGAAAGACTACCTATACCTTATCTATAAGCACTAAAATAAAGCCAGTAAACTGGATATCAAACTAAAATATTGTGATTTTAAAGAATTTAATCTCATTCGGGTCTAATTCCCATCGGCTTGCCGCCTATAATGTAGATTCCGATTAGTATTTTGATACCCCGCAGCTTGCTGCGGGCGTAGTTCTTTTTTTTCCTAAAATACTCCTTTGAAAATCTGCATGTTGTGCCTATAATGTGTATATGTTTATAATAAAATGAGGAATTCATATCAATATTTCAGGAGGAAGATAATGAGTATTTACAGGATTCACCCAATAGTCATGGGGACCAAAATATTTGATAAAGGAATGATGACCTACCAGCATGATTATGGAAAGCCTTACACTATTCCAATCTACTGTTGGTATCTCGAAGGAGGGGATAAAAAAATTCTGATTGATACTGGTGAGATGCGCCCAATTATTTCAGATGATCGTGAAAAGGCCATTGGCGGTAAAATTTATACTTTTGAAGATGGTCTTTCCCGTTGGGGGATCAAACCTGAAGATATTGACATAGTTATCCATACTCATCTGCATAATGATCATTGTGAAAATGACTACAAATGTATAAATGCCAGGTTTTATGTCCATGAGAAGGAACTTGAGAGGATACACAATCCCCATCCTCTTGATTTCCGCTATATAGAAGACTTCATTTTTGAAATTGAAGAAAATAACCAGATCGAATCTGTAAGTTCAGATACCGAGATTGTCCATGGAATCAGGGTTGTGCATACACCCGCACATACGGAAGGCGGATTAACAGTGCTTGTAAACACAGGCAACGGCGTTGCTGCCATTACAGGATTTTGTACTATCCTGGAAAATATGTATCCTCCTCTGCAAATTACGGCAATGGAGATGGAAGTCATACCTCCAGGAACCCATGTTAACGCGTATGAGGCATACGATATTATGTTGAAGGTTAAAGGTATGGCTGATTTTATTTTACCACTCCACGAACCCAGTTTTGCATCAGAAGAAACCCTTGTTTTTAATAATTCTAATAATAGGGAGTTCAGACCGGCTTAAAATTGATATCCCAAAGAGCCAGGGTTTTTTTCAATATTCCTCAAGGAGGAACATTCGTATCTATCTATTGACATGTCCATGAATCAGCACTATATGTTTTGAACATAAACACATAATATAAACGAAAATGTATTTTATAAGATATTGATATTACAAACTTAAGGAAAGGAGGTCTTGTATGAAATCATTACTTGTTTATTCGAGTAAAACAGGAAACACAAAAAAGCTGGCAGACGCTATTTTTGAGAATTTGCCGGGAGAAAAGGAAGTATGTGCAATAGATGATGCACCCACTCCAGATGGGCATGATTTGATCTGCGTAGCGTTCTGGTTCCAGGCAGGAAAACCAGATCCCAAGAGCCAGGAATATCTTGCTAAAATCACAAATCAGAAGGTAATTCTGGCAGCCACCCATGGTGCAGCAAAAAATTCTGCACATGCTCAAAACGGGATGAAGTTTGCTGAAGGCATTATTCCTGATGCTCAGGTCCTTGCAACTTTCAGCTGTCAGGGAGAAGTGAGTCCTCAGTTCATGGAAAAGGCAGCAGCCAAGCCTGAGCCTCCGCCATGGCTTCCTGATGCCAAAACTGCACAAGGACACCCTGATGAAAAAGATCTTGTTGCATTAAAAGAATGTCTTGAAGGTCTTAGATTATAATAGTTTTTTCCAGAATACTGATAAAGAAAAAAGCCTTACAGCCGATATAGTTGTAAGGCTTTTTTTGTTTATGCTCTCTTTGGGATGACAACAATGTATTGCATCAGAGAACTTTTACAGGCATATACTAAAAGTTTATGATGGGTCGTCCCCTAAATACTTCTTATCTTATTTGAACTCATTATAATTAGTGGTTCTTAAGGAAACTCAGCTAACGGTCTCCTGTCGCTTTTCAAGTAGCCTATGTTTCCTGGATCCCGGCTAAAAACATGCCGGGATGACGGTCTAACTTATGACTTGTCATCCCCGAATGCAGTTATCGGGGCACCAGAAAGATGTAGCTGGGTTTCATATAGAGCCACTTTATAATTTATCTTTAAAAACTGTTTTAAGGAAGTTCAAGAAATGAATGTACCAGGCTCTTTCTATGCTCCCAATTAAATCATATAGCCAGAATCAGTTTGCTGCTGTTCAGGAAGCATGTGCCTATTTTTTTCCGCCCAAACAGATTTTTGATATTTCTTTTCTTCGAAATATTGACAGATCTATCCTTGATGATGTCTGTCTCAGAAAGAAGAAGCAGGTACAGCGGATAATCAAGGGGAGAAAACAGGGGGGCAGTCAGGATAAGGCCATATATTATCATGAGAAAATGAGACAGGCCTATGTCCTTCTGTCTTCTGCTGTGAATGGCGATTTTCCTGAAATCAAATCAGATTCTGGCCCTAAAATTATCGCTGTCGGTGGTTCGAAGGGCGGTATCGGAAAAAGCATGTTTGCTGCTAACGTAAGCGTTTTCCTCGCCCAGAAAGGCTTCTCGGTAATAGCAATGGACCTTGATCTGGGAGGGGCCAATCTGGCCCTTTATCTTGGAGAAAAATACATTCTTGACCGCACTATTAATGATTTTCTGAAGAAGAAATATCCATCTCTGGAAGATATCATTATTGATAGTAGTTATGGACCGAAAATAATTGGTGGAGACAGCTCAGAACTGGGTGCTGCAAATATTCATCATGCCCAGAAAATGAAACTGATACGCGCCATCAAGGGCCTTGACGCTGATTTCATAATACTTGATCTTGGTGGTGATACTTCATTTAACATGCTCGATTTTTTTCTGTTGGCAGATCACGGGCTCGTTATAACAACACGGGACTCTGCTTCTTATATTGGTTCCTATCAGTTTATAAAAACGGCTCTTTATCGAAAAATTAACAGATTAGCAGATCATTTAGATGACGCTGAAAGAGATCTTGACCCTCAACTTTCCACCGTCCTGAAAAAATGTACTGTGGCAAATGGCCAGCCAATGTCCCAAACCATAGTCTCGCTTTTAGACCGTGTTGCCGAGAACGACCCTTTTGATCTCCCCCAGGTTCTCAAGTCGATAATTGGATTTAAACCCCATCTTATCGTCAACAGGGCCCCAAGTTTACTGCAGGCTAATCAGGTTGCACATACCATTTCAGATCTTGCAAAAAGATATCTTTCAGTTCGAATAGGATGCCCTGGTCATATAAATAAATATCCTGAAATTGAGGATAATCTGAGCAATAATGCTCCATTGGTAGCTCGAGACCCGGATGGGAAATTGGCAGGGGAGATATCTGTTATTGTGACTAATATAGGTTTGTGAGAAGGGGAGGGGGTTCACTTGTTCAGCAGTCTGTTTTTAGCGTCCAGTATTAAATTCTTATTTTCAGGATGATCTTCAAAACCAACCAGTTTTTTAATTATTTCTTCTGCCAGACCGTCTGTTTTTTTCAGAAAGCAATAGGCTGAAATTCTTACACAATAGTTTTCATGACAAAGAAGCTCTGTTAGTGCTTCAGAAGCTCCAGCCTTGTCATCCGACATCATTGTAAGACCAATTTCATTTACTAAAAAACAACGGGGATGCCACTGGGAAGTGTCAACTGAAAATTCGTTACGTTCACAATCACAAGTGCCAAGTATTTTAACTAACTTATCAATCGTGTAATCAGTTTGCCTGTTCATTTCTTTCGCCAAAGTCAAGGTTGAAATAACGGTTTTCAGATGGTCAATCTCTGAATTTCTTAGAGTTTTAAAAAAGGGGGAGGTAAAAGGCTTCTGATTTACGATTCTGGGATAATGTTGTGGCCATAGGTGTCAATAAATGACTGAATGCGAAGGACTTGATTTTCAGACAAATTTCTAAATTGCACACTATGACGATGCGTTGTTATTTGCTTGAATGGCTGTTCGCTGGATATTATACAATCATTGACGATAGAATAGGGAATGTCCTCAAGAAATAAACCTTCATCCGTGAGGATATCAATGCGACTTGAGTTTAATACTTCACCATTGGCCGAGAAGTAGCTGAACGCAAGACCTGTAAGGCTGATGTCAATGACTTTGCCAATTTTATTAACTGGCGGCCGCAACACTGCATAGGCGATTTTATCTGTATTTATTACAAAGCGTTTATGTCTTCTTCGTTCTTGAGTGTAATATGTTTTGCTCATTAAAGCTTCCTGTAATTCCATTTTTTCATCACCGTTGAATTGATTTGTTTTCGTGTTTAGTATTCTTCTACGCTGTGTATTCACACTTTGTTCTGCCATTATCATGGTTAAACACGACATAGTTACAAATGTTCTTCCTGTATTTCCCTTAGATGAAGGGAAAGCTTTGGATCCAATGAGCACATAGGATTACAATCTATTTCAATACGGTATTAGAAAATAGAATAATATATTTGGCAGGAAAGGTATATCGGAGGGAATCGGTATTTTTTGTAGGACAGAAAGCCTGTTTGTTCTCGGTGTTTGTCCTACAGGGTGAATTGTGCGGTAATCCGTGAGTGGCTGTCAGCACACGGGATTCAGGTTTTGCTTTCAGCCTACCAGAGATTCTTTTATTGCATAGTAGGTAAACTCGGCATTGTTTTTCATACCCATTTTCTGTAAAGCACGACTTCGATTGGTGCTTATGGTTTTGACGCTCAGGGACAATTCATCAGCAATATCAGAGACTGTTTTGCCTGCGGCGATCATCAGCATCACTTGATATTCACGATCGGAAAGCAGTTCATGCGGCGCTTTCTCCGAGCTGTCTCCAAGATAGCTTGCCAGTTTTTCGGCAAGCATCCCACTGATATATTTTCCGCCTTGAGTTACTTTGTGAATAGCGGCGATTAATTCATCCGCAGCGCTTTCTTTGGTTAGATACCCTGAGGCTCCGGCTTTTAAAGCACGAACGGCATACTGTTCTTCCGGATACATGCTGAGCATGAGGACAGGGAGAGCAGGATACTCTTTATTAAGGTCCTTCAAAACATCCAGTCCTCCTCTGCCGGGCATGGCAATGTCCAGAATCACAAGATCATATCTGTTTTTTCTGACCGCATTTAATACCTGGAGGCCATTGGCCGCTTCTCCTGTGGCAACAATATCAGAGGTTTCCGCGAGTATCTGCTTGAGGCCTTCACGAACAATAGTATGATCATCAGCAAGAAGAATTCGTATCATTGTCTTTCCTGGATTGAACGGGAATATTGATTGTTATGACAGTGCCTTTGTTCTCAGTTCCATTGATGGAAAATGTTCCGGTAAGGGAATTAACGCGCTCACGCATCCCGATTAACCCTAGGGATTTCGAAGAAAGAATCTGTTCTTCCGTTATACCCGTTCCATTGTCCCTTACTGTAAGTGTGACTCCGTCATCATTATCCGTAAGGGCAATTTCGACCCGGGTGGCCCCTGAGTGACGGGCAATGTTGGTCAAGGTCTCCTGGAAGATGCGAAATATGGCTGTCGAGAGGGTGCCTTCCAGGGTAATATCTTCAGGTTCTGAGGTAAGATCAAAAGTAATCCCCATTCGGTCTCGGAATTCATTTGCCTGCCATTCAATTGCTGCTGAAAGCCCAAGGTCATCCAGGACGCCGGGTCTTAATTCCGAACAGAGTTTCTGTACCTGATGAACGGTATTGTCAACATGGGTGGTCATGGTCTTTATCTTTTCCTGGATAACGACATTATTTTCCGGGAACCTGCGGGCAAGCCAGTGAATATCCATTTTCAGGACAGTCAGTGTCTGCCCCAGTTCATCATGGATTTCTCTGGCGATCCGGCTTCTTTCCTTTTCGCGTATCATTTCCTGGTGCTGAGCAAGATCACGCAATCGTTCATGGGAGTGTCGCAGTTCTTCTTCCGTATTTTTCCGTTCGGAAATATCCTTGAAGTCTTCAACAATGCCGATCAGTTTTCCTTCATGATTGCGAAATGGAGTGGCAGTAACAATGCAAGGGACTTCCTTATTGTTTTCGCATGTCTTTATTTCGTCCTGTTCAAGTCTTTCTTCTCCTGCCTGAATGCGTATCATCGGGCATTTGGATGTATTACATCTAGGACCCTTGAAGACTTCGTAGCATTTTTTTCCAACAATTTCATCCCGTGCCAGACCGACAAGAGTGCAGAAGGTTTTATTTGCCCGAAGGACGTTGAATTCTTTGTCAACGACGCGCATTCCATCTGCAGATGTATCAAATATCTGGCTTAGTTCCGTATTGGCAAGTTGAGCAACTTCTTCAGCCTTTCTCAAAGCAACGATTATTTTCTGTGCATAGGTCCCGAAAAGAATAAACATGGTGAATACAGTCAGGCGCATCCAGATTTCATGTGCTCCGGGATTAAATATTTCCATGGACATATTCGAGAACTGAGAAGGGAAAAAATATGCATGCATGAATGACTCAAGTATCCAGAAAACTATGCCTAATATAACTCCGAGAAGAATGAGCCTGTCTTGCGCTATCCGGATGAATTTCCCTGATCTATTCATTTTTTTGATAACCATTTTGGATGGGAGAACATTACCTGTTTTGGAATTTTGCTTTTCGTTTTTTCAGGAATGCTTTTGTACCCGTTCTAAAGTCTTCAGTAGTAGCGACCAGTCCAAAATAGTCTGCCCCCAGTCTGGCTGATTCATCAATTGGCAAATCCAGTCCTCTATGAACAGCGTCCCAGGTCAGGTTTACGGCAATAGGGGAATTTTGCAGGATTTGCTGTAGTAATTTTTCTCCCTCACTAGATAAGTTTTCGGAATCTGTTACACGATTAACCAAGCCTATCTGAAGGCCTTCATTGGCATCTATCATTTTACCGGTAAGAAGCATTTCTGCTGCCCTGCTTTTACCAATGAGCCGGGGTAAGCGTGTTGTGCCTCCCCAACCTGAAACAGCACCGATGCGGACTTCCGGGTGGCCGATTTTTGCAGTAGAGGCCGCAATCCTGAACATGCAGGATTCAGCAAGTTCAAGGCCTCCGCCTAAGGCAAAGCCGTTAATTAAGGCAATTGAAATTTTATTTAAATTCTCGATGAGGTGATTTACATATACAGCCAGGTTTGCTAATTCCCGGACCTGCAACGGAGAGGCCTGATTCAAATATTGTATGTCAGCACCGGCGGAAAAGGCTTTATTGCCAGCTCCTGTGATTATAACAGCTTGAATTTCCGGGTTATTTTGTATTGTTTCTAATTCTTTTTTTATTTCAAACAGTAACGATTTGTTAAGAGCATTAAGAACATCTGGACGATTCAGAGTGAGGTAAATAACATTTTCTTTTCGCTCTGAAATAAGAACTGGATGAGGGAGATGAGTCATAATCTCTTTGATGCTCCTTATCGAAATATTTGGTTTAGCGATAATCAAGCAGGATATTGCTTTGAATGGTTTACTCGAAATAGCGCTTCAGGAGGCCGCAGAATATTTGGCCATGACGAGCTTCATCTTTACACATTTCATGGAGTGCATCGTGGACTGAATCGTAATTGAGTTGTTTGGCTTTAACAGCAAGATCTTTTTTGCCCTGACAGGCACCAAATTCTGCCTCAATTCTTGCTTTGAGATTTTCTTTGGTGTTATCCGTAACATATTCTCCCAGGAGTTCGGCAAATTTCCCGGCGTGTTCCGCTTCTTCCCAGGCTATGCGTTTATATGCTTCAGCAACTTCAGGGTATCCTTCTCGATCTGCCTGACGGCTCATTGCCAGATACATTCCAACTTCGGTGCATTCTCCCTCGAAATTGGCCTTTAATCCTTCAAGAACAACAGGGTCAACATTTTGAGCGGAGCCAATGACGTGTTCATCGCACCAGAGAATGGTGTCATCTTCTTTCAGTATGTATTTGCCTCCTGACTCCCCGCAGGCAGGACAAATGTCGGGAGCGTTTTCACCTTTACATATAAAACAGCAGACACTACAAGCCCATTCCTTCATTTTGTCCTCCCGGATTTCATATTAGAGTGTGTGGAGAAGAATAACAAAACTATTTGAAGAATCAGCAATGAATGAGTACATATATAAAATAAAGTTATCTGCTTGAAATGAAATAAAAAAGGCAGTTTCTGTCAATACCACAAAACGATTACTGCCAGATGGATCAGCATTGTCTGAAAATGCTATCTCTGTCAGGCCATTTAAATGATCAAAATATACTCTAAGTCCTTGATATAGTCTATGAGTATATGGGTATGTGTGCCCAAAGGTTCTTAGGATTTTACGGCTGTTTTTATGAAACTTGGAATTGATACAGGCGGTACATTTACCGATTTTATTTTACAGACCTCTGATGGTTTTAAAACCTATAAGGTCGCTTCATCTCCTGAAGATCCCAGTATTGCCATATTGAAAGGGTTGCGCCATTTTTTCTCGGACCCTTCTTCCGATGAACTGTTTACCCTTCCGCCTGATCTTGAGATTATTCATGGAACTACTGTGGGAACAAACGCGTTTATTGAAAGAAAAGGAGCTAAAACCCTACTTCTGACAACAAAGGGTTTTGAGGATATTCTCTTTATTGGTCGGCAGAATCGAAAATTTCTGTATGATTTAAATCTGAAAAGATCTCCTGTGATAATATCGCGTTCTCTTGTTGTTGGTATTACAGAGCGTATCAATGCTGAGGGTGAAGTAGAAAAATCAATAGACACAGGTATTGGTGCTGAACTGCATCAGTTTTGTAAAGACAACGCTATTGAATCTGCTGCCGTCTGCTTTCTGCACTCGTACCTGAACCCTGATCATGAAAATGAGATTTCCTCTGAGTTATGTAAACTTTCTCTTCCCGTGACTCTTTCATCGCAGCTTCTTCCTGAATTTCGTGAATATGAAAGGGTGTCAACCACTCTCATAAATGCGTATCTTGCTCCTGTTATCTCTTCATATATAAATAGACTCGTATATCAACTCAGGAAAAATTCCTTATACATACAGCAGTCAAACGGTGGTATTCTTCCTGCTGAAGGAATCGCCGACAGGGCAGTTCACACCATCCTTTCAGGTCCTGCCGGCGGGGTCCACGGGGCATTCCGGCTTGCCAGGGAAATGGGTATTGAAAAAATCATTACCTTTGATATGGGTGGTACTTCCACCGATGTCTCTCTCTGTGATAAAGCTCCTACCTTGACTCGTGATTATACACTAGATGATTATCCAATTCGAATTCAGGTGATGGATATTCATACAGTTGGGGCAGGAGGCGGTTCTATTGCCAGTATTGATGCAGGAGGTCTCCTGCATGTCGGACCGGAAAGCGCAGGTGCTGATCCTGGACCGGTTTGCTACGGTACTGGCGACAGGCTTACAGTAACCGACGCCAATCTCTTTCTGGGCAGATTGCTGCCGGATAAGTTTCTTGGCGGTGAGATGGTTCTTCATCCCGACAAGGTACAGGATAAAATGCAGGATTTTGCCCGATCTCTTGACATTCCACCAGTCGAAGCTGCCATGGGCATTATACGTATTGTAAATATCGGAATGGTCAAGGCTATCCGCGCTGTTTCGCTGGAAAGAGGCTATGATCCAAAGGAATTTGTTCTGTTTTCCTTTGGTGGAGCTTCCGGATTGCATTGTTGTGAACTGGCCGTGGAGCTCGGTATTTCAAAAATTATTATCCCTGCCAGGGCCGGTATTCTTTCAGCCCAGGGTATGGTTATGTCTGAACCTGCATTAGACGCAAGCAGGGCCCTTTTTCTCTCCGGTGATGGTATCTCTCATAAGGTCTTGAAACCTGCTTTTGCCGCCCTGGAAAAACAATTGGCGGGTCAGTTATATCATTTATGCGCGGGTGGCGTATCTGAATCAGACTGTTTCCTTGATTTGAGATATCAGGGGCAGTCGTACGAAATCAGTATCAGCTATGAAGATGATTTTGAAGAACTGTTCCATAAAGCCCATGAGCATCATTTCGGCTATCAGCTTCCCGATATCCCACTTGAACTTGTATCCATCCGATGTACTGTGAAAATGAAAAAGACGGCATGCCAGCTGCCCCGTCAGGAAAAGAAACAGCAGGACTATATTCATCAGGAAGAGGGCAGGGCGGATATATGTTTCCAGCATGGTGTAGAATCTGTTCCTGTATATCAACGCAGTAAATTATCTCCCGGTGTGGTAATGCAGGGGCCCGCGTTGATAATTGATAATTATACAACGATTTTTGTCCCTATTCATTTTCAGATGACTATTGATTCACTGCTTAATATTATTCTTAAAAGGACACTTGCTTTATGAGTTCCCAGCAAAAAAAACTGAAAAAAGAAATTAGCCGACTTTGGAAAGACATTACCAAAAAAATGCAATCCGATATTTTGCCTGATCAGCAGGACTGTCAAAATCTGCTGAAAAAATTTGAAGAATACACTGTGTATGCTGATAAAAAGTGGTTTGACAGGTGGCAAAACTGCACAAAAGAGATAGCTGTATGCCTGAAGGCAGCCCAAAAATCCAATTTTGATCTGGCACGTCAGTCCATGGATATCATACAAAAGGATAAGAAGCAGTGTCATGAACAGTTTAAGAAATAGTTACAGTAATGCCGGTGCGTGTTTGTTATAAAGAAACGATTGCAGGCAACAGAATTTTGTCATCTATTTTATTGAGAAATCAATCAGGGGAATACTCTATGAGTTTACAGTTTAAAATCGCAGTACTCTTTTTTGTAACTTTCTTTTCTTTTGCAGGACAGCCTCTTGCTCGAAATCACTCCGATTCAGGTCAGAAGGTTATTGAAGCTTCAGGAGTTCTTGAGGAAATATTTTCAATTCCGGAACAGTCTATTCCGCCTACTTTACTCAGGAATGCCCATGCGATTGTCGTTATCCCTGGTCTTATTAAGGCTGGATTTATCATTGGAGGGCGATACGGTAGCGGCTTGATGATGGTAAGGGATAAAGAGGGTGCGTGGCATTATCCTGTCATGGTTACCCTGACCGGCGCCAGTATTGGATGGCAGATAGGAGTGCAGTCCACCGACATTATTCTGGTATTTAAGAATCTGAAAAGCATCAATGCCATTGAAAAAGGAAAATTTACTCTTGGTGCAGACGCTTCTGTTGCTGCCGGACCAGTTGGTCGACATGCGGAAGCAAGTACTGATATTCAATTCAGATCTGAAATCTATTCCTATTCAAGAAGCAGAGGATTATTTGCCGGAATAGCTTTGGAGGGTGCAGCCCTACTTATTGACCAGGATGCGACATGGGCACTGTATTCAAGGCCGGCATATGATATTCTTCATAAAACTGAATTGAAGCAAATACCCATGGCGGCAAAACAGTTTCGCCAGGTTGTTTTGAAATATGTTCAATAGTGTCTGTCGTTGTGTTTTTAGATCTGATTTGAAATATCCTTCAGGAGTTCATTGGAAGCCTGGGCCAGAAATTCTACCCCGATTTTGAAAGGAAGTACGGTGTCTTCCATGTCACGATCGAACCAGACTGGTTTTGCAAGAATAACCGTTGATGCTGATTCGTCGGTAATGTCATGGAAGACAAGGATCAGGTCGACGGTGTCAGAGTCCTGGGCGGTATAACAGAGATGCTTGCCGTCAATAAGGATTTGCGGGATTTTCAAACCTGCTCCCTGGCGGGAAATGTCAGAAAGCCGACAGGAGACTTCTCGTGTCAGTTTTGTTCCTGTCGTCTGGTCGTAGAGGCATAAGCCAACATTAAGTTTTGCCGACAGTCTTTCATGCTTTCTTTCTCTTTCCATGTGTTCACAATTCTGTTTTCAGATTTTTTAAGTGTCTTGTTATATTCTTATTTTAAGCTGACGGTTCAACACTGAGGCAACAAGGGGAGCGACACTGTATACTTCAAGAAGTTCATCTGTGACGCATCCAGGGTATGTATCTGCTCCGATTATTTTTGCAATGCCATGTCTTTTGAATTTTTCCCGCGAATCACCGGCCAGGACAAGATGTGTTGCATACAGGATGGTATCGACGGCGCCGGCTTGCCTGCACCGTTCTGCTGTCTGAATGATTGACCCGCCTGTGCGTATCATGTCATCGCAGATAATGGCGGTCTTGCCGTTGACCACACTGGCAACCTGGCCAACCATGGTCTCATCCATAGCGAATCGGTCCTTGTCTGCAGCGGTATGCGGAGCGTCAAGAAGGCCGGCAAGTTTTGCCACCCATTTACTCCTGCCATAATCAGGCGAAACGAGAACGAAATTTTGCAGTTGTAATTCCTTAATTTTTTCAACGATCAATTCATTGGTGTGAATGTGCTGCGTATGTACATTGCCTCCATGGGCGTGGAGAACTGCCTCTGAATGGAGATCAATGAAGGCAACGAAATGTGGTCGTGCGCGAAAAATCTGTCTTGTTCTTGTGATTCCCTTTGGTATTTCGTTTGATCCGGGCTTGGATTGTTCCATCGTGGAATATCCGAGGTAGGAGATAACAACATTCACAGTACGTGCTCTGAGAAAATGACAGCCATCTATCAGGTCGATCAATTCCTGGTGAGAAGAGTCATTATGGGAGCTGCCAACAATGATAATGTCTTTCCCGGCGATTTTTTCAGGAAAAGAATGATAAATCTCGCCATCGGTAAAGTATTTTTTTGTTGTTTTGGTGAACTCCAGGCCCATTTCATTGGCAATTTTAAGTCCCAGTGCTTCCGAGGCTTCATTTGCTGTAATGATAATGTCTGAGGATGTGACGAGTGGCATTGTTTTTATCGGAAAAGGTTAAATGGTACTTTGTGAGTTTGGAAGGTTGCCTCAGGTTTTTCTGTTTTAAGTAAACAACTTGCCGTTTCCTGTTACTTTTCTGACGAGGTCCCGGTAGTCCTGGGCTCCATTACAGCCAGGTGCAAATTCATAGATTGTCTGGCCGTTGGCTGGTGCTTCAGAAAGCCTGACATTGTATCTGATAGGGCTGCAGATGTTATCCCCATATAAATCTTCGAGTTTGGATAATATCCCATTTGATTTCCGTACTCTTTTGTCAAAGAAGGTGGGCAGAATATAGCTGAGAGAAAGCTCTTTATTGTATTTTTGTATGGAGGACATACTTTTTAAAAACTCGACGAGTCCCTGAAGGGTCATGACTTCAAGTGATACAGGAGTTAAAACCTCATGCGCGTAAAAGAGTACGTTGACAATAATGGGATCCCAGCCGGGAGATGTGTCAATAATAATGTAATCAAAGTTTTTTTCGATACGAGTCAGGTTCTCGGCAAGTGTCTTTTCGCCGCCGAAATCTTTACGGTCTATGACCCGTTTCAGTCCGGCAATGGATTTCCCGCCAGAGAGAAGCCACAGATTTTCACGAGCTTTGCAGAGTGTTTCTTCCTCTGACAGTTCCCTGTTGATGAATTCAGTTAAACCTGCCCGCGGATTGACACCAAGCATGAAGCCGGACTGTCCCTGGGTGTCGGTATCAACAAGAAGCACTTTATGACCCGCCATAGCAAGCCCGGCGGAAAGGTTAACGGCTGTGGTTGTTTTACCAACTCCGCCTTTGCTGAGGGCAACGGCAATTTTTCTGGGAGATTGAGTCTGTTTTTTCTCCTTGGAAGCAAGATTAAGAGGGAATTCTTTTTTACATTCCTTGCAGCGGACTTTTGTCACGCCTTCAGGAATCTGATTGTTCTTTATGTGGTGATCTTTATTGCAATGAGGGCAGGTAAGGACCATACTGATTACTCCAGAATTATTTGATCATAGAAAAAAAGATTACTTTTTCTTTACAAAAAATGCAAATTTTGAGCCATAAGGTGATAATTTCGTCGGATCATTTATTAAACACTGATGCCAGTGTGTCATTCAGGTATTTCTCAAGAATTTCCTGTCTGTCATTTTCCATGTCGATGAATTTCATTCCGCATATTTCCTGATCGCCATTTGCAGAAATGTGCATTATCTGTCCCTGGAGGGAAATCGAAGTGTCGTGTAACCTTAACTCTACAGGGTGAAGACCCTTGCCGGCTTCAAGTTTCGTAGAGGATTCACCGGTATAGAAGGCAATGCCGCTGTTTCCTATATTGACTATTTCGAATGGATTATTATCGATCTGAAAAGAAATATTGGAACAGTTATTTATGGGCATACGGAAAAATTGACGAACTACCTGAGTGTCGGATTGTGTTGTGTTTTTTTTGCCGGATTTTCCCATATCGTTCCTGTATGATACGTTTAAATTAAATAAATAATAAAGGATGCATCGGGTGATGAAGCTGCTGTCATCCCATAAACCCTTTCCCTCTGTTGAAAAAAGAAGTGCTATTATTGAAAAAGTTTTGCAGGTTGTTTGTTATTTATTTAAATAGTTGATGGCGTCGTAAAAAGTCAGACCTCCTGTGTTGCAGCAATTTTTCAGGCACTCGGCATACCACATGTATGGCCTCGCATCTGAAAAAATGCTACGCCTTGTAT
>JACKQG010002574.1_pt1 | contig 23536 bp, 36 predicted proteins | sample 8237621 | NCBI WGS metagenome assembly JACKQG01 (sample SAMN15677084, study PRJNA649215) | marine metagenome | biome: marine; feature: Black Sea; material: saline water; isolation source: suspended particulate matter (SPM) from the Black Sea western gyre | collected 2013-06-09/2013-06-10 | depth... | reverse complement strand
TTTTACCAGACTGTAGTTATTCTTTATCTAATTTAACAGATAATATTGACTATACATATTCATTTTTACCAAATAATAATATTGTAGATTTATCAATAAATATTGAGAATGAATCAATTGCCAAAGATATAAAAATCATTAAATATGAATTTCAATATGACCATACAGATTTTCCAAATTTATCAATTAATCATATATCATTTAGCAATAATAATTATAATATATTTCTTCATAGTTATGAACATATCCAAAACCCCGGTAGAATAAAATTATTGTTGTTTGGAGAAATTGTTGATTATGAACAATCAGAAATAGAATTTGAAATTAGTTTTGATTTAAATGAAGATATTAATTTTAGTATCCCTACAATTCAAATTTATGGACATTCAACTTTAGAGAATAATGATATTGTTAATCAAAATAGTATACCCAATCAATTTGAATTAGAATATCCATTTCCAAATCCATTTAACCCAATTACTAATATAAGATATGGTGTTCCAAAACAATCTGATCTCAGTATTTTAGTTTATGATATAAATGGAACTAAGATTAAAGAATTATATAATGGAAATCAATTAGCTGGTTATCATTCTTTAATTTGGGATGCAGTAGACCAACCATCAGGATTATATTTTGTTAAAATGACAGCATATAGTTTTACTAAAACACAGAAATTGATGTTGGTTAAATAGTAAACTTTAGTAGCCATTTGTAAATTTAGTCAATATAGTGTAAACTAAAGTAATCCTCTGTAAACTCTATTTATCTTTTGTAAACCTGAGGTATTTTTAGGTCTGATGTGAGAGGTGGTTATATATGGGGTGTCCCAAAACCTGGGTGGTTGATGTTTTATTTAATAAAATTTTATTAAATTAGAATATCTGAGTGACCATTGAATGATAACTTTGGTCAAAAGAGAGTAAATTTTTAACAATATCACTATTTATGTCACATCATAGATTTCAGTTTGAAAAAGCAAAGCCCCCGTCGGTATAGGGGGCTTTTTAAAGGTGGCCAGAGACGGAATCGAACCGCCGACACGAGGATTTTCAGTCCTCTGCTCTACCGACTGAGCTATCTGGCCATTGCTTTCAAAAAATTGTCAATCATCGGTAATTGATTAACGCAAAGCCTGAAAATTTAGAGAGCTTCAATAATATAAACCATTAAAAATTTATTAAAAAATAAGATTTTCTACATAAATAATAATGAGTTACTAATTTTCATTTTACCAATCTAAAAAAGGAATTGAATAATCTAAAACTTTTCTCACACTCACTGAAATTTGATACACATCTGTTGTTTCTTCTGCTTGGCCTTCAGTTCCTGTAAAAGAGCCATCTAAAAAATATGGTTTTTGTAAATTAACAGCCAATGTCCCAAAACTTAAATTCCATAAAAAACCTACCCCTGGAATAACTAATGTACTTTCAGAATTAGGTGCAACTTCTCCATTCCAATAACCTTTTGATGTCTGCCGAACCATTAAGCTCGCACCAATTGATCCATTTATTAATTTTACTTTACCTGAAAATGCAGTAAAAGATAAATCAATTAATCGAGATGCTTTATAACCATATTCACTTTCCCCAATTGGTTCTTCAATGGAAAATGTTCCACCAATAAAAACGGGATTAAATTTTCGTTTTACAAAATATTGGGTTTCAAATATCGCTTTATATACTCCTTCACTCATACTGAAATGACGATGATCTTCGGTTTCTTCTGGCAAAGCAAATGGAGACTTTGTTAATGTGTTTTTTGAAGGAATAACAAGTCCACCACCAAAGAATAACCGATGCCCAGGCCCCGCTCCACCATTTATCATTAAGTACCGAAGCATTATTCTAGTATCACCAAATAAACCACCAACTGCATTAATAAAGTCAGATGATGAATCTTCGTCTCTGTGATGCTGGGATTCTAAATCATTCCCCCAAGTCATTGTTCTAATCCCTATTATTTGCCCTAATGTAACATTCCAATAATTTGATAATCCAATTGTAATATTAGGAGAAACTATTTTAGCGGAAAGAGTGCCTAAATGATCACCAACTTCGATTCCATTAGCATCAACTTCACCCTCAATTTCTGGATGTCCCCAATCAATATATTGGTAATTATTATCTACACCGAGCATGACCTGTCCTGCCCAAAGCCCTACCCCTTTATCCGAATTGCCGACCGGCAATGACGGGTTACTTCAGAGTGCTCATTGACCCCATAAAGTCGCAAAGATTGTAACTATACATATAATAATTCTCATATTTTATTCCTTTAATTTTTATTAAATAGTAAAATTTTAAAACAAATTTGTTATTTTATTAAAAAATGAAGGTTTTTTATCTTTTAAATTTTCTTCAACTATTTTAACGGTAAATTTGGTATCATCAAATCTATGAATAAATTCATCAGAATTAAATTGCTTATCATTTATATCTAACTCAGCTGATTTTGAATCAAAGTTAACATTCACATTTTTCACACCACTAAACTCAGATATCATGTTTGTAATATTTGATGCACATCCATTACATGACATTCCATCTATTTGTAAATTTAATTTCATTTTTTATTTTCCTTCATACATAAATAAATTTTTATTATTTCTAAATGATTGGTACAATTCCTCCATTGAATTAATAACAAAATATCTGTCTTGAATTTCACTATAATCAAATCGTGTTATCACTACTTCTTCAATATCAAATGGTAAAAATACTGACTGGCTAGACTTGTTTTCACAACAATTAACCACATTCATTAATTCATCATAAGATGATAAGATTCCTGCACCATAAATTTGATACTTTAAATTATTCTTTGGATTATCTTTTTGATTTTTCATTACACCAAATTCATAAGTCCACCATGCGAAATTTTGTAATCTTTTTAAATTATGAGCAATTAATTCTTGGCTAAGACCTTTTTCATTTAATAAAATTTCATAACCTAATTGACCAATTTCTGCCAAAAAGTTACAATATGACTGATTTGTTAAAAATGGCATGTGTCCAAAGACATCATGAAAGACATCAGGTTCAGGAGTATATCCAAATTCATTTTTAATAGGTGAATTATAATATTTTTCAGAAAACCGAGGAGATTGCCTAATAATATCTGTTGAAGGAAATCGCCGATTCGCATTTAATTCAAAAAATAAATACTCATCTAAAAACCCTGCCACAGTCACAACTTCCCAATCCGTAATTGATTTAATTCGATTTGAAATTGATTTAATATTTGGAAATTCATTGAAACATAATTCTAATTTTTCGATTCCTTGAATAAATTCAATAGAACCAAATTGGTTTGTAATATCAATTACCTTTGAATATAAATGTTGCCAAATTTTAGTTTCTTTTTGAGTAACATCGCCATAATGTTGTTGAATTTCCCATGAATCATTTTTTGAAAATATAACAACATTTTCAATTGCATTTGGCTTTATGTTTGTAAACAGGCTATCGTATTTTTTATATGTTTCAACCATAGAATAACTTACACCTTATTGATATTTCGCATAAAGTTTCAATTTGTAATTAATAATTATAATTTTGATTTATCTCTTATATATTTTGCCATTTTGTTTTCTAAAATATCAAGAGGCAATGAACCTGATTCTAATAATTTATCATGAAATTCCCGAATATCAAATTCATCACCTAAAATATTTTCTGCATTTTTACGAATTTCTTTTATTTTCAATTCCCCAATTTTATATGCCAATGCTTGTCCAGGCCAAGCAATATATCTATCAATTTCATTTTCAATATCAAATATAGTTTTTGCAGTATTATCTGACATATATTGAATTGATTTTATTCTGGACCAACCAAAAGCATGAATTCCTGTATCGACAACTAATCGACATGCTCTCCACATTTCGTATGTTAATTGACCAAATTTAGAATATGGCGTATCATAAATACCCATTTCATCCCCTAAACTTTCAGAGTATAAACCCCATCCTTCTATAAAAGCAGTATGTCCGGAATGTTTTCTAAATGTTGGAACATCTTCCATTTCATTCGCTAAAGAGATTTGTAAATGATGTCCTGGAACTGCTTCATGTATAGCAAGAACGGCCATTTCATATTTTGGTCTCATTTTTAAATTATATGTATTAGCCCAAAAATACCCTGGTCTTTTACCGTCAGCAGATGCACCGTAGTAATAAGCTGTTGGTGATGACATTGCTTGATATTCAGGAATTGGCTTTACACCATAGGGTATGCGAGGCAATTTTCCAAAAAACGATGCAAGTTCTGGATCAACGCGTTTACAAATTGCCCTATATCCATTTAATAAATCTTCAGGTTTATCATAATAAAACTCGGGTGATGTCCTTAAAAAATTCAAAAAGTCTGAAAATTCACCATCAAAATTTAATGTCAAAATTATTTCATCCATTTCTTTTCTAATACGATTCACTTCGTCTTTTCCAATTTGATGTATTTCTTTTGGAGTTTTATCTGTAGTTGTATGATATTTTACCAAATAGTTATAATATTTACCACCATTTGGGATTGAAGTAATTGCATAATCATCCCTCGCATTTGGATAATATTCTTCTAAGAAAAATGAATTTAGTTTTTGATAAGCAGGAATAATCTGTTCATAAATTAATAATTTTCCAATTTGTTTTAGACTATCTTTTAATGCATTTGAAATATTCAAATCAATATTTAAATATGGTGTGTAAAAAGGACTTTCATCATAGGGAATTTCTGTCTGTTTTTTAATTTGAGTACTCACTTTTTCAATCGTTACTTTTGGAGGCATTATATTTTCTTTTATGCCTCTTTTCATTACATTGATAGTTTGTTCAATAGCCGTTGGTATGGCTCTCATTCGAGAAAAATAATTATGAAAATCTTTAGTATTATTAAATGGCATTAATTCTACCATATTCGGTAAATCAATTTGAACTCCTCCTAATTGTGTAATTGGAATTAAAAAGTTCTTATACTCATAACCTTCAATAGTGGTTTTTAAATCTTGTTTATATAAATCATAATTTAATTGATTATTTTCATCTAATTGACTTCTTTTAATTTGTACAAGATTTTTAAGAGAGCTAATGTTATTTCCATGGTTTGAAATAAGCTTTTCTATGCTTCTATCATTTAACAGATTATTAAATCTATCATCGCCATACCATGTGGCAGATTCAGGATTATTTATTAATCCATTTTCCCACTCTTCTGAAAAAAATTGATGTAATTTATCCGTCTCCGTTTTTATTATTTTATTATCACAGCTATTAAATAACCCTATAATAAAAAATAAAAATAATAAATAATTCTTTATAAAATCTCCAAAAATATAAATATAATTAGAGGATTAATCCTCTAAAAACTCACCTTTTTTCATAATATTAATCATACGATCAGAACCCATCCAATATGGTATTTCATCAATAGAATTAATATTCCAAAATAATAAATCCGCTTGATACCCTTTTTTTATCATTCCGATTTTATTTCCCATACCTACCGCTTTTGCACTATTATATGTAATTGCTTTAAAAGATTCTTCAATCGTCATTCCACAATATAGCGTAGATAATGCCATAGCCATTGATAAACAGTTTAAAGTTGAAGAACCTGGATTGAAATCTGTAGCAATTGCTATTTCTAACCCATTATCAATCATTTTCCGTGCATTTGCATAATTATGTTGCCCCAAAAATAATGTAGTTCCAGGTAAAATTGTCGCAATTACTCCAGCATCTGCCATTTTTTTTATTCCAACATCTGAAATTGCCATCAAATGATCTGCCGAAATTGCACCTATTTCAGAAGCTAATTCAGCACCATTAGAGTCCATAAATTCATCGGCATGTAAGCGTGGTTTCAATCCATATTTTATTCCTGTTTCTAATATTCGTCGAGACTGATTTACAGTAAAATATCCTTTTTCACAAAACACATCACAATATATAGCCAATTTTTTTTCAGCAACTTGTGGAATCATTTCATTGCAAATTAAATCAATATATCGCTCTTTATTGTCTAAATATTCGGGAGGAAATGCATGGGCACCCATAAATGTTGGAATAATATCAATTATACAATCTCTATTTATTCGTTTTAATACTTCCAATGATTTAATTTCATCTTCAAGTGTTAAACCATAGCCTGATTTTGCTTCAATGGATGTTGAGCCATGAGCAAAAAGAGTTTCAATGTTTTCTAAAGTAAAATTGTATAATTCATCTTCTGTCGATTTCCGAACAGCATTAATTGATGAAATTATTCCACCACCTTTTTCAGCAATTTCTTTGTAGGATTTTCCTGAAACCCGCATTTTAAACTCATTTGCTCTATTATTCGCAAATACAGGATGCGTATGTGAGTCAATAAATCCTGGTGTTATACATAACCCATCTGCATCAATTTCCTCATCTACTATTGGAATATTATCACATAAATCAATAATTATTCCATTTTCAATAAGTATATTTTTATTATTTATCTCTAGAAAAGAATTATTAATATCATTCCAAGTAAAAATTGATTTAATATTTGTAATTATACTTTTCATTAAAACATATTTTCCATTGGAAGTTTAAGATCTCTTTCTTTAGCAATATCAATCGCTTTTTCATAACCGGCATCAGCATGTCTCATCACTCCAGTCCCTGGGTCATTTGTTAATACTCTATTTAATCGTTCTTTCATTTCAGGAGTACCATCGGCAACAATTACAACACCTGAATGAATTGAATATCCCATTCCAACTCCACCACCATGATGTACCGATGTCCAACTACTTCCGCCTCCAACAGATAGCATTGCATTTAAAATAGGCCAATCTGCAACCGCATCAGAACCATCTTTCATCGCCTCTGTTTCACGATTAGGAGATGCAACAGAACCACAATCTAAATGATCTCTTCCTATAACTATTGGTGCACTTAATTCTCCTGAGGCGACCATATCATTAATTACCTCACCAAATAAATTTCGTTCACGATACCCTAACCAACAAATCCGTGAAGGTAATCCTTGAAATTGAACTTTTTCTTGGGCCATTTTAATCCATCTTGCTAATGGTTTATCTTCTGGAAATAACTCTAATATTTTCTTATCTGTTTTATATATATCTTCTGGGTCTCCTGACAATGCAACCCAACGGAAAGGACCTTTCCCTTCGCAAAATAAACTTCGAATATAAGCTGGAACGAATCCAGGAAAATCAAATGCATTTTGAACCCCTGCATTCTTCTGTGCTTGACCTCTTAAATTATTTCCATAATCAAAAGTGACAGCACCCATTTTTTGTAAATCCAACATTGCATTGCAATGCTCCCCCATCGTTCTATATGATTCTTTAATATATTTATTTGGATTACTTTCTCTTAGTTCATTTGCCTCTTTTAAGGTCATTCCATTTGGAATATACCCAATTAACTCATCATGTGCAGATGTTTGGTCAGTTAATATATCCGGTACAATATTTTCACCAACCATTCTTTTTAATACATCCGCGACATTACCTAATAATCCAATGGAAATCGCTTTCCCTGTTTTTTTTGCGTGATTTGCAATTGTAAAGGCTTCTTCAAAAGAATTTGTTTTTACATCCAAATATTTTGTTTCTAATCTTCTATTAATACGATGAGGATCTACTTCAATTGTAATATTTACACCCTCATTCATGGTAACAGCTAAGGGTTGTGCACCACCCATTCCTCCAAGCCCTGCAGTTACTGTTAAAGTTCCTTTTAATGTATTATTAAAATGTTGACGAGCAACTTCAGCAAGAGTTTCATAAGTTCCTTGTAGAATTCCCTGAGTTCCAATATATATCCACGACCCTGCTGTCATTTGACCATACATCATTAAACCTTTTCTATCAAGTTCACGAAAATGCTCCCAATTTGCCCAATTTGGTACTAACATTGAATTTGATATAATTACTCGAGGAGTCCAAGTATGCGTTTTATAAATACCAACAGGTTTCCCTGATTGTATTAAAAGGGTTTCATTATTCTCTAATGATTTTAATGAATTTAGAATATTTTCTAGACATTCCCAGTTCCTCGCAGCTTTACCAAGTCCACCATAAACAATTAAATTATCAGGGTCTTCGGCAACATTAGGATCTAAATTATTTTGTAACATTCTATAAGCAGCTTCTTGATGCCAACCTTTGCAATGTAATTTGTTTCCAATTGGTGATTTAATTACTCGTGAATTCATTTATAAACCTATTTAGTTATATGTTAATATTTTGTTTAATGGGTAAAACCATTTTAATTCATTTTTATGATTATCAAATGAAAATATACTTATTCCTCCAAAACTATGCATTTTTACTAATGAAACTTTATCAATAACATCATCAACAGATTGGTTATAACATCCAATTCCCATTATAATTTTAAAATGTAATGGTTCTGGAATTCGATTAGCCATTAACTTTAGATCTCTATTAAAATAATACATTTCTGAATAATAATTCATAGGAAGTACATAGTCCACAATTCCAGATTTTAACCATTCTCCCCAATCTTGAGAAAATCTACTTTTTGCCTCTAATAAATTAGGTTTAACTGCTACAGATAATTTAGTATTTTTTAAATTTAACTTTAAAAATTGATGTGTTTGTTTTACAAGTTCAGTCACTTTATATACTTTAAATTTATTCCAATTATCAATTTGATTTTGGGTAATATTCTTATCTACTAAAGAGAAATCGGTATAATTCATTTTAACAGCAAACTCTTTTAATCCAATATTATTATTTCCAAAATTTAAATCTTTAAATCGAATGTAATCTAAATGTATTCCATCAATATTGTAATTGTTGCAAACTTCTTTTATAATATTCAATAAATAATTATTTACTTCTGGATGAATTGGGGAGAGATAATGATTTGTAAATTTATTTTTTGTTTTATTAAAAGAATAATCTCGCCATTTACTATTAACATTAATTAAATGGTTTTTATTCTTAGGGTTATACTTACCAGACCATGAAACATACATATTAAGCCATGCATGAATTTTTATATTATTAATATGACCCTTTTCAATAATATATTTTAATGGATCAAAATTCGTATTAATTGAATTATATTTTGAGACAATCTTTGAATTATACGCCGCATTATCCCTACTTCTTACTTGAACTAATAAATTACTATATCTATTTTGGGTTGCAAACTTAATTACTTTATCGATTGATTCTTTTGAGGTCATAGATTCAATTTGAACCCACATAAATGTATCTAAATTTTTAGAAAATAATTGGGAATAAAATAGGGCTATGAAAAACATAGCCCTAAATATAAATGATTTTTTAATCAATGTAATATGTCAGTTAAATTGCCTTAAGCGTCTTCACTTTCGACAACTTCACCTTCAATAACTTCAGTATCGATTAAATTTTCAAATCCAACAAATTCAATTAATGAAACTGAGGCATTATCATTTTTACGATTACCAAGCTTAATTATTCGAGTGTAACCACCATTTCTTTCTTTAAATTCTGGTGCTATATCATGAATTAATATATTAGCAATTTTTTTACCTAATGAACCGGGTAGTTTTTTTTGAATTAATCTACGCCCATGAACAGATTCTTTTTTTGCATAAGTAACCAATCGTTCAACATAACCTCGAAGCTCTTTCGCTTTAGCATCTGTTGTTCTAATTCTTTTATGCAAAACTAAAGATGATGCCATATTCATCATTAATGCTTTACGATGACTCGCCGTTCTATTTAATTTACGACCACTCTTTTGATGTCTCATTTTTTAGCCTTCACTTTCAAGATAAGCTTCAACATCCATACCAAATGATAGTGACATACTACTTAATTTTTCAACTAATTCAGTTAATGATTTTCTACCAAAGTTTTTAAATCGAAGCATTTCATTTTCTTCTTTATCAACTAATTCGCCTATTGTTTTAATTCCAGCGGCTTGTAAACAATTATGACTTCTAACAGAAAGCTCCATTTCATCAATACTTTTAAGAAGAATTGATTTTATCTCAAGAGTTTCATTCATTTTTTCTTCATCAACTGCCGCAATATTTCGTGAATCATTAAATAAAAATAAACCTAATTGTTTTCTTAAAATTGAAGCTGAATGGTTTATTGCATCTTTTGGATCATATGCGCCATCTGATGTAACATCTAGTGTTAATTTTTCAAGACCTTCCCTTGAAGCTGGGATAGGTTGGACTTCATACGAAACATTTGTAATTGGATTAAAAATACTATCTATAAAGATTGTACCCAACGGTGCTTCATCTCTTTTATTTTTTTCTGCGGGGCTATATCCCTTTCCTCTTACAACTTTAATATCAATTGTAAGTTCAGCTTTTTCAGTTAATGTTGCAATATGTAAATCAGGATTTAACACATCAAATTCTTTTAATGCATCTCCAATATCCTTTGCTGTGAATTCTCGAGGTCCATTTAACTGAAGAGTAATTGTTTCATTTGCATCACCAACATATTTAAATCTTACTTCTTTTAAATTTAAAATAATATCTGGTAAATCTTCAATGACACCCTCTACAATTGAAAATTCATGAGAAACTCCATCAATTTTAATTGCACTTATTGCGGCACCAGGAACAGAAGTTAATAATACTCTTCTTAAGCTATTACCAACGGTTAAACCGTATCCTCGTTCAAATGGTTCTGCAACAATTTTTGCATGATTTTCAGAGTCATCTACAATTTTAACTATTATTTCAGGATAATGTCTATCTTTTGTTGTTATCAATTATTTGATCCTTATTATTTTAAAGGTGTAGTTAATGTTTATTTTGAATATAATTCTACAACCAATTGTTCATTAACTGGTTCTGGAATTTCGTCTCTTTCAGGTACCGTTTCAAATGTACCCATTAGTTTTGCTTTATCTAAAAATAACCATGGCATTGGATTTTCACCTTGAATTCGTCTCATTGATTCATGGAATATTTCAGATTTTTTACTTTTGTCCCGAATTTGGATTACATCACCCGGTTTACATATATATGATGGTATATTAACAACTCTATTATTAACCATCAAATGTTTATGAGTAACAATTTGTCTTGCAGCCCGTCTGGTTGAAGCTAATCCTAATCGATAAACAATATTATCTAATCGAGATTCCAACATGCTTAATAAATTATGCCCTGTTGGACCTGCTTTAGATTGTGCTTTTTTGAAATAAGTTCTAAATTGCTTCTCTAAAACACCATATAAATATTTAATCCGTTGTTTTTCTCTAAGCTGAACACCATAGTTTGAAAGTTTTCGTCTTCTTGATTGTCCATGTTGTCCCGGTGGAAAGTTTTTCCTTGGAGAAGCAAATTTGGGTGATTCAAAAACTGGAAATTCTAATCTTCTACAAACTTTTGCTCTTGGTCCTCTAAATCTTGCCATTATACTCTTCTTCTTTTTGGTGGTCTACAACCATTATGTGGAATCGGTGTTACATCTACAATCGCTGTAACATTTAAGCCTGTTGCTCTTAATGCTCTAATTGCAGCTTCTCTTCCAGATCCAGGTCCTTTAACTCTAACTTCAATGGTAGATAGTCCCATACTCATTGCAGTTTCAGCAGCTTTTTCAGCAGCTTGAGTAGCAGCAAATGGGGTGCTTTTTCTAGAACCTTTAATTCCAGTACATCCTGCACTCCCCCAAGATATAACATTTCCAAATTTATCAGTAAGTGTAATTATAGTATTATTAAAAGTTGACTTGATATGGGCTACCCCTTCAGGATCAACTTTAATCTTTTTCTTTTTCTTACCTTTTACAGGTCTTGCCAAAGATTATCTCCTATTCAGTTTATTTAATTTTTCGTTTAATTGCCAAGCCCTTTTTACCACGACGCGTACGAGCATTTGTATGTGTTCGCTGCCCCCTAACAGGAAGTCTTTTTCTATGTCGTAGTCCTCGATAACTTCCCGCATCCATTAATCGTTTTATATTTCGACCAATTTCTGAACGCAAGTCACCTTCAACTTGATAACTATTTACAATTTCATTTCTAATTGCTAGTACATCTTCTTCCGATAATTCATGTACTCGTGTATTAGAATCTATACCAGTTTTATTTAATATGTCTCTTGATAAATTAAGACCAATTCCATAAATATATGGAAGTGCATATTCTATTTTTTTATTTCTTGGGAGGTCAACTCCAGCAATTCTTGCCAATTGTATATTCCTTAACCTTGTTTCTGTTTATGTTTTGGATTTTCACAAATTACTCTTACGACTCCATGTCTTTTAATAATTTGACATTTGTCACATATTTTTTTTACAGAAGCTCTAACTTTCATAATTAATCTTTATACCTATATGTTATTCTACCTCGAGTAAGATCATATGGTGATAACTCTAATTTCACCTTATCCCCAGGTAATATTTTTATAAAATGCATTCTCATTTTCCCTGAAACATGTGCTAAAACTATATGTCCATTTTCAAGTTTTACACGAAACATCGCATTTGGTAATGTTTCATTAATAATTCCATCGATTTCTATGGCTTTTGTTTTTGCCAATTTAATCCTATTTAGTTAAAATTATAGGTTTATCATTTGTTACTGTTATCGTATGCTCAAAATGTGCTGATGGTTTCCCATCTTTTGTACATACTGTCCAACTATCACTTTTAGTATAAACCTGATCAGTACCTAAATTTATCATTGGCTCAATCGCAAAACACATACCAGCTTTAATTTTTGCCCCTCGCCCTTTTTTTCCATAATTTGGAATTTGAGGTTCTTCATGTAATTTTTCTCCAATTCCATGCCCTACTAAATCTTTTACTATTCCATAATTATATTTATCTACATGATTTTGAATAGCAAAACCAATATCTCCGATATTGTTTCCTGGAATAGCCTGTTCAATTCCTAGGTATAAACTTTCTTTAGTTACTTTTAATAATTCAATAACTTTAGAATCTACTTTTCCAACAGTGAATGATTTTGCATGGTCTCCATAAAATCCATTCATATATGTTCCACAATCAATACCGATTATATCACCATCTTCTAGTTTTCTATTTTTTGGTATTCCATGAACAACTTCATCATTAATTGAAACACATAATGTTGCCGGAAAACCATATAAACCTTTAAAACCTGGTTTTGCACCATTAGATTTTATAAATTCCTCGGCTTTCTTGTCTAACTCAAAAGTTGTTACTCCTGGTTCCACTAATTCTTCCAACATATATAAAGTATCGCGAACAATCTCGCAACTAGCCTTTATTTTCCCAATCTCTCTTGAATTACGAATGTATATCAAAAAATTATAGCTTAGGCTAAAAGCGTTTGCGACCTTTAATTTGCCCTGATTTCAAAAACCCATCATAGTGGCGCATTATTAAATGACTTTCAATTTGTTGCAAAGTATCTAATGCAACACCTACTATAATCAATAAACTTGTACCACCAAAGAAACTCGCTAACGCATAATCCACTTGATCATCCAGCATAACTAAAATAGATGGAAAAATTGCGACTAAGGCTAAAAATATAGCCGCTGGAAGTGTCAACCGAGTTAAAATATTATCTATATATTCAGCTGTATTTTTACCAGGCCGAACACCAGGAATAAACCCACCTTGTTTTTTCATATTATCAGCAACATCAACAGGATTAAAAGCCATTGCTGTATAAAAATAAGTGAATACCACAATTAGTAATGCAAATATAATTGAATAAACAGCGTGTGTAGGTGAAAACCAAATAGTTAATTTTTCACCGAACCAATTTCCTACAGGAAAAAATGATGCCATCGTATTTGGAATAAACATAAGAGCTTGAGCAAAAATAATCGGCATTACACCTGCGGTTAATATTTTTAAAGGTATATGAGAAGCTTGTCCACCATATACTTTTCTACCAACAACTCTTTTTGCATATTGTACTGGAATTTTACGAACTCCAGTTGATACATATACAACAAAACCTGTGATAATTATTGCTGTAGCTACAAGCATTACAATTAAAGTTCCACTTAATAAACCATCTTGAAATAATCGAGTTTGTTGAACAAAAATATGTGGTGCACGAGATAATATACCAACCATAATAATTAATGAAATACCGTTACCAATACCATAATCAGTAATTTGCTCCCCCATCCACATCACAAAGATAACACCTGTTACTAAAATTATAATTGTTGTTAGAATAAATGTTATTCCTGGATTTGGCACAATTGGTCCTTGAGATGTCCCTGGGTAGCTAGTTAAAAATACGGCAACACCAATTGACTGAAGAAAAGCCAATAAAACAGTACCATATCTTGTTAATTGAATTATCTTTTTACGACCTTCTTCACCTTCCTTTTGTAATCTTTGGAAATAAGGTACAACCGCACCTAATAACTGAATTACAATTGAAGCTGAAATATATGGCATAATTCCTAATGCAAAGATAGATGCTTGTGAGAAAAATCCACCAGCAAACATATCATATAGACCTAAGAGTGAATTTGAATACTGCCCCATTACTTCTTGTAATGCATTTGTATTAATTCCAGGAACTGGAATATGCCCACCTAATCGATATATAGCAATAATCATTAAGGTGAAACCTATTTTCTTCCTTAACTCTTCAACTTTAAATATATTTAAAATCTTTTCAATCATTTGTAAATAACTTTTCCACCTGATTTTTCAATCTTAGAAATTGCCGATTGACTAAATGCATCTGCTGTTACTTCAATATTAGAAGTAATTTCACCATTTCCTAAAATTTTAACAGGTATATTTTTTTTATTAATTAAACCTTTTTGATATAAAATATCAAAATCAATTTTAGAAAGTTCTAATTTACTTAATTGATCTAAATTAATAATTTGAAATTCTTTTCGAAAAGGATAATTAGAGAAACCTCTTTTAGGCAATCTTCTCGATAATGGAGTTTGCCCACCCTCAAAATGTGGTTTTGATTTACTTCCAGAACGAGCTTTATAACCATTCATTCCACGTCCAGCAGTTCTACCCCAACCAGAAGCATTACCTCTACCAATACGCTTCGTTTTTCTAACCGATCCTTCTGCAGGAGATAAAGACCCTAAATCCATTTTATACTTCCTCCACTTTAACTAAAAAACAAACTGCATTAATCATTCCCCTAATAGCAGGTGAATCATTATGAATTACAGAATGATTTAATTTTTTTAGTCCTAATGCTTCAATTGTTGCTTTGGTTCTCTTACGATAACCAATAGCACTTTTAAATTGTGTTATTTTCAGTTTTTTGTCAGCCATAATAATTTTATCAGTTTAACTGAATAATTCCTTTACTGTAATTCCCCTTTGACGAGCAACAGTCAATGGATCTCTTAATGATTTTAATCCTTTTTCAACTGCACGAACTACATTGATTGGATTTGTTGAAGAAGTGATTTTAGAAAGAATATCAGTAATACCAACTTGCTCTAATAATATTCTAACTGGTCCACCTGCAATAATTCCAGTACCAGGCGAAGCTGGTTTTAACATTACTTTTGAAGAAGCATATCTTACATTAATTTCATGAGGTATTGTACCATTCATCAAATTAATTCTAAAAATATTTTTCTTTGCATTTTCTTTAGCTTTATTTACTGCAGACATTACATCGCTAGCTTTTCCAAAACCTATTCCTAAATGACCTTTTCCATCCCCAACAGCAACAACAGAATTAAAACCAAACCTTCGTCCACCGGTAATCACTTTTGATACACGATTAATAACAACGACTGCTTCGTCTTTTAATTCTAATTCTGATGGGTTAATTATATTTACCAAATTATTCTCCGTTAAAAAACAAGTCCGCTTTTTCTTGCAGAATCTGCAAAAGCTTTAACTCGTCCGTGATATTTATACCCATTTCTATCAAAAATTACTTCTAATATCTTATTTTCTTTAGCTTTATTTGCAAGTGATTGTCCAACAATTTCACTTTGTTGAATTTTGCTATCCGCTTTTTTTATCGATTCAGTAATTTCTTTATCTAAACTTGATGCTGAAACTAAAGTTGTATGTTTATTGTCATCAATAATTTGAGCAAAAATATTTTTATTTGATCTATAAACTACAAGGCGCATTTTTGTGCCTTTTAATAATTTATATTTAATTCTAGCTCTTTTATTTTCCCAACGAGCTTTTTTTTCTCTTTTAGCTTTTAACATAATTATGCACCTGCTCCAACTGATTTACCCGCTTTTCTTCTAATTGTTTCTTCAACATACTTAACACCTTTACCTTTATATGGCTCTGGTTTTCTAAAGGATCTAATTTTTGCAGCTACTTCACCAACTAACTGTTTATCAATTCCTTCAATTATAATTTGTGTTGGCTTAGGAGTTACAATTGTAATTTCATCAGGAATTACAAAATAAATAGGATGTGAAAAGCCTAAATTTAAAATTAAGAATGGAGGTTTTTTTGTGTCTGCTGTAAAACCAACACCATTTAATTCTAATTCTTTTTTAAATCCTAAAGAAACACCATTAATCATATTTTGTACTAATGCTCTTGTTAAACCATGTAACTCACGATTACTTTTATCATCATTCTCTCTGCTAACTAATATTGAATTATCATCAACCTTAATACTTACAGTATCACGATGCACAAAGCTTAACTTTCCGCGAGTTCCTTTTACACTAATAACATGACCTTTTTGTGCAATTTCAACACCTTCAGGAATAGCTATCGGTTTTCTTCCAATTCTTGACATATTTCTTATTACCTGCCTATACTACCAAACTTGACAAAGAATTTCACCACCAACATTCAATGCTTTAGCCTTTTTATTTGAAATAACCCCTTTTGAAGTCGTTAAAATAGAAATACCCATTCCATTTAATACTCTAGGGAGTTTTGTTGAATTTGCATATACTCTACAACCAGGTTTACTTACACGACTAATGTGTTGAATAACTGGTAGTAAATTATCATCATATTTTAAGAATATTCTTAAAATACCTTGTTTGTTATCTTTAATAAGAATGAAATCTCTAACAAATGCCTCTTCTTTTAAAACATGGGAAATTCGGATAATTAAATTTGATGATGGTACATCAACCCATTTTTTTTCAGCTTGTTGAGCGTTTCTAATTCTTGTTAATAAATCTGCTACTGGATCATTTAATGACATATTATTCCCTAATTTACCAACTTGCTTTTGTTACACCAGGAATATATCCTTTTAGAGCCATTTCTCTAAAACATATCCTGCATAAACCGAATTTTCTATAAACTGCTTTAGGTCGCCCACAATTATTACAACGCGAGTATGCTCTTGTTGAAAATTTTGGTTTACGACTTGCCTTAACTATCAAAGATTTTCTTGCCATTATGCTTGAGCCTCAGTATTTGCTTGTAAAGACCGTCGGAAAGGAAAACCAATTGAATTTAATAATTCAAATGATTGTTCATCTGTTACAGCAGAAGTAACTACTGTAATATTCATCCCACGGATTTTATCTATTTTATCATAATCAATTTCTGGGAAAATTATTTGTTCGGTTATACCAAAATTATAATTCCCCATTCCATCAAACCCTTTTACTCTAAACCCTGAGAAATCTCTAACTCGAGGGCATGCAACTGAGATGAAGCGATCTAAAAATTCAAACATAATCTTCCCTCTTAAAGTAACTCTTACTCCCATTGGGTCTTTTTCTCTCACTTTAAAATTTGAAATCGCTTTTTTTGCATAAGTAACTACAGCTTTTTGTCCTGTAATTAATGTCATTTCCTGAATTGCATTTTTTAGATTAGTTGCATTGTCTCTTGCTTCACCAATCCCCATATTTAAAACTATTTTTTCAAACTTTGGAATTTTCATAGCGTTTTTAATTCCAAGCTTATCCTTTAAATAACTTATAGAAGATTCATTATATTGCTTCTGTAGTCTAGGTATATATTTTTTTTCGGTTTTAGCCATAAATTTTACTGTATTACTTCACCTGTTTTCTTTGAAATTCTTACTTTCTTATTATCATCAAGAGTCTTATATCCCACCTTAGTTGGTTCTCCATTAAAAAGAAGTGCAACATTAGAAATATCAACAGGCATTTCTTTTTCAGTTATACCGCCTTGTGGATTATCCTGACTAGGTCTAACATGTTTTTTAACAATATTAATACCTTCAATCAATATTTTATTTCTAACAGGATAAGATTTTAAAACTCTTCCTTCTTTACCTTTATCTGATCCAGTCATTATTCGAACTGAATCACCTTTAATAATTTTCATTAAATAACCTCCGGTGCAAGTGAAACAATTTTCATATATTGTTTTTCTCGTAGTTCTCTAGCAACAGGTCCAAAAACACGAGTCCCTTTGGGTTCATTATTTTTATCAATTAAAACAGCTGCATTTTCATCAAAACGAATATAAGATCCATCTTTTCTTCTTATTTCTTTTTTTGCACGAACCACTACAGCTCTAGAAGTTTCACCCTTTTTTAATGCTCCACCAGGTATTGCTTTTTTAACAGTTACAACAATCATATCACCTACTCTAGCATACCGTCTACCCGTTCCACCTAAAACTCGAATACATAGAACTTCTTTAGCTCCTGTATTATCTGCTACCTTTAATCTACTTTCTTGTTGAATCATTTTTTATCCTATTTTAGACCTTCAGCTTTTTGTGTAACTTCAACAAGACGCCATCTTTTCAACTTACTTAACTGACGAGCTTCTATAATTTTAACGGTATCACCTGATTTTGCAATATTACCAGGATCATCAGCATAATATTTTTTATTTTTAGAAACAAATTTCTTATATACTGGATGTGCAAATCTTCTAGTCACTTGAACAACAACAGTCTTATCCATTTTAGATGGTAAAACAGTACCTACTAATTGTCTTCTTTGAGAATCAGCCATTTCTATAATTCCTTCCCTCTAATTCCCAAATCAAACTCTCGTAATACAGTTTTAATTTGAGCAACTTCTCTTCGAATTTTTGTAATTTGTTTTGGATGTTCAAGTTGTTGTAATGCTTTTTGAAATCTCATATTCATTATTGAATCTATATTATCTTTAAGCTTCACTTTTAATTCTTCAACTGATAATTTACTTAATTCTTGTTTTTTCATTAAATAGACTCCCTACGAGTTACTATTTTAGTTTTTAATGGTAATTTATGTGAACATTGAATAAATGCTTCATTTGCTAATTCTTCATCAACACCATCTATTTCAAATAAAATTCTACCTGGTTTAATAACAGCAACCCAATATTCAGGAGCACCTTTACCTTTACCCATTCTTGTTTCAGCAGGTTTTTTTGTTATTGACTTATGTGGGAAAATTCTAATCCACAATTTACCTAATTTTTTAACTCGTCTGGAAATAGTTACACGAGCAGCTTCAATTTGTCGACTAGTAATCCATCCAGCCTCAATAGCTTTTAATCCATAAGTACCAAATGATACATAATCACCGGTCATGGACATGCCCCTCATTTTTCCTTTTTGAGGTTTTCTATATTTTATTTTCTTGGGTGCTAACATTTAAATTAACTCCTATTTCTTTTTGGCAAAATTTCACCATGGTAAATCCAAACTTTTAAACCAATAATACCAAATGTAGTATTTGACTCAACATGTGAATAATCAATATTTGCTCTTAAGGTGTGAAGTGGAACTCGACCATCTCTATATGTTTCACTTCTTGCAATTTCAGCACCATTTAATCTACCAGAAGCACAAATAAGAATTCCTTCAGCACCCATACTCATTGTGGATTGAATTGCTTTTTTAATTGCTCTTTTATATGAAATCTTTTTCTCAATTTGCTGAGCAATGTTTTGTCCAACTAATTCTGAAACCAATCCTGGTCTTTTTACTTCACTTACATTAACTTGTATTTTAGTGTGAATTAAGTTTCGAAGTTCTTTTTTTAATCTTTCAACTTCTTCACCACCTTTACCAATTACAATTCCTGGTCTTGCAGTATGAATAGTTGCAATAATTCTTTTTGGTGTTCTTGATATTTCAACTTTTGATACACTTGCAGTTCTTAGTCTACTTTTAATATAATTTCTAATTATTATATCTTCGTGTAACTTTTCTGCGTAATTTTTTTCATCGAACCAAATAGAATCCCATGTTCGATTTATACCGAGTCTTAACCCAATTGGATTTGTCTTTTGTCCCATATATTAGTTAGAACCTTTTTGAGAAATGATAATAGTTAAATGTGATGATCTTTTTAAAATCCTCACTGCTCTCCCCATTGCTGCCGCTCGCCATCTTTTCATCATTGGACCACCATCAACAAATGCAGTTTTAACATAAAATTTATCCACATCGTAAGCTTCATCATTAGAAGATAAATTTGCGATTGCAGAATTTAATGTTTTTAAAATTATTTTTGCGGCTTTTTTATTTGTAAACTTAAGCGTATTAATTGCTTCATTTACATTTTTACCACGAACAATATCCAAAATTTGTCTTACTTTATAAGGAGATTGCTTTAAGTTTTTCGCTTTTGCAGTTGCTTGCATAATACTTTCTAATTACCTCCTGCATGGCTTCTAAACAATCGAGTCGGTGAAAATTCGCCCAATTTATGACCTACCATATTTTCTGATACATAAACAGGAACAAATTTATTTCCATTATGTACTGCAAAAGTTAAACCTACGAACAATGGAGATATTGTCGATCTTCTCGACCAAGTCTTTATCACCTGTTTTTTACCCATACTTCGCATATTAGATATTTTTTTCATTAATTTAGGATCAATATATGGTCCTTTTTTAAGAGATCTTGCCAATTCTATTTCCTTCTCTTAACTATCAATCTATTTGATAATTTATTTTTCTTTCGAGTTTTATACCCTTTTGCTGGTGTTCCCCATGGGGATACGGGATGACGACCACCACTCGTCTTACCTTCTCCACCACCATGAGGGTGATCAACAGGGTTCATAACAACACCTCTAACTTTAGGTCTTCTTCCTAACCATCTCATTCGACCAGCTTTACCATATACAATATTTGCATGATCTCTATTTCCAACCATTCCAATAGTAGCTAAACAATGTTCAGTAACCATTCTCATTTCACCGGAAGGTAATTTTAAGGTAATCATTCCATTTTCTTTAGCCATAATACGAGCATATGTGCCTGCACTTCTCGCCATTTGACCACCCTTGCCTTCTTTTAATTCAATATTATGAACTAACATACCCTCAGGTATAATTCCAAGCGGCATTGAATTACCAGTGGTAAAAGGAATTTGCGTTTTAGATGATAATATTTTATCACCAACTTTTAATCCAACAGGAGCTAAAACATATCGCTTTTCACCGTCAGCATATTTAATTAAAGAAATACGAGGAGATCGATTCGGGTCATATTCTATTGTAAGAACTTCACCAACACTATCAAATTTATTTCTTTTAAAATCAATAATTCTATATCTTCTCTTATGACCACCACCACGATGTCTACTTGTAATTCTTCCTAAATTATTACGACCACCTGTTTTTCGAAGAGCTTCAGTAAGAGCTCTTTCAGGTCGAGAAGTCGTGATTTCTTCAAAAGTAGGCACAGACATAAATCTTTGCCCAGGTGTATTTGGTTTTAATTTTCTAAGTGGCATAATTAGTTTTGAAAATCTCCATGAAGTATATCTATTTTACCTTCAGAAAGAGTGATAATTGCTTTTTTCCAATTCGCCCTCTTTCCTGAAGTACGTAAAACATGTCCTGAACTTTTAATAGACATATTTTTCCGTTTACCTTTAACATTAATAATAGCTACTTTCTTAACTTGAACATTAAAACGTTCTTCAACAGCTTTTTTAATTGTTAACTTATTAGCAGCTTTAGCAACCTGAAATACATGTTGAGAGTTTTCAGCCAACATACTGCTTTTTTCACTTAAAATTGGTTTTATTAGTATATGGTCCATTTATAATCCTATGAAAGCTGTTTATCTAAAAGTTCAATTCCTGCTTTGTCAAGCAGTAGCATTTCACAATCAATCAAATCATAAGTTGAAGCATCCTCTGCTTGAAGTATAGTAATATGTTTTACATTTCTCACACTCAACCACAAAGCTTCTTCTAACTTACCTACAAGTATTGTAATTTTTTTATTTAAAAGTTGTAATCCGGAAAGAATATTTAATAATTCTTTAGTCTTAGGACTATTAATTTTAAAATCTTCAACCACTAATAATTGTCCTTTACTCATCTTATCAGATAAAACTGATTTACGAGCTAATTTTTTTACTTTTTTATTCACACTAACATTATAACTATGTGAATTAGGTCCAAAAGCTGTACCACCATGAACTCTTGAAGGGTTTCTTGTTGACCCCACACGTGCACGCCCTGTACCTTTTTGTTTATGGGGTTTTTTACCAGAACCACTTACCGCACTTCTATTCTTACTCTGGTGTGTTCCTTGATGCAACGATGCCATTTCTGATTTTACAGCGAGATATACACAATGTTTATTTGGTTCTATGCCAAATACGGTCTCAGATAAAGTGATTGAAGCACTCGTCTTTTCACCTGTTGATTTATATAATTCTAATTTCATATTATTTACTTATATATACAATTCCATTTTTAGGACCTGGCACAGCACCCTTCAAATATAAATAATTATTTTCTGTATCAATTTTAATTATCTCAAGATTTCGAACAGTTACAGTATCAGTTCCAAACCGACCAGGCATTCGCTTACCTTTCCAAATTCTAGAAGGATCAGAACCTTCACCTACAGAACCAGCTGCACGCATTACACTATTTTTCCCATGAGATCTACGCCCACCGTGAAATCCATGCCTTTTCATAACACCTGAAAAACCACGACCTTTAGATACCCCAACTACATCAACTAATTGCCCGACTTCTACAGCATCCACTTTTATTTCAGCACCAGCAGTAATTGAATCATTTAATAACGGGAATTCTTTAATGTGTTTTTTAGCTACTGTTTTTGTCTTTACTGAGTGGCCTTTTATAGGTTTTGTTATTTTCTTATTTGCAAGATCAATAAAACCAATCTGCATTGCACTATACCCATCATTTTTGATAGTTTTAAGCTGAGTTACCAGACATGGCCCTGCTTCAACCATCGTAACAGGAAAGTCTATTCCAGTCTCATCAAACAAACGAGTCATTCCGATTTTTTTTCCAATTAACATATTTACCTCTTATGTCCTAATTTCAATATCAACACCAGCAGGCATATCTAACTTCATCAACGCATCAACAGTTTTAGAAGTAGAATTCATTAAATCTACTATTCTCTTATGAACTTTAATCTGAAATTGCTCTCTTGATTTTTTATTAACATGAGGAGAACGAAGAACAGTATAAATACTTCTTTTTGTAGGAAGCGGAATTGGTCCCAAAATAACAGCACCCGTATTTTTTGCCGTTCTAACAATCTTCTCAGTTGACTTGTCTAATAGCACATGGTCATATGCTTTAAGACGAATTCTAATTCTATTTAATGCCACCTATGTTTCCTACTCTATAATTTCTGTTACGACACCAGCACCAACAGTATGGCCACCTTC
>JACKQG010002573.1_pt1 | contig 23537 bp, 22 predicted proteins | sample 8237621 | NCBI WGS metagenome assembly JACKQG01 (sample SAMN15677084, study PRJNA649215) | marine metagenome | biome: marine; feature: Black Sea; material: saline water; isolation source: suspended particulate matter (SPM) from the Black Sea western gyre | collected 2013-06-09/2013-06-10 | depth... | reverse complement strand
TGGTGTCTTGTTGTTTGTGCGAAATCCGGGGGCGAGAGAGCGCGGAGGCCGATCAGTCAGCAGTTGCTGTCCAGCGTGTGTACATTGGCACGTACACACGAGGCGACAGCAAAGGAATCTATCTTTGTCGTTTGGACGTGCAGACGGGGAAACTCAGCGATCCCGCGCTCGCCGGCGAAACCGCGAACCCTTCGTTCTTGGCGATCCATCCCAGCGGCGATTACCTGTACGCGGTCGGCGAACTGGGGCAATTTGGCGGCAAACGCAGCGGCGCGGTTAGCGCCTTTCGCATCGATCGCTCGACGGGCAAACTCGAACTGCTGAACCAGCAACCGTCCAGGGGAGCCGGCGCGTGCCATCTGGTTGTTGATGGAAGCGGCAAGAACGTCCTGGTAGCCAACTACAGCGGTGGCAGTATCGCGGTGCTGCCGGTTCGCGATGATGGCCAGCTCGATGAAGCTACCGCCTTCGTTCAACATGAAGGATCAAGCGTCAACCCGCGACGTCAGAAGGGGCCGCATGCCCACTCGATCAACGTGGCACCGGACAACCGATTCGCTTTCGTTGCAGATTTGGGTTTGGACAAGGTGCTTGTATACCGGTTCGACGCGAAGAACGGAACGCTTACACCAAACGCCTCCGCTTGGGCAACGGTGAAGCCCGGAGCCGGGCCGCGACATTTTGCCTTTCATCCCGGCGGAAAATCGGCGTATGTGATCAACGAACTACAATCGACCGTCACGGCGTTCGCGTACGATACCCGGCGAGGCGTTCTGACGGAACGCCAGACGCTGCCCACGCTACCGGAAGGGTTCGATGGAGACAGTACTACCGCCGAGGTGCAAGTCCATCCGTCCGGTAAGTTCCTCTACGGATCGAACCGCGGCCACGACAGCATCGCCGTGTTTTCGATCGACAGTGAGACCGGTAGGCTCACGCCCGTCGAGCACGAATCGACACAGGGGCAGGCGCCACGGAATTTCGGCATCGATCCGACCGGTACGTTTTTGCTGGCGGCAAATCAGAATTCCCACACCGTGGTTGTCTTCCGGATCGATCAGGACACCGGCGAGCTGACCCCAACGGGACAGAAGGTCGATGTACCATCCCCGGTTTGTATCAAGGTAGTTCGAGCCAGACAGTAAACGCGACCAGGGTCGTTTGACGGCCCACGTTAATGTAGTCGTGGCGACGCTTGCCGTATAGAATAAGAGCATGTGATGTGGTTTCGCCAGTTCCATGAAAACGGGAAGAGACGAATCGATGTCGGTCCAACTGGATGCCATGCTTGAGAGCACAACGGATGTCTGCGGCGGCCTTCTGTGCATTGCCGGAACGAGGATCACTGTCCAACAGATCGCCGTCTTGCACCAACGTGGGAAGACGGCACCTTCTATTGTTGAGGAATGTCCCTACCTCACCTTGGCCCAGGTTTACGCCGCCCTCGCCTACTATCACGCAAATCGGGAGGAAGTGGATTCGGAATTGGCCCAGGAAGACGAGGAATACGAGCGTCTGAAGAACTATGGCGCAATGTTGAAACGCGGCTTGCGACTGCGAATCAGTTCGGATTCGTAGGCACGCCGCATCTCTTTGAGTCGCGCGTTTGACTGGGGATCGAACGCGTGCAGTTCGACGATTACATCCTCCACACCCTTCTTCCAGAGATAGTGCGCCAGTGACTTGCGGTCGGAATGGTCCAAGTGCTTGGCGACGCGCGTGCGCAAGTTGGCCGATTCGCCGATGTAGAGATACCCCGACGCGTCGCGGAATATGTACACGCCGGGATTCGTTGGCACGATTTTGGCATCGCTCGCGATTTTCTTCGCAGGAAGTGAGATGATCTGCCGGTCCCAGTCCGCTACGCGCGTCACCAACTCGGGACGCAGTTTCCTTGCCTTGCGGAGGCTGAACGCTGCTTTGCGCAACCGGTAAGCCGGGACATCCGGCGTCACGGCCTGCGCCATCGCGTCGAATTCACTGCGCCGCTGCGGATCGCACATCACACCGTCGGTGGTCAGCCGATACCTGTCGTACATATAACGCGCAGCGATCTCGGCAGCGTGGATGTAATCGTCGTGACGAATCGAAACGCGTTTTGTTGCTTTGGCCTCCAGCTTCCCGGCTTTGCGCAGATTAAGCAGAGTCCAATTCAGTTGTGTTTCATCTGCATCCGGGAGCGACTGCCGACATCGCCGGATGAACGCCGCGTTCAGTGAATCCTTGAGGATCACTTCGTCGGTGCTCCATCCGTCGTGGATCTCACGAAAAGCCAACTTGACCACAGCGGTCAGTTCGCGGTTTCCGGCCGGCTGCTCTGAAGCGTCTAGTCCACGAAAGGTCGGTCCGGCACACAACAAAGCAAGGGCCGTTGTGACTGCGTGGCAGCGATTTCGTTCGATCCTGTGGGAGAATGATGGCATTGTGGTCGTCGGTTGTTCTGATGATTTTGCCCACAAGTGGTTTTGCCTAACTCTTTCTTCGGGCAAAATAATTGTTGGGCAGAATCATGGGAGCCCCAATTATCGTCGGGCCAGGTCCGGCTGTCGAGAGTTGCTGTGGTGGACTACAATCTGCACGCATCCATGGGCAAAAGAGGACCACGAAGATGGACGTGCATAACATCGACGAAGTGCCGGCCTTTATCACGAAAGACGGTTCGGAAATCCGCGAACTTCTGGCGCATCGCAATTCATGCATCGAACGCCAGAGTTTGGCCGAAGCGCGCGTTCCTGCCGGTGGTTGCACGACACCACACTACCACCCGATCACCGAGGAGATCTACTACGTCCTGGAAGGTCACGGAAGAATGCGAGTCGACGACCAACTCCAGAACGTGGGACCGGGGGACACCATCGCGATTCCTCCCGGCGCAATTCACCAGATCACCAATACCGGCGATGTCACGTTGAAATTCCTCTGCTGTTGCGCGCCGCCGTACGAGCACGAAGATACGGTGCTCGTCGACGGGTGAAGCGATCACACCGGCAACTCGGCAAAGTTCTTGAGGATTCGCAGACCGCGTTTCTGGCTTTTCTCCGGATGGAACTGCGTGGCGAACAAGTTGTCGCGCCAGATCATGGCGCAGAAAGGCTGGTGGTAGTCGGCTTCGATGGCAACGACTTCCGGATCGTCCGGAGCGACATAGTACGAGTGTACGAAGTAGAAGTGCGTGCCCTCCTCGATTCCCTCCAGGATCGGCGCGCGACGACGAATGATGGCCTCGTTCCAGCCCATGTGGGGCACTTTGTATTCCGCCGGGATGTCAAATCGCACCACCTTCCCTGCTAGAATCCCCAAGCCCTCGTGCTCGTCGCCTTCATAACTCACGTCGAATAGAAGTTGCAGGCCGAGGCAGATTCCCAAGAAAGGCTTTCCCGCTTCGATGGCGTCGCAGATCGGGCCTACGAGATTGCGATGACGCAACTCAGTCATTGCGTCTTCGAAGGCGCCCACACCGGGCAAGATAATCTTGTCTGCTTGCTCGACCTCGCTCGGATCGCTGGTGATTGCGGCCGAATGGCCCACCTTCTCGAAGCCTTTCTGCACGCTGCGCAGATTGCCCATTTGATAATCGATAATTGCGATCATACTTGCCCTTTGCAACAGCGATCGTCCCATCTTCACGATCGATGTGACACGTTTCGTTTGATTTCGGTTCGCAAAGTCCATGATTCTAGCCGCATCCAGGCGATGTTCGTAGGCCGGGGTGTGGGAACGTGCAGTCTGGCGATGGGGACAACCTGAAGGCACCAGCGCCATGGATCACACACGATATGCGTGGTATTATCAACGGCAGTGATGCGTTGGACGGTGTTCGTCAGCAACCCATCGTGGTCTGTTCACACCGATGCAGAGCAAGAATTCGGCTCTTTTTGAGTAGCCGTTCGGGCTATTCTGTTTCTTTCCCTTGGAGGACATCGTGACGCCTACGTCGACCATCGCCCCTGGAACCGTCTATTTGGTGGGTGCCGGTCCCGGCGACCCCGGTTTGATCACTTTGCGAGCGGTCCAGTGTCTGGGGCAGGCCGACCTGGTGTTATACGACTATCTTGCCAATCCGGCAGCGCTGGAGCACGCCTCGCCATCCGCCGAATTGGTCTGCCTGGGGCATCATGCCAGCGGGCGGCGCCACACGCCCGATGAGATCACCACGCTGATGGTCGCCGGGGCCTGTGAGGGCAAGACCGTTGTGCGGCTGAAAGGCGGCGATCCGTCAGTGTTTGGCCGCGGAGTTGACGAAACCGATGCGTTGCGTGGTGCCGGCATCCCCTACCAGATCGTGCCGGGAATCACGGCTGGCCTGGCCGCGGCTGCTTTTAGCGAAATCCCGATCACTCATCATAATGTGGCATCTGCGGTCGCGTTGATTACCGGCCAAGAGCGGCACTCGAAGACGGAATCACGGCTGGACTTCGGAGCGTTAGCTGGATTCCCTGGCACGCTCATTTTCTACATGGGCGTGAAGCGGGCTGAGGAGTGGAGCGGGGCGTTGATCGAGAATGGCAAGCCCGCCGAGACTCCCGTGGCGATCGTACGGTGGTGCAGTTGGGCCAAGCAGAGGATCTTCCGTTGCACGTTGAACACCGTGGCGGAAGTCATCGACCAAAACGGACTTCGTCCACCATCCCTATTTATCGTCGGCGACGTGGTTGACCACGCCCCGCAGCTCTCCTGGTTCGCGGCGCGACCGTTGTTTGGTCGGTGCGTTCTGGTAGCCGGATCACCGAACACTTCGGACAAGCTCCGTCATCGGTTAGCTTCGCTTGGGGCCGATGTAATCGCCGAACCGGCAATTCGAATCACCGACCCGCCGGACTGGGCGCCGGTCGATTCGGCTTTGGACGAGTTGGACCGATACGATTGGCTAGTGTTTTCCAGCGGGAACGGCGTGGACTACCTGCTCGGGCGGCTTTTTGCCCGCGGCGAGGACCTACGCCGACTGGGACGAGTAAAACTGGCCGCCATCGGACCAGGCACGGCCGAGCGGTTGACGCACTACCACCTGCAAGCTGACGTGGTGCCCGAACGCTTCAACGCCGAAGCCCTGGCCCAGACGCTTGTCGGCGACGCAGACGGCCGACGATTCCTCTTGGCCCGAGCAAGCCGGGGCCGACAGTTGCTGGCCGACGAATTGGAGCAGGCGGGAGCCCATGTCGACCAAATCGTCGTTTATGGCAGCGTCGACGTTGAGGAGCCGAATAGAGACGTGGCCGAGGCTTTGGCCAGCAGCAAGATCGACTGGGTCGTGGTGGCAAGTTCCGCCACGGCTCGATCGCTGGTTCATCTTTACGGCGACGATTTGCGAAACGCAAAGCTCGTTGCCATCAGCCCGCTCACATCGACGGCGTTACGCGATCTGGGCTACGAGCCTGCGGCGGAAGCGTCTCCGTACACAACGGATGGACTGCTTGACGCGATCCTCCATGACACGCCAGCGACGTGACGCACTCGACCTCCGGCCGCGTAGCACCTCAGCCGACAACGATGGCCCGTTGGAGTTCACGCTTTAGCGTGCTGGATTTGTCGTCGGACCGCGGAAGAACACGCTAAAGTGTGAACTCCAGCACTGCTCGCCCTCGCCAGCAGCTCAATTATCGTTCATGACCTTTTCGACCACTTCGCCAGGCTTCGGAAATCGACCGGCCGTTTGCTTCGAGAAGACGGTGTTTCCGTCGACGATGACGTCGAAGACATCGGCGCCGCCAGCGAGCAAATCGCACTCGACACCGAACCGATTGCGGAATTGGGCCGCCAGACTAGCGGCTCGAAGCCTGAAGCCTCAGGCCGTGCAGTATCGGATTTGGACTTTCATCATGCAGTTCCTTCGAGGACCAGTCAGAGGCCAAGGTCCGACAGGTACGGATTCAGTGTATCCGAATATCCGATTTGTTTGTACCCATCAGGCCGTCAGCCACGCAGGGCCGATCACAGGAAAAGCCCTTCCAGAACGTCCCTTGACAGCGTCGCATCTTGAGCCCATCATTGCACCCTCCCGTTTGGGGCGGAGTCGGAAATATGGAGTATTCATACTAATGATCGAAAAGACCCACGTCACTTGGCATGGTCAAAACGTCTCGCGAGAGGAGCACGAACGGCTGAACGGCCACCACGGTTGCGTGGTGTGGTTCACGGGATTGAGCGGCGCCGGCAAGAGCACGGTAGCCGACCTAGTGAATCGCAAGCTGTATCAGGCCGGCATTCGCAGTTATGTGCTGGACGGCGATAACGTGCGTCATGGTCTGAACGCAAGCCCCGCGATGCTGGCCGAGCATCATGGCGAGGCGTTCGCTGAGCGTTTCGGCCTGACGTTTTCCCACGAGGATCGCGAAGAGAATATTCGCCGGATTGGGGCGGTGGCCGAGTTGTTTGCCTGCGCCGGGATGGTCGCGCTGACCGCGTTCATCAGTCCCTATCGCCGAGACCGCGAGGCCGTCCGCAAGCTGGTCGAAAGCAACGGCCGCGTGGGCGATTTTGTGGAAGTGTTCGTGGACGCACCCCTTGAAGTGTGTGAGGCACGCGATCCCAAGGGCATCTACAAGAAGGCGCGAGCTGGCGAGATCATCCACTTCACCGGCATCGACGACCCGTACGAATCGCCCGAACGACCAGAATTACGGCTCGATTCGGCCAACAAGTCTCCGGACGCAGTGGCCGATCAAGTGCTGGCGTATCTGCGATCCGAGGGCAAGATCCCGTAAACTGAATCACGAGCAAACTCGGGTTTCAGTACTTCAGAGCCGGCGTACCAACTCGCCAACGGTCGTCGAGGACAGGTATCCGCCTTCGTAGAAGGCGACCGGACCTTCATCCGTGAGCATATGGCCGACACGCTCAACCAGTGCTGCTTGCCCGCACTGTCCCAAACACCAAACCGCCATCCCTCGGACTTGTGATTCGGCGTGTTCCAGGCAGGCTTGGACCGCGGGGAGTACGGCAGCGAGTTCCTTTTCGGCAATCGGTCCAAGCCTGCCAATTGCCCAGAGGATGCCGGCCCGAAAATGAGCGAGATCCTCGTCCGCCATCTCCCGAATTAGCGAGACAACGATGGGGACGTAGTCGCTATTTAGATCAGGCAATCGACGAACGATTTCGGCCATGGCTTCGGGCGCGCGCCAGCAGATCCCGCCGGATTCTTCACTCAAGAGCCAGTAAAGACGCCGAAGATGGTCCCGTACGCAATCCGGGTCACTTGGGGCAATCCGTTCGGCGGCTGCACCCATAGCCTCGACTGCGCGCCAGCCGACTTGGGGATCGCGGTCGAACGTGAGAGAGATCAGTAGATTCAGCACGCGCCGTTTGCGCACCGCCAAATCGGCGATCTCGTTGAGACTCTGCTGTTCGAGTAGTTGCCGTAGGCGTTTCTTCATGAATAGTGACAACCTATGAACATCGACTGCTCTCGTCTTTCGCCACGTGGGGCACGTTTCCAACGTGCCGACAACGTAAAAGGCACGTTGGAAACGTGCCCCACGGGTCCAGCCCAATTCACTCCGCTTTGACCAGACGCGGCAATCGACCGGCGAGCCCCACGTGGTCATTCTTGACGATCACCACACCATCAACACCTTCGATGGCGGCAATCCGCTCCACCGCTTCGCCCACTTCCTCGACTGTCTTGACAAGATTGGCGGCCTGCGTTGCGGCTGCGTCTGCCAGCGCGGCGTCTTTGGCCACAACCGTTGCGAGATCGCACTCGCCCAAACTCATCGAGTGCCCCATTCTTCCCGACGAAGAGCATATCGACATCGGCGTGTCGCGTGGTTCGAGTGAAAAGCCAAGCCGCTCGCCAAGCTCGTCGGTGCCGGTATCGAGACGAATGATCACTGGCTCCTCGGCGCGAAGGTAGATATCTCCTCCGTTTTCCACAATCGCTTCCGGCGATCCGGCTTCGAGAGCCGCCTCGGCCGCACACTGTGCCATGGCACCCGCCACCGCAGCCATGGGCCCAACGCCTACGAGGCGGGCGGCCCGAGCCATGCGCTCGGCGACCTCGGGCGCGTCGGCGAGCAACTCGATCGGTTCGAACGCATGGCGAAAAGCAGGGTGGCGGTCGATGTAATCTTCCAGGATGCGCCGCTGCCGCGCGATTTCCGCGGTTGCGGCATCAAACTGGTCGCAACAGATGCGAAAAACGGCCTCTCGATGAGTGAACGTTCGGTAGGTTCGTTTCCGCGTCACGGTTGTGCGGCAGAGCGAGAGTGGGACGACTTCTCAAAACGCCGACGCGCACGCGGCGTAGGGGCAAACGCGAATGCACTTCAGACACTCGATGCACTGTTCCTCGTTGTAAGCCACCTCTCGCGTCGCGCCGCTGGCGATGTACAAAGCCTTGCTGGGACAATGGACGACGCAGGCCCCACAATGCGTGCAGCCATCCTGGTCGCGCGTCACTCCCTTGCCCGTCTCGTTGATCGTCACGTCATAGGTCTTCACAAAGTCCAAGCCGTTTTGGATGTCTTCTTCGGTACCGGTCACATCCAGCACCAAGTACCCTTCCTCGTCAGGCGTGACTTTGGCACGAAACACATTGACCACGAGATTGTGGTCTTTCACGAGATGGTAGATGATCGGCGCCTCGCACTCACATTGAGGAAAAAACAGCATCAGCTTCTTGGTTACGTTTTCACTCATCCGGTTTATCCCTTGCCACAAGCGGCTTCATTGCGGTGTCTTGGGGAAGAGCCGCGATCGGCTCAGCAAGCTCGAACTCCCCACGTTTGATCTCGTCGGCCAGCAAATGAGCGACCTCCAATGCCTTATGGTAGGAGGAAAGTGATCCGACGGCCATCTTTTTGCCTTCCACTTCGATCTCGCCGCTCTTCAACTGTTCGTAGTTGACTTGGGTGATGATCTTGCCCGTGTTCTGTGGGTAGTCCATGCTATAGTCGACGACCGGTGCCAGAATGTCGCGATCGCGTACACAGGTCCGTTTCAGGATGTCTTCATTCAAAATGGGAATGGGAACTCCCACTCCCAAGCCGAGCGAAACGCCGTACCCGCGAAAACTGACGCCGCGCACGAACTCCCGACGCATCTGTTTCATGTCGCCGGTCAACGCCAACGTGCCGGCTCCTCCCGTCGGAACCCCTCCGGGCGTTCGCTCGCAGTCCCCCGCATGTTGTGTCCCTTGCGCGTACACGTGGCCATGGGCCCCCGCTAGCCACACTCTTGTTCCAACACCGATCGTCTCATAGCACGGATCGTTCAGCAGCGGCGACAGTTGACCGGCAGAACAGTAGTTCGCGTTCTTTCGATTTGGTTCCAGGTACCCCATGTAGGTGTAGATCGTCTTCCCCGAGTCATTGATTGCCACGTTGTAGTTTTGGTAGCAGTTACGGGGATTCACCATGATCGCTTGATTCAGGTCGTCCATCGTGAAGTACGTGCGAATCTCGCGCTGCGGGTAGCAGTCGGTGCCGTAAGAAAGCGCAAACAACTGAAGCGTCTTCCCGGCGATCAGGTCTTCGATCACGTGACCGCCGCCATAGCGAAACTCCCCCGGATGGTACATATTCGCCGAATCGCCATGACGCAATTGAGTTGCACCGAGATAAACGTCAACGGCGGCAATGCCCGTGTAAACAAGAACATCCTGAACCCAGGCTTCCGACATGCGGATCTTGGGCTTGGAATGACCAAAGTTCAGAAAGCAGCCGGACGAGCACATCGGACCAAATGTGGCGGTGGTGACGACATCCACCTCTTTCGCGGCTGTCTCGACTCCTTTCTTGTCGACATAGTCCATAATCTCGTCCGCAGTCAACACGACGGCCTTGCCCGATTCGATTCGACTGTTGATCTGTTGGTAGGTTTTCATGATTCGTTCCGTTCTCGAAAGTCCACTCCGAACACGTCCCCAAGGGACGCATTCTCCCGATCAGTCGAAGATACTGAGCTTCGCGGTTCGGTGCAAGTTCCGCAATTCTGGACATCGGGGCCGGAGAGGCCGTCGATCACGAGCCAGCGTGTGATCGCCAGACGGTCTCGGCGGCCTTCTTGACTGCAAACGTCTGTTCTTCGTCTTCTCTTGCGATGATCGCGTTGAATCGGCGGACGAGACGTGGTTTTTCCGCATGCGTCAGACGTTCGGACTCATCGTCGTTGTCTCCGGTCGGTTTCTTCTCAAGCCCCCAGACCCCGTCCGTAGCCATGCAACGGACGGCATCTTCGAACGTCGCTTTGCGGGAATAGAACACGATGGGGACATTCGGATAATCGGCAATCACTTGTCGAGCTATCTCCAGGCCGCCGTCCGGACCTTGTTTCCATGCACCAAGTACCGCTTTGAATCGCGACTGGGCCCGGGCGTAATTCGCGTAGGCCACGCGCATTTCGCCCTCGTCGTTCTCAAACGTAATGATGGATTGACGTAGCGCATCGACGGTCTCCTGCTCAGGAACGCCGCTCGGAAAGTACAGGTCCAAGACGAAAAGATCGGGCGTCCATTCGCTTCGCTCGGCGATTCTACTCTTGGCGGCGACGTAGCTGTCTTCCGCGATGACGTCGTAAACGTCTCCGAACACTCTTTCGAACAGCGGGATTTCGAAATCCCTGTCATCGTCGATGAAACAGACGCAGTGCATCGGGAGGGTCCCTCGTGATTCGTTCCGTGCTGGGACTCAACTTCCGGCCCGCGGCGACCGAAGCGCCGCCGCGGTGAAGCATAGATCATACGGCAAGAATAGCCGATTAGCTACACCTGCCGCATCTTCGGATTCTGTCCCGGCACAGCAAACGCGTGCACTACGTGTAGTCGGTGCGTTCGGCAGCTTTCCCGTTCACGAGGATGGATCGGGATAGCATGTCGTGTACGCCGCCGACCTCGATGTCCTCTTCGTGATGCTCCATCAGTTGCGTCAGTTGGCGTTTGCAGTTCGAGCACGCCGTGGCGACGTAAGTGGCTCCGGTCTCCCGTATCTGTTCCATCTTCTTCGTGCCCGAGATCTCCATGCGAAAATCCTGGATGTCGTCCATGGCCGACAGGCCTCCGCCTCCGCCGCAGCACCAGTTCTCGGCCCGGTTGGGATACATCTCGCGGAAGTCGGAACAGGATGCCTTCAGAAGCTCCCGCGGCTCCTCGGTGATGCCGCACGAGCGTCCGAAGTTGCAGGGGTCGTGGTAGGTGACTGGATGTTCGTTCTTCGACTTATCGAACTCAAGCTGGCCGTCTTTAATAATGTCGGCGGTCCATTGCATGCAGTTTTCGACTTTGAACGGCAGTTCCCCCCACCAGCCGGTTTTTTCCATCATCATCTTCATGATGCGATAGGCGTGGCCGCACTCGCCCATGAGCATCACCTTGGCCTCAAGCTCCTTGGCCTCCTCGACGTACACCTTGTTGTCCGCTTTCATGTCGCCGTCGTTGCCGGTGAACAGCCCATAGTTGGCCCCGTCGAAACACTTGGAGCTCATGGTCCACTTGTCCGCCATGCCCAGCACGTGGAACACTTTCGCCAAGCCCATGGTCGCTTCCGGGTTGACCAGCACGTCACCGGACGGCGGCACGTAAAAGTAATCGACACCCTTCACGTCAACGGGGATCTTGATTGGCGTGCCGTGTTCTTCCTCCATCTCTTCTTCGAGGAATTCGATCGCAGATCGGAAAGCCGCTGCGTTGGCTCCGTCCGTATTGCCCGTTTCCAATGAAATATTGACCACCTTCTGCATCGTGTCGGGAGTCATGCCCAGTTGATCCAGAATAGCGCGGCCCTTGCGCGTGATGACGGAGTGATCGATTCCCATCGGGCAAAACGAAGCACAACGCCGGCAACCCGTGCATTCGTAGAAGATCTTCTTCCATTCCTCCAGTTCTTCGGGGTCGAAGTCCGCCGCTCCGGCAAATCGTCCGAATAGCCGTCCCGAAATGGTGCAGTACTTCCTGTAGATGCGCCGTATCAGGTCGGTCCGTTCGGCCGGGTTGTAGCGTTTCTCTTTCTTGCCGTAGTAAACGGGACAGACGTTCGAGCAAACGCCGCACTTGGCGCACATTTCCATATACATCCGACCGGCCCGCGGGCCGTTTTTGATGGCTTTAATGGCGCCAACAACCTTCTCCTTGATGCTCTTGTCCAACATGTACTGGTTCTCCTTGCCCGGTTGGGAAACCAGGTCTCAATTCAACTATTTTCGAATGAGTTGATGGGTAAAAAAGATTCCACCGAAATGTAGAATCTTGCTGAAGGGTATGCACAGGATCAGGATAAGCGCCAAGCACATGTGCACCAAGAACATGCCGTGCTGTAGCGCCGCTGAGTTCGTGACGTCACCAAATGAGGCAAGACCGAAGAAGTAATCTCTCGATGCCGTCAAATCGAAATGGTAGGCCGGGCTGAATCGCATCAGATTACCAGTGATGATAATGGCGGCGATCAGAAGCAATGCAAGGTAGTCGGCTGGGCCGGTGATCTCGCGCACGCGGGGCAGCGTCAACCGCCGGACCAGAAGCAAAAGAGTCGCCAGCAGGATCACCGCACCAGCAGCGCCGCCAGCGGTGTTGGACATGGTCGTGATACCGTCTTGGTTCATTCCCAGTGACGCCAGCGTACTATCGATCATCCCCGTGACCACTCGGAAATGGCCTACGAATATCAGCAGCAACACTGCGTGGAAAGCCCAGGCAAAAAACCACAGAACACGATCGCCTTGGAACAGGCTTTTGAAAAACGCGGCTTCCTGAAGCGTATTAAGGGTATTAGCCTTTTCGTCCTTCGGCGCTGGAAATAGCGTCATGGGGGGCGACGCCAACTTTTTCCAGGTGTAGAAGCGATAAGCCATGCCACCGAGAAACACCAGCAATGCCACGTAGGGCAAGATCACTCCGACGATCAACCTGACAATCTCCATGCTATGAGTCCTTCGTACAATAAGGTCCGTGATGATTCGGCGAAGTGTCGCGTCACCCCGCCTTCTGTATGTCGGCCGCCAACTCACAGGCATCCGGAAGGACGCGGCAGGCCGGCCAAACGATAGGCCCCTCTGGCCACCCCGCAAGGGAATAGATTGCAGATCTCATCCCTGCTCAAACCAGTCTCTTTGCAGATCCTGACCACCGGCGGGCCCGTGGCATGCTCCTCGTAGAAGAGCTTGACGAACTCAATGACCTTCCAGTGGTCGTCGTTCAACGGCCCAATGTCATTGGCTTCGGCCAGGGCCAACGCCGTCGACTTTTTCCACTGCGACATTGTCTTCAAGAAACCATCTTCATCGAGATCCGCGTCCGGGGCCTGAATTTGCTCTTCGGTCATCGGTTTTCCTTCCCATTCCTGCCCTACACGTTGCTGTCCTCCGTCGGCAGGGAATCGACGGGGACACTGTTAATCACATCCGCGATATGGTGTAGTGTGAGAGGTTCCTCTATGACACTCACGATCAAGTTGTTATCTGGCCTGTTTGCTTTCCGCCCCATTCCGCCGGGCGAGACCAGCAGGATGACTCTGAGGCCGGGTATCCGTGGGTCATCGGCAAGTGAATCCAAAAGACCACTCTCCTTGCTTGCCAGCAGGTCTTCATCAATCACCGCAAAGGCAGGTCGAAAATCCTGGACGATCGCCGAAGCTTCATACGCGTTGCGGGCAAGACGTATCACAACGCTGTCGTTTTCTTCTCCGGCGAGTCGTTCCATGAGATCTTCGTCAGCAGTGACCACCAGCACGTTCGTCGCAAGCCCCTTCACCCGGCGATAGTAGACGCAGTCCTGGCAGGACGTTTGACAGAAACGTCTGGCGTGTCCGATCTCGGCCTCCATGCCGGCCATCAGGAAGCACCGCGCCGCGCGCACTCGGTACACAACGCATTGCGTGCAGTCCTCCCGCACCGTGCCTTGGTCGCTCAGGTACTCCCAACAGCGCAGGGAGGGCCCCAAGCAGTCGGTCGGGAGATGCTCAGAGCCAGTGGCAGAGTGCGGTGTTTGCGACAACGGTTCCAACTGTCGGCGTTCGATTCGAAAGTGGCCTCCGGCAGTTCGCGTGGCCTGCAACCTGCCCTTACGGATCCACTTGAGAATCGTGTCCGGGGTCACGGAGCACAGTTTGGCCGCTTGGCCGGTCGTCAGTAGGCTTGGTCGTTCCCGCACCATACGTCATAACCATATCGATTTTATGGGGTATGCGTCGATTCAGGCAAGAGAACGCATATTTTACTGACGCCTTGGCCCTAGGTCAATCACCTAGAGACGACAGTTTCCGGACATGCGGTCGCGACATCGCACTGGATTATGTGTTTAATGTGTTTTCATCTGGTTTCTCGGGAAAAATGCCTGATGATGGAACAAGACCGATTGCGTATTTTGGGATATTTTTGGATGGACGTATAAAACACCACGTGGGATATGCGGTCCTGCCTGGGTGCGATAGACTCCAGATGTGGTGGGCGTTCCCTTTCCGCCCCACTTTTGCCGAGCGGGACCAGGCATGAAAACAAGGTCTAGGTTAGTCTGGAAGCTCAGCGCCGTGGTCGTGGCCATCTTGGCTGTGGCTATCCTTCTATCCGGTTACGTCAACAACCTGATCGGCGCCCATTACGCGTTCGAATCGGCGCGGACGTTTCTCCGGTTCAACTCCGAATCGATCATCAACGGCATCGGCCAGCTCATGATGAGCCGGAATAACGAGGGGATCGAGGACCTGTTTGAAGGCATGTCCGGGGACAGCGAGGACTATGGCGACATTCGGCTGGTGTCGCACCATTCGGGCGAAGTCGTCGCCTCGCGTTTCAACCGCGCCGACCGCGGGCCGCGTGTGGAACGTCTGGAGATCGAGAATTGGGGATGCGCCACCTGCCACCCGACCGGTCTGGACGAAACGGGCGGCGCTGACGCGGCAATTACCGACGCGAGGATCTTGGACACAGTCATCGCACTGCCCGATGGAGAGCGGGTCCTGTCGGTGATGGCGCCCATCGTGAACGAGGAGCGTTGCCAGAAGTGCCATGAGGGCGACCCGGAGATCCTGGGGTTCCTGAACGCCGAATACTCCCTGCAGCGAATCAGCGCATCGGTCAACGAACGGAAGGTCTTCATTGCGATCACGGTTCTCGCCTCGCTGGCGTTCGCCGTTGTGGCTCTGTCGTTCATGGTCACGAGACTGCTGGCGAGGCCGATCAATAGGCTGATCGCCGGTACGCAGCGCATAGCCGCAAACGAACTCGACTTCCGGTTCGATCAGAAGCGGGATGACGAGATCGGGGTCCTGGAGGAGTCATTCAATACCATGACGGCCAGGATCCAGGCTCATCGAGACGAGTTGCGTAGCGCGATGGAGTATCTCGGGGGGATCGTCGAAAACTCGGCCGATATCATCATTACCGTCACCCCTGACGGATTCATCGAGACCTTCAACCGGGGCGCGGAACAAGCATTGGGTTACAGCCGTGTCGAGGTGATCGGCCAGGAGATCGAGACTCTATTCGCGGATCCTCGCGAGAGAGACATCGCTATTAATGGCCTACGAGACACGGACAACGTAAAGAATTACAGGACCCGCTTCCTGGCAAAGGACGGGCAAACCAGGAACGTCTTACTGACGCTTTCGCGCCTGCGTGACCGCGTGGGCAACTCCATCGGCACCATCGGGATCAGCAAAGACATCACGCAGGAGAGGGAATTACAGGACGAACTGCGAGATGCCAAAGAGTACCTGGAGGGCATGGTCGAAAACTCGGCGGATATCATTATCACTGTCAACCCAGAGGGATTGATGGAGACCGTCAATCGCGGGGCCGAAGAAGCGTTGGGCTACCGCCGAGAGGAATTGATCGGAAGACGAATTGAAAGCCTGTATGTCGAGCCTCGCGAGAGGCACGCTATTGCGCGAATGCTCGAGGATTTCGGAAACGTCAAGAACTACGAGACCCGCCTGCTGGCCAAAGGTGGCCAAGCCGTCTACGTTCTGCTGACCCTATCACCCTTGCGAGACAGCGAGGGCAGGCCCATCGGCACAATTGGGATCAGTAAAGACATCACTCAGGAGAAGAATCTCCAGCGCGAACTGATTCAGTCCCAAAAGTACGCAACGCTGGGACAAGCTGTGACGGGCATCCAACATGCCATCAAGAACATGCTTAACATCCTCAAGGGCGGGGCCTACATGATTCGCCTCGGCATGAAGAAGGACAACCGAGAGCGGATCGAGGAAGGCTGGGAGATGGTCGAGGATGGCATCGAGCGGATCAGGGAACTGTCCCGCAATATGCTAAATTACGCGAAGGAATGGAAACTTGAACTCGAAAGAATCAACGTCGACGACTTGGTGGGAAAGATCTGCGAGTCGAATCGACAAACCGCTGCCGACCACGGCGTGGCTCTGCGCCACGAGTCATCCGACGGGATGCCCGAGGTCCTTTGCGATCCCAGACTGCTTCATATGGCCACCACCGACATCGTGGTCAACGCAATCGACGCTTGTACGTGGAAGGACTACGAATCCGGCGAGTGTCCCGAAGTGGTGTTGAAAAACTATACGGCCGACGATGGAGGCTTTTTCCTGATCGAGATCTCGGACAATGGTTGCGGCATGGACGACGAGATCCGGCGGAACATCTTCACTCCGTTTTTCAGCACTAAGAAGACCTTGGGCACCGGTCTAGGGTTGGCACTGACCGCCAGAATCATTAACGTACATGGAGGGGAGATTGACGTGGAATCCGAACTCGATCGGGGAGCCACGTTTCGCTTTCGTCTTCCGATAGACGGTCCCAGTGACACTAGCGTGGCCGGCTCGGTCAAAAACGAGGAGGAGACTCATGGCAAAGAAAGTACTCGTCATTGACGACGACAAGAACACGGTCCGATTTCTTTCGGTGGCGTTGGAGGAGAATGGTTATGAAGTTGCGAGCGCCAACGACGGCGTGGAGGGCTTCGAGAAGGTCGAGAGCGAGGGGCCTGATCTGATTCTCCTGGACGTGATGATGCCCAAGAGGACCGGATTCGTGCTGTTCCGGCAACTCCGCAAGAATGAGCAGTACAAGGATATCCCCGTGATCATGTTGACCGGCGTGGCTGATTCGCTCAACGAACTGGACAGCAAGAAAGACGATACTTTTGAAAGCCCCTTCGACCAACTGAGGGAGTCGCTGAGAAAGACGATCAAAGGCATGCGCGACGAGGGGTTGGTCAAACCTGAAATGTACGTCGACAAGCCGATCGACCCCGATGATCTCATCGAAAAAGTGAAGGAACTGATTGGCGATTGAGCCGTTGCGCGCTCTCACGTGGCCGATGACTTGGGGCCTGCCTCCTGCCCGTGCATTCTTGCCTCGGTGGGAAGCAGAGGGAGAAACTTCAGTCCCAACAGAAACAGGCCCGCAACGACGCCGAATACGCCAAGGGCTTGAGCCGCCTCAACGGCGCTGACTGAATAGGCGGCAACATGTTCCTGAACGACGGAGTCAACAATCTTCCATCCCGGGAAGAGTTCCGGGGGGTGAGTCAGTCCGGGAAGGACGATCACATACCGCTCGCAGAGGACACCGAAGATCACCAGAGAGGACGCAAAGACAATCCAGGGGACGGATTTGCCTGCCCTGGGATGAAAGAGTATCCACATCGGTGCCACGCAGCCGAGCAGTATCAGTCCGACCCAGAAAAGCAGGCCGTGGAAACCACTGAAGTCGCCGTGCCAGAAGCCTGTAAGGTAATAGATACCCGCCGGACGCAATTCGACCAGGTAGACCCGATAGGCGTTCTCCATGAATAGAAAATAGGTGACGACGAGAAGGCAAATGGCCAGGAATCGTCCCAGCCACACGATCAATCCATCGTCCAAGTGACGCTTCGTGGCCTTGAACAGTCCGACGATCATCACGATCATCAGCGCCGTGCCGGATGCCATTGCCGCCGCAACAAAAGCTGCCGGCAGCAAAGGAGACTCGTACAGTACCCGTGCATTGAAGCCAAAGATTGCCCCCGTGCCGCTATGCACGCAGAAAGCCCAACCAAAGGCCAGTGTCGCCACCACTTTGGTCGTTCGCTTCATCTCCCTAAACAGCGCAAACAGGTAGATCACGCAGATCAGGATGTGCCCATTGTACAGAATTGGGTTAATCGAAAACATGGATTGGAGATTGAAGTGCACGAACGGTTCGACGAAGACCCGGTCCAGCCTTCCCTGGTCCGTGAGGATCGATAGCAGGCCCGCGATCAAGAAAAGCATGGCCAAGTAGACGGCGATTCTCGCAAAGGGCTTGTACTCCAACTTGCCGAATACGCCATACAAACCCGAGATCACCAGGGACCCGGCCGACAGCCCGATGTAGTAGACCGCCATGACGATCTGAAGCCCCCAGGGGACTCGGATGGTCATGCCCGTTTTCTCAAGTCCCTCGTGGGCGGCATACAACGTGGCCAGCAGTCCAACACCCGCCAGAGCCCCAAAAGTGCACAGCACCATGTAGAAGGGAAGTGACTTTCCCTCGACTCGCTCAAACTTGATTTCCATGACTTCCCCCCGGCGTATCGGTACTTGGGCCCTTCGGCGGAAACCCGATGTAGTACACCTTCGGCTCTGTGCCCAAATCGTCTCGGATGCGTTTGACGGCGTTATTCGCGATCAACTGGGAGATTTCACTTTCCGGGTCATCCAAGTTGCCGAAAACCAAGGCGTTGCCGTTGACCTCTGGGGACCGACACGCCTCCACACAGGCCGGGACCGGTGCTGGGTTCTTTTCGATCCAGTCGGGCTCGTCCTTTTTCTCTTTCCGTTCTCTTACCCACTCCCCAATGCGATGCGCACACAACGTGCAGGACTCCGCGACCCCATGCGATCTCTTCGGCTGGGGTATCTTCCCAGTGGCATCTTTCGTGATCTGGATTTGGTTCTCCTTGAAGTTGAACCACCTGGCATTGTACGGACAGGCGATCATGCAGTACCTGCATCCAATGCATCTGTGGTGATCCACAATGACGACGCCATCATCGCGACGGTAAGTAGCCTGGACGGGACAAACCTGGGCGCAGGGTGGGTTGTCGCAATGATTGCACATCAAGATCGCGAATTTCTTGACAGGCTCCGATTCTCCGGTAGTGTGGTTGGATTCGGAGTCGACCTCTTGCGCGATTTGCACCCTTCTTATCCAAAAGATGTTGTATGGGCGGTCCTCAGGCTCGTCTCCGTGATAGGTGTTGTTCTCTTTCCGGCACGCCGTGACGCATGGTACATCGGCCAAGGCTCGTGGCAATTCGGAGGTCCCGTTGCATTCGTGGCATGCGTTGCACTTGTTCAGATCGATGGCCATACCCCATCGGGTCTTCTCGGTGGACGCAAGGTCGTCACCTGCTCCACCGGTTGGTTTACGGACCTTACCCGAGGTTTTGGCAATCAGGAAACTGAACGCCGTGGCGCAGGACGCTCCCGCCAGAAACGTTCCTCCCACCGCCTTCAAAACATCCCTTCTGTCCATTGTTCGTCTACCTTTCCAGCACGGGCTAGTCCAGGTCGGGGTAGTAGTGGCATCCGAAACAGTCCGGTCGCACAGTCGCCGCGTCGTGACACCTGTCGCAAAATCGCACTTTGCTTTGATGGCAATTCCAGCAACCGTCAAGCGATATGTCGCCGCGAATTCCATCACGCACCACTTCTTCGCGGAGCCCTCTCAATAACTCCCAATGATGAAAACGCATGTATTCGGTGGGCTTGACACACTTTGTGTACTTCGCATCCGGCTTCTCGGGAGCTTCGGCGCCCCGGGCAGCAACGCGGGCAAACACGGAATACACGACGGGCACCAGGATGACCAGCGCCAAAATCCCTGCAACAAGTGCCCGCCCAGTAGCGCTACTGGCTGCCTTGTCCAGCATGGTCTTTCTCCTCTTCCTCGGCGTTCGTTTCGTCGATCGCAGCGACGGGCCGCGGAGCAAAATCCCGGCCGGAGTATTCAGCGAAAACCAAAGCGGTTGTGCGATAGACTATGTGTGCAAGCTTGGAATACGGCAGATAAATCAGGAGCGTGAACACAAACATAAGGTGCACAAAATAGGCGATGTGCCTGTGGGGTTCGAGGTGAATATAGTGCAGCACTTCGGCGATGAAACCGGTGCCCACCACGATCATCAGCGTGGCGATCAGCGCCCAATCTGAGTAACTGCCCGCGCCCGTCTCGCTGTCTTTCAGGCGATCCCAGATCATCAGCGCGCAGCCTGCCAGCACTGCCAGGCCACCGATATTGGCCAGCATCTTCCAAGGGCTAAAAAGGCTGAAGGGATAAATGAACTCGCCTTGAACGATGGGGTTAATCTTGGCGGTGACAACCCAGAATGAAACCAGCGACAGCGCGAGGAAGCCGTAGAACACCAGCGTATGCGACCAGAATCGCGAGCGCGCCTTTTCACAGGTATTGAACTTGTCGTGTGTGAAGATGCACTTGAGCACCGTCATGATGCTCGCTGACAGGCTCTTCACCGGCACGATGTCTGCGTCGATCGATGCGCCTGCCTTCATGGCCTGCCAGAAGCGTTTCGCCCCTACCGCGACGCTCAGCAGAGCCAGGAGACTGAACAATCCGAAAAAGCTGTTCAGTAACCAATGGGGAAACGCGCTGGAATAGGGGTAGACGATGTTCTCGCCGAATTGCACGTTGACCATGCTTCCAGCATCGGGCTTGCCGAGCATCCATCCAATGATGCCCGGCACGAAAAGGGCGAGCGCAAGCAGCGCCGCCGGAATGCCCAACAGCAGCGGAACGGCCTGGGGCTGGCCGACCCACCGGCCAAGAAATCGGGGAACAGAATAGTGAAGCACGGCTTCCTGCCGAACGGCCGCCAACACGTCTCCCGGCCCACCGCTGCGAGGGCAGATTGTCGAGCAGTCCTCGCAGTGGTAACACAGCCAGACATCGGGGTCGGCAAGGAGCCGATCCTTCATCCCCCACAGAGCCCACGCCATTTCTTTGCGCGGAAAGGGATCTGTATCCGGCGAGAGATTGCACGTTGCCGAACAAGTGCCACACTGGAAGCACTTTTTTAGGGAGTCTCCGCCTTGCCGGTTGAGCGCTCGGATAAAATCCAAATCCGGGTCTACCCAAACCGGACTGCCGCCTTCAGAAGATGCAGGACTGGTCACCGGGTTCTCCTGCGCTAGGGCACGAACCCGTCATACCGCCGTTACATTCCTTTGAACGGGTTCATGCCGTACTCGTCGATCACTTCCATGAACTTATCGAATATTTCCGGAAGCCTATCGTATTCGGATATCTGAAGCTGATGGAGTTCGACTCTTTCGTTTTCCATTGCCATCTGCTCCAGCTTTTCCCTGATGTTGTCGCCGCGGGTAACGGCCAATTCACTCCCCTTGATAAAGTGACACTGATAGTCGTCCCCGTACTTGCAGCCGATCAAGATGATTCCGTCATATCCGGCCGAGATGGCCTCCGTCACCCACACAGTATTAACTGCGCCCAAACATCGGACGGGGACAACGCGAACAAATGGGTTGATACGAAGACGATGCTGCCCCACGAGATCCAAGGCCGGAACGGCATCGTTCTCGCACATGATTGCCAATATCCTCGGCTTCTCGTCGTACTCGTCCGGTACCTCGACCGCTTTGATCATCGAGCCGATGATGCTGACCGAGTAGTCTTTGAAGGACACAATCCGTTCGGGGCAGGCTCCCAGGCAAACACCGCACCGGCGGCACCGAGTCGCCTGCAACAGCGGCGTACCTTTCTCGTCCTCGTTCAACACGCCAAAAGGACACTCTTCGGTGCACCGTTTACACTGCGTGCATTTCTGCAAGTTGAAATCGGGATAGGATTTGTCGCCGGCGCGTGGGTGGACTGCCTCGCCCCTGGAGGTCATCTCGATACACTGAATCGCTTTCAGTGCGGCACCCGTTCCGTCCTCCTTGCTGCCAAGGCCGTCCATCGGTTGACGCACGCACCCAGCCGGATAGATCCCGGTACGACGGCTTTCATAGGGAAAACAGATGAAATGCGAATCGGGGAAGCCGTACTGAAGAATCGGTAGGTCAGGTCCCTGACGGTAGGTCAGGTTCAGTATCTCGGTTCCCTCGTGATGTTTGAGTTGCTCGACCTTTTCTGCAGCATCTTTGCGTTGGCTCTCGGAGTCGCCTTTCTCGACGGTTACCTTGGCATCCTCCAGCAAACGAATGGCTTCGCCGTCGGCCGAATTCGGCGTCATACCTGCGGCAAGAACCACCAGGTCCGCTTTGACTTGAATCTGTTCCGCAGGCATGGTGTTGTTGACGGTCAGAATCAATCCGCCATCGTCATCGCGAGTGACATCAGCCACCTCGCCGCGGGTCAAGAATACGCCCGGATCCTCTTGTGCCCTGCGATAGAAATCCTCGTACTGGCCGGGGGTCCGCATGAATTCGTAGAAGATGTACGCTTTGGCATCGTCATCGGATTCCCGCAGATACAAAGCCTGCTTGAGCGAGGTGAGGCAGCAGATCGACGAGCAATAAGAATGATGTTCCTTGTCCCTGGAACCGCCGCATTGAATAAATGCGATGCTCTTCACTTCCTTGCCGTCGGACGGGCGAGTGATTCGGCCCTGGTCCTTGACCATCGCCTCCAATTCCACGTTTCGGACAACGTCTTCCAGATCGCCGTACGGAAGATTGTCGCGAGGTTCCACCGGCCGCCAGCCAGTGGCTTGAACGATGGCGCCAACACGAAACGTGTCCACCACTTCGCCTTTCGGCTTGCCATTCCCGGTCGACTTGAGCGTCACATCGAACAAGCCGGGTGCTCCCACGATCTCGGCCGTCGTAGCCGATGTGTACACTTTGATCTGCGAATGCTTCTTGACCTCGGCGATCAACGCACCGACGCCCGTGTCCTCCAAATCGCGATACGGCGGTCGTGTGGGAATCGATTTGTGCTGTTTGGCAAGCCAACCGCCCAATTGACTAGTCTTTTCCACCAATCGCACTTTGTACCCAGTCTTGGCTGCCTCCAGCGCCGCCGTGATCCCGGCGATGCCGCCGCCGACAACCAGAACGCCCTTGTCGATGGCTTCTTCCGGCTGGAACGGCACCAGCGGCTCCATCTTCTGTATTTTCGTGATGTACATGCGGAGATAGTCCTCCGCCAGCATCTGTGTGTCTTCCTCGTTCGGGGGCTGACACCAAACCACGTGCTCGCGCAAGGCGATATTCTCGACGATGACACCCTCGGGAAACATGTCGTCGGCAAACCGCCGCGGCGAGATCCCGGCGATAACTACCTTGGTCAGGCCTTCGTCCTGGATATCCTTGTTGATGGATTCCAGGCCGGGCCCTTCGCACGAGTCCACGGTTTTCGAGAACGGTACGCTGAACTCTTCCGTGGCGACTTTGCACAGGGCATCGACATCGATCGCTTCGGCTATCCCATAGCCAGTGCAAACAAAGACACCGATCTTGTCTTCCACGAGATCATTCCCCCTTGTTGACGCATTGAACCGCTTTCAGAGCGGCTGCTGTCGAGTCTTTCGTCGCACGAGAAACGTCACACGGGCGTTTGGTGCAACCTGCCGCGTACACTCCATCGACTTCCGCAGTTCCATCGACGAAGCCGTAATCATCGTAGTTCAGTTCGAC
>JACKQG010002572.1_pt1 | contig 23538 bp, 26 predicted proteins | sample 8237621 | NCBI WGS metagenome assembly JACKQG01 (sample SAMN15677084, study PRJNA649215) | marine metagenome | biome: marine; feature: Black Sea; material: saline water; isolation source: suspended particulate matter (SPM) from the Black Sea western gyre | collected 2013-06-09/2013-06-10 | depth... | reverse complement strand
AGGAGGGGTCTAGTGGGGAGGTGAAATAGTACTGAAAAAGTTTTTAAAATTTGAAGGAATAATTAAAAATGAAAATCTCTTTAGAAAAACTGTTAATCTTGTCCTCGAAGGGGTCTCGCCTGCCAGCCGTAGACGAAGCGTAGGCTGGTGGGGAGGTGAAATAGTACTGAAAAAGTTTTTAAAATTTGAATAATGAAATGACAAAATTTATTAAACATATCCTTTTTTATAGACAACGTTTTGGTTTTAGCTGAATTCAAACATTTTTCAGAACAAAAAGATTACAGTTAAAACAAAAATAAAAGGATTAAAAAATGAAACCGATTAAAACACTTATCATGGGCGCTGCAGGGCGCGATTTTCACAATTTTAACGTTGTCTACAGAAATAACGATCAATACAAAGTCGTTGCTTTTACAGCAACACAGATTCCGGATATTGAAGGAAGGATGTACCCGAGTGTACTTTCAGGTCCATTGTATCCAAATGGGATTCCAATTTTTGATGAAAGCGAACTAGATGATTTAATTATAAAACACAGTATCAAGGAGGTCGTTTTCTCTTATTCTGATATTTCACACGAAACCGTCATGCATAAAGCGTCAAAGGTGATTGCCACGGGAGCACACTTCAAGCTCTTGGGTGGAGAGCAAACGATGATCAAATCTACCAAACCGGTGATTTCTGTATGCGCTGTCAGGACCGGGTGCGGTAAGAGTCAAACGACACGTAAAGTAGCGGAAGTTTTAAAAAATGCAGGGAAAAAAGTGGCTGCAATTCGCCACCCAATGCCTTATGGAGATCTAACCAAACAAGGTGTCCAACGTTTTGGTTCAATTGAAGATTTGAAAAAACACGAATGCACCATAGAAGAAATGGAAGAATACGAACCCCATATTATTCAAGGTACAGTGGTATTTGCAGGGGCTGACTATGAGGCTATTGTTAGAGAAGCTGAAAAAGAAGCTGATGTTATTCTCTGGGACGGCGGAAACAATGATATGCCTTTTTATAAACCGGATCTTTCCATTGTTGTTGTAGATCCACACCGCCCCGGGCATGAATTAACCTATTTCCCCGGGGAAACAAATCTCCTTATGGCAGATGTAGTGGTTATTAATAAAATTGACACTGCTGACCTTGCAGGAGTTGAAACAGTAAAAAATAATATTAAAATGATGAATCCAAACGCTGTCATTATCGAGGGAGATTCTCCTGTTACAGTAGAAAATTCTGATATGATTTCCGGTAAAAGAGTTCTGGTTGTTGAAGATGGACCTACTCTCACCCATGGCGAGATGAAAATCGGTGCTGGCACAGTCGCCGCAGAAAATTTTGGTGCATCAGAACTGGTAGATCCTCGCCCATTTCTTAAAGGTAAATTAATTGAAACATTTGAAAAATATCCGGAGATCGGTGCGTTGCTTCCGGCAATGGGTTACGGAGATGAACAAGTAAAAGATCTGGAAGATACAATCAACAATACAGATTGCGATCTAGTCATCATTGGAACGCCCATTGACTTACGTAGAATTATTGATATTTCTCATCCCAATGTCCGAGTTACTTACGAATTAGAAGAAAAAGGAAGTCCGACTATAAAAGATGTGTTGAAATCATATTCATAAATGAATAAAACTGCCATTATTGCTTTGGGTGGAAATGCCCTATCGCCTAAAGGCGAAGCGGGTACGATTAAAGAGCAATTCGCTCACACCAGGGAAAGTTTATCTGAAATTATGGAATTCGTTCGTCAGGGTTATAATCTATGTTTGACCCACGGAAATGGTCCCCAAGTTGGCGATGAACTTTTACGCATGGATTTAACTCACGAAGAAGTTCCTCCTTTGCCCTTAGGTGTCTGTGTTGCCGGTACACAAGGTACAATTGGATATATGATCCAGCAATCATTTCAAAATGCTCTTCGAAAAGAAAACGTAGATCGTGAAGTTGTAACCATTGTCACCCAAGTAAGAGTGCATGAAGACGATCCTGCTATTAAAAACCCAACAAAATTTATTGGCAAACGATTCAAAAAAAATGAAGCGGAAGCCATGGCCAAAAAATTTGACTGGACGATCAAGGAACAAGAACCGGGAAAATGGCGAAGAGTCGTTCCATCTCCTGATCCTGATTATATTATGCATGGAATTAGTATCCGTACATTAGTTGATGCAGGAACGATCGTCTTGGCTGCAGGTGGAGGTGGAATTCCAGTGTTTAATGATAAAAATCACAACTTGGAAGGTTTAGATGCAGTCATAGACAAAGATTTAACTGCAGCTAAGTTAGGCCGAGTTATTCGCGCTCAAGAATACTATATCATTACAGATGTGGATCAAGTGTACTTAGATTTCAGTACTCCAAATCAAAGACCTATTCATCAAATGACAGATGAGAAAGCAAAACAATATCAGGAAGATGGCCAATTTCAAATAGGCAGTATGTGGCCAAAGATACGATCGGCACTATATTTTTTAAAACATAATGGCGAGAAAGCGATAATTACAAATATAGAAAATATCCATAAAGCTATCAATGGCGAAGCAGGTACAACCATAGTAAAAACAAAATAAAAAACGAAATTTTCCACCACTCCTAAATCCCCTCCTCGTATGAGGAGGGGTCTCGCCTGCCAGCCGTAGACGAAGCGTAGGCTGGTGGGGAGGTGTAATAATACTGAAGAAGTCTTGAAAATTTGAATAATGAAATGACAGAAGTTTATAATAAAAAGAAAATGACGAAAACACGACAGGCATTGCGCAGAAACATGCCTAAAGCAGAAATCATTCTATGGTCATACTTGAAGGGAAAACAAATACTTGGATTAAAATTCAGACGTCAATATAGTATTAATAAAGATACAGTAGATTTTTATTGCCCAAGTATTAAATTGGCAATTGAAGTTGATGGTGACAGTCATATGTATAATAAACAGCAGGAAAAGGATTTACAAAAAGAAGGGAATTTGAAAAAGTTAAACATAAAACTTATCCGCTATTTGAATACGGATATTTATGATAATATTGAAGGAGTCGTTGAGGATATACATAAACAAATAGAAATTATTTACGATATTTAACACCACCCCTAAATCCCCTCCTCGTATGAGGAGGGGTCTAGTGGGGAGGTGAAATAGTACTGAAAAAGTTTTTAAAATTTGAATAATGAAATGACAGAAGTTTATAATAAAAAGAAAATGACGAAAACACGACAGGCATTACGCAAAAAATATGCCTAAAGCAGAAATAATTCTTTGGTCATATTTGAAAGGGAAACAAATAGAAATTATTTACGATATTTAACACCACCCCTAAATCCCCTCCTCGTATGAGGAGGGGTCTAGTGGGGAGGTGAAATAGTACTGAAAAAGTTTTTAAAATTTGAAGGAATAATTAAATATGGAAATTGAATGAAAATACACGAATATCAAGCGAAAGAACTCTTTCGCCAAAACAATGTAAGAGTTCCGGTAGGAACTGTGGCTTTTTCTTTGGAAGAAGCCTTGACAGCTTACGATAGCTTAAATGTTAAAACAGCCGTTGTAAAAGCACAAATACACGCCGGTGGACGAGGAAAAGGCGGCGGAGTAAAATTAGCCCATACTCGGGATGAAGTTGAAAAATTTTCAAATGAGATTTTGGGAATGAACCTTGTAACCCATCAAACGGGTCCCGAAGGTAAAGAAGTCCAGCGATTACTCGTTGAAGCAGGTGTTGATATCGCTTGTGAATTATATGCGGGAATTGTACTGGACAGAGGCGAACGAAAATTCGTTTTTATGGTGTCAACAGAAGGCGGTGTGGAAATTGAAAAAGTAGCTGCAGAAACACCTGAAAAAATCATTAAAGAATGGATTGACCCAGATGAGGGTCTAACTGCTGACCAAGCCAGAAACTTGGCAATTGCTTTGGAAATGACCGGTACTCAAATCGATTCGGCTGTGGAGATATTTTTAGCTGTCTGGAAGGTCTTTATTGAACACGATTGCTCTCTTTTGGAAATCAACCCACTTGTTATAACAGGTGACGATAACGTTATGGCTCTTGATGCAAAAATGAATTTCGATGATAATGGATTGTTTCGACATAAAGAACTGCTGAATTATAAAGATGAAAGCGAAGAAGATCCTGCAGAACTGGAAGCGAGTAAGTTTAATTTGAATTATATCAAATTAGATGGAAATGTTGGTTGTATGGTCAATGGCGCCGGTTTGGCCATGGGAACCATGGACATCATAAAATTGTACGGGGGCGAACCGGCTAACTTCCTTGATGTAGGCGGTGTGGCGAACGCAGAAACAGTGGCAAATGGATTCAGGATTATTCTTTCAGATCCGAATGTTAAATCAATTTTGATCAATATTTTTGGCGGTATTGTCCGCTGCGACCGTGTTGCCCAAGGCGTTATTGATGCTATGGATACGGTAAATGTTTCTATTCCTGTTGTTGTAAGACTGGAAGGAACAAATGCAAAAGAAGCTGCTGAATTATTGGAAAATTCGTCCTTGGAATTTCTTGTTGCAACCAGTTTAGCAGATGCGGCTGAAAAAGCTGTTTCAGCTGTGACGGGAGGTGGATTATGAGTGTTTTAGTTGGCAATAACACACGATTAATCATCCAAGGCATTACCGGAACGGAAGGATCGTTCCACGGAAGTCAGATTAAGGAATATGGCACCAATCTTGTAGGTGGTGTAACACCAGGAAAAGGCGGTCAGGAAGCGTTAGGAGTTCCGGTATTTAATTCTGTTCAAGAAGCCAAAGCTGAAACAAGCTGTAACACATCCGTTATTTTCGTCCCCCCTGCTTTTGCTGCAGGTGCCATCATTGAAGCGGCAGAAGCTGGATTAGGACTGGTAATCTGTATTACGGAAGGCATCCCCGCAGCAGATATGGTAAAAGTGAACCATAAGATTAAAGATCTGCCGACTCGACTTGTAGGGCCAAATTGCCCCGGAGTTATTTCACCCGGAACAGCCAAAGTGGGAATTATGCCCGGTTTTATTCACGAACCAGGATCTATTGGTGTAATTTCCCGATCCGGAACGTTAACGTATGAAGCTGTTCATCAACTTGTGGCTGCCGGGTTGGGCCAATCCACATCTGTGGGTATCGGTGGCGATCCGATTATTGGTACAACATTTATTGATATGTTATCTTTATTTGCTGGTGACGATGAAACGGAAGGAATCGTCATGATCGGTGAAATTGGTGGAACTGCGGAAGAAGAAGCCGCCCAGTGGGTTATTGACAATAATTTACAAAAACCCATCGTGGCATTTATCGCCGGACAAACGGCACCACCGGGACGACGCATGGGTCATGCCGGAGCCATCATCGCAGGTGGAAAAGGTACTGCAGCTGAAAAAGTCTCTGCACTTGAAGTAGCTGGGATTCATGTTGTAAAAAGTCCGGCTGATATCGGTATGGCAATGTCGGAAGCAATAAATAAACAAAAGGAGATTTGAGTGAGCAATAAAACATTAGCAATCATTAAACCGGATGCAGTCGGAAATGGCTTTACAGGAAAAATTATGGATAGAATTATTGAAGCAGGATTTAAGCTCCAAGCTGCGCAATTGATGCAATTGAGTCGAGAAAAAGCAGAAGGATTTTATGCTGTCCATAAAGAACGTCCATTTTACAACGATTTAGTGGATTTTATGACATCAGGCCCATGTATGCCCATGGCATTGGAAAAGGATGATGCTGTCAATACTTTTCGATCGTTGATTGGCGCTACAAACCCGGAAGAAGCCGCTGATGGCACTATTCGTAAAGATTTTGCTGAGAGCATACAAAACAATGCTGTGCATGGTTCTGACTCAAATGAGAATGCTCAAAAAGAAATTGCATATTTCTTTACTTCCAATGAAATTCTGGATTACTGATAAGGACACATATTCTGTTTAACTCACACATATATCGCTTTTGCATTATTGCGCTCTTTTCAATTTTGCTCATCACTGCATGTGGAAAAGAAGGGCTAACCGGCAAAACAGGCGAAGCTATTTCACTAAATGCTGACATAGCAGAAGACAGCGATGATTTGGATTATATCTGGACTATTGTTGAACAGCCTGATGCTTCAATGTTGAGACTAGCCAATTTTAACTATAATGACCAGCATTCCACTGTTTCGTTTATTCCTGACGCTCCCGGTGAGTATACATTGGAAGTAAAAGTCGTCCAATACGGCGATGAACTGGCGGTGCAATTATTTACAATTGCTGTCGAACAAGGTGATGCAGTTCCGATTAAAACAGTCGAACAGGTTGAACCTGATTGGTATGAAGATGAAAACGATAGACAGTGGTTCGAGGAAGAAATAGCTACAGAAGATACCATCACTGAAGCACCGGAAATTACAGAAGTTGCGCCTGCAATAGAAAAGGATGAAGAATTATCCGAAGAAGTTGAATTAGAAACACCTCCGCCTGCACCTTTAAAACCGAAACCGATTCAACGGGATTTACATATTCCAAAAAATGAAGGCAGGTTCACCATCCAAGTTGTTTCTAAAAAATTATTAGCTGATGCAGAAGTCATTGCGTCAAAATTAATAGATGACGGATTTGATGCGTATATCCAAAAAGCGTATTTCAAGGAAACGGACGAAGTCTGGTTCCGAGTACGTGTAGGCAGTTATGATAGCCGCCCAACGGCACTCACCGTTTCAAAATCCATTTCAAAATCACGCGGCACATCCACATGGGTGGATTATGTTCGCTATGAAGAATAAAGAAGGAGAATACCGTGGACCCTATGAAATTACATTTTGATATTCGAGATATTTTTCGCGCTCCAAGATTAGCCTTGAGCGGAAAAAAGATTCTAGTATTTGTTCAAGCTCTTTTAGTTGGCTATGCTGACTACCTTATTTTAACCTACATTTCTTTTGCCTTGGCCGGTTACGCATTTTCTGAAACATGGAGTCAATACGGACTTTATCCATGCTTATACGGTAATCCCGGTCCTTGGTATGCATACCTAATATACTGGATCGGATCCATTTTACTGTTGTTGTCTATTAATTTTGGTTGCACAGCCGTTTCAAGGATTACCTTCAAGCAACTGAAAGGTGACGAATTCTATTCATCGGGTGATGCATGGAAATACGTTAAGAAACACTGGCACCCGGTTGTTTTCACGTCCGTATCCTTTGCATTTATTTTGATCTTTTTCTTTGGACTTGCAGCCGTGTTTGCATTGTTTGGTAAAATTCCATATGTGGGCGAATTCTTATTTGTTATTCCATATTTGTTATACTTCTTTGGAGCAATTTTTACCATTTATACCGCTATAGTATTTGGGGTTTCATTCCTCTATGCTCCAGCTATTATCGCTGCTTACGAAGAAGATACCATGGGAACTGTTTTCAATTCTTACTCCATCACATGGTCACAGCCCTGGCGGATTGTACTTTATCATCATGTTCTCATTCCCATTGGAGCTCTCGCCGGATACATATTTATAAAATTCTGGATAGCCGGTTATCATCTAATAAACAGCTTTTTTGGATGTGACTGGTTTATGGGCACAAAGCTGGCTAATATTGTAGCATATGCAACAAACATTGTATGTCCATCAAGCATTTGCAGTAGTATCACAGCTTGTTTTTCTAGTTGCACCAGTGCTTGCTGTGCAAAACTATCCGGTTGTGTTATAACACCGAGTGCTGATTTGGCTTCATTATCCGGATCTGAAACAGCTGCCGGCGTATTACTAGCTGTTTTTCTTTTCCTGCTGATGCTATCAGCAATCGCATACGTTCTTTCAATTTGTTCCGTCGGAGAAACACTCATGTTTATCATTTTCAAGAAGAAGTCTGATGATGATGATATCCTGGAACGGAAAGATGAAGATGATCTCGAAGAAGAAGAGGACGAAGATTTTTCAATTGAAGATGAAGAGATAGAAGAGAGTGATGATTCTACGGATGCTGACGATGATAACACAACTGATGAAGATCAAGAAACTGATTAAAACAGTTTTTATTCCAGAATAAACCTTATGAACAGACCTCGTAAAGAGGTATTTTCCCGGGCTAAAAAATGAAGATATTTCGTACCGATTTACATATCGGACTGAATAACAAGCTTTTTGAAATTTCCAGTGGTTCTTTGGGATTGGATAAGGTCTCCTTTTCCGAGGATAAAATAACGTGCACAATTCATTCTGAACAGGCACCAAACGGGTATTACTTAAAAGGATTAATGACTGTTTCAATACGTGAATCCTGTGATCGATGTTTGATCGATTTTAACTCAAAACAGAAAATTGAGTTTTCGATTTTGTTAACAAGTGATGTTAAACTCATTAAAAATGATGAACATGATGTTATCTTTTTTACTGACCAGGATGATGCAATTGAAATAGATCCGGTTCTTGCAGAATATATTTTATTGGATCGGCCTTTAAAAAAGCTATGCACGGAAGATTGCAAAGGACTATGTACTTCATGCGGGTGCAACAAAAATGAAATAGATTGTGATTGTAAGCAAGAAACACAATCGTCCAGCAGGGAAGTTTTGAAAAATATAAATTGATTTAAAAAAGGGAAATTTGGAGTAAATATGGCATTACCAAAAACACGAATATCTAAAGCACGAGGCAGAAAACGCCGCACACATTACAAAGCGGGCCATGTGCAAACAGCTAACTGCCCACAATGCAGTCAAGCAAAATTACCGCACCGCGCCTGTCCCAATTGCGGATATTACCGCGGTCGACCTGTTGTTTCAGCAACGGAGTAATATTCCTTTATGAAAATAGCATTAGATGCCATGGGTGGAGATTTCGCACCCGAAGCAGCGGTACATGGTGCTCTCGATGCATTAAAGGTTGATAATTCACTTGAATTATACCTAGTTGGGAATGAGGACTTAATTAAGAACTTTCTTCCGACACCTCATCCGAACCACATTCATTTGATACCAACGACCCAGGTTGTAACCATGCATGATAAAGGATCCAGGGTGTTGAAAGAGAAACCTGATTCATCATTGGTGAAAGGTGTCGAATTATTAAAAGACGGCATTGTTGATGCATTTGTTAGTGCAGGACATACAGGTGCTGTTCTTTCGTCGGCTATATTAACATTGGGTCGGATAGAAGGTGCAAAACGGCCAGCATTGGGAGCCTATATTCCCACGGACATCGGGGGTAAAATTTTATGCGATGTTGGTGCAAACCCCGATGCAAAACCCCACCATTTAATGCAATTTGCTATTATGGCATCGCTGTACTTGGATCACGTGGAAAAAATCAAAAACCCTAAGATCGGATTGGTTAACATTGGTACTGAACCAGGTAAAGGCAGTGAGTTATACCGTCAAGCATACGATTTATTAAAACAGGAATTTCCGTCTTTTATTGGAAATGTTGAAAGCAGAAACATATTAACATCAGAAGCAGATGTTCTCATTTGTGACGGATTTGTAGGCAACACACTCATCAAATTCGCTGAAGGATGGATCAGCTTTTTCAGTGATATGGTGAAAAACAAAATAAATGAAAAACTGTCCTATAAATTGGGAGCAAAAATGCTTTCACCTGTTCTAAAATCCTTTAGCAGTCAATATGATTATGAAGAACACGGCGGCTCTCCCCTTTTGGGTGTCAATGGTGTATGCATAGTCGCCCATGGCAGTTCCAATGCCAAGGCTATCAAAAATTCTATATCATTGGCAAAAAAATGTGTTGATGAAAAATTGATCACTGATATACAAATCGGTATAGCTGACCATTTGGAGAACCATATCAATTGAAAGCTAAAATAACAGCCACAGCCCGATATTTACCCAAACGTACATTATCCAATCATGATTTAGAAAAGATGGTTGATACGACGGATGAATGGATCCGATCTCGAACAGGTATTGAAAAAAGACATCTTGTTGCAGAAGGCGAAGCCACTTCTGATATGGGAAAGGAAATAGCTAATCAGTTATTAGCTCGTTCCGGTAAAAAAGCTGAAGATATTGATCTGATTTTAGTTGCCACCAGTACACCCGATTATCTTGTCGTCTCCACAGCTGCTATGGTTCAGGATAAAATCGGCGCTGTAAATGCCTGGGGTTTCGATATTGTAGCAGCGTGTACGGGATTTATTTACGCCATGGAAACCGGGGCAAAAATGATCGAATCGGGTAAATATAAAAATGTTATTGTTATAGGAGTTGATACCATGAGTTCCATCATTAATTATGCCGATCGAAACACGTGCATTATTTTTGGTGACGGCGGAGGTGGTGTCCTTTTAGAACGAAGTGATAGTGACATAGGCATTTTGGATTCTATCCTGTATACAGATGGGAGTGGAAGTAAATACCTAAACGTACCTGCAGGAGGAAGCGTCCAACCCGCATCCAAAGACACGATTGAAAAAAAGATGCATTATGTCATTCAGGATGGTAAAACTGTCTTCAAATTTGCCGTAAAAAATATGGCTGATGTCAGTAAAGAGATTATAGATAAAAATGGTCTAAAGGGGGATGATATAAATTTATTCATACCTCACCAGGCAAATAAGCGGATTATTGATGCAACTGCAAAGCGTTGCGGATTGCATGAAGATCAAGTATTTGTAAATATAAACAGATACGGAAATACTACAGCCGGAACCATTCCAATCGCAATAGATGAAGCTGTGGAAATGAGCCGGTTAGCCAAAGACGATCTTTTATTATTATCTGCCTTTGGTGGAGGATTTACTTGGGGCAGTATGTTAGTTCGCTGGGATGATGTTCCATGGGACTAGCTTTTCTTTGCCCGGGACAAGGATCACAAAAAGTGGGTATGGGGCAAGACTTGTATGAGAATTCGAACCTGGCAAAATCATATTTTGAAACAGCCAATGAAATTCTGGGCGTTGATATTCAGGATATTATGTTCAACGGTCCAGACGAAACACTTAAACAAACACAATATACACAGCCTGCTTTATACATCGTTTCTGTCATTATTGGTTCAATACTTTTGGAAAATGGAACAAAACCTGTCAGCGCTGCAGGACATAGTTTAGGCGAATATTCAGCTTACACTCTTGCAGGAGCATTTGATTTTGAGACAGGACTTAAATTGGTGAAAGTCAGGGCTAACAGTATGCAAAAATCTGGAGAAGACCAGCTCGGAACAATGGCAGCTATTATTGGATTGGAAGATGAAGAAGTACTAAATGTTACTGATAAAATATCTGGAATAGTCGTTACTGCAAATTTTAACTCCCCGGGTCAAGTTGTTATTTCAGGTGAAATAGATGCTGTAAATTCAGCCATGACTGCAGCCAAGGAAAACGGTGCTAGGATGGTAATACCTTTGAATGTAAGCGGCGCTTTTCATTCACCCTTGATGACAAGTGCTAGGGAACAACTTGCAGAAATGATAGATTCAATCGAAATTAAGGATTCTATGATTCCTGTTTATAGCAATGTTTCTGCTGATCCGATCACACAGACTGATGATATAAAGCTTGCAATGATCTCGCAGCTGGAAAACCCCGTTTTATGGAATCAAACGATAACACATATGGCAAATAATGGAATTGATCATTTTATGGAAGTTGGTACGGGTCGCGTACTGCAAGGATTATGCAAACGGATAAATCGATCATTGACAACCAGCGGCGTGGAAAACTGGGAGCAAATAGGAAATGCTTGATCTGAAAAGTAAAGTTGCATTGGTCACAGGTGCTTCCCGAGGTATAGGTAAATCTATTGCCACCGTTTTAGCAAATGCCGGTGCTCATGTCGTCTGCGTAAGTCGTAATGTAAATGATGTTCAAGCAGTAGCAGATTCTCTGCCAAGTGCATCTGCAGCAGCCTGCGATGTATCCTCATCCGAGCAGTTTACAGTGTTGATCAAAAACATCGTGGATGAACATGGCCAAATGGATATACTGGTCAATAATGCCGGAATTACGCGAGATGGACTGATTATGCGCATGAAAGACGACGACTGGGATAGGGTACTGGATATAAATTTGAAAGGTGCGTTTAACGGCATAAAGGCAGTCATGCGAACGATGATGAAACAAAAATCAGGCCGCATCATTAATATTTCATCAGTTGTGGGAATAACCGGTAATGCGGGACAAGCCAATTATGCCGCATCAAAAGCAGGACTGATTGGATTAACAAAATCCACCGCAAAAGAATTATCCTCTCGAGGGATAACGGTCAATTGCATCGCACCGGGCTACATTGCTACGGATATGACCGCTGAATTAAGCGATGCTGTAAAAGAGGATTTAAAAAATCAAATACCGCTGGGACGGATAGGAAATCCGGAGGATATTGCACATATGGCATTATACCTCGCATCGGATAAGGCCGGTTATATCACCGGGCAAACGATCGCCGTCGATGGCGGAATTGTCATGACTTAATAAAGGAGAAACACATGTCAGCAACACTGGATAAAGTAAAAGAAGTCGTCATGGATAAACTTGGCGTGGAAGAAGGTAAAATTACAGAAGATGCCCATTTCATGGACGATCTTGGTGCCGATTCTCTCGATACAGTTGAACTTATTATGCAGCTCGAAGAAGAGTTCGGTATCGAAATTCCTGACGAAGACGCTGAAACCATCACGACAGTTGGAAAAGCTGTAGAGTATATAGACAGCAAATCATAAAAAATGTCTAAACGTCGAGTCGTCATTACCGGGTTGGGGGCTTTAGCTCCCATCGGCAACTCCGTTGCCGATTTCTGGTCCGGACTTATAGCCGGGAAAAGTGGGATACAGAATGTTTCGTATTTTGACACAGAAAATTTCAATGTCAAAATTGCGGGTGAATTATCTGATTTCAATCCGGAAGATCATTTTGATAGAAAAGAACTCCGGAAGCTTGATCCCTTTTCCATTTATGGACTGGTAACATCAACAGAAGCGATTACCGATTCCGGATTGGATTTAGAATCCATTGATCTAGATCGAGCCGGAGTAATCATTGGTAGTGGAGTGGGCGGCATTCAAACGCTGGAAGATCAGCATAAGGTATTACAGGAAAGAGGAGCTCGACGGATTTCGCCATTCTTTGTACCTAAAATGATTGCCAATATTGCTGCGGGACAGATTGCAATTAAATTTGGATTACGGGGAGCAAATTACACTGTTGTTTCCGCATGTTCATCCGGATCAGATGCAATCGGTCAAGCATTTCGTAAAATTCAATATGGTGAAGCAGACGTAATGATTACCGGCGGCAGTGAAGCATCGGTCACACCCATGACCATCGCCGGCTTTGGAAATATGAAAGCACTTTCAGCTACTCATAATGATGAACCGGAAAAAGCCAGTAGACCTTTTGATAAAGACAGGGATGGTTTTGTTCTGGGTGAGGGTGCCGGAATGATCGTACTTGAATCTCTGGATCACGCCCAAGCTCGCGATGCCAACATTCTGGCAGAAATGGCAGGATACGGAGCGACGGATGATGCGTTTCATATCACCCAACCGGCAGAAGGTGGCGCAGGAGCGGTAAAAGCTATAACACTTGCTCTTGCAGATGCTGTTGCTCAACCGGATGAAATAAATTATATCAATGCTCACGGTACATCCACACCTTTCAATGACAAATCTGAATCGGCTGCAATTCGAACTGTTTTTGGTGAGCATTCTGATACATTGAAAGTAAGTTCTACTAAATCTATGACGGGACATCTTTTAGGCGCCAGTGGTGCCATAGCTGCCGTTGCCTGCATTAAAGCACTCCAGGATAACAAAGTCCCCCCTACCATTAATTATACAACCCCAGACCCTGAATGCGATTTGAACTATGTACCAAATAAATCACAAAATTTGGAATGCAATACTGTGATGATGAATGCATTTGGTTTTGGCGGCCACAATGCTGTATTGGTACTACGAGCATGGGACGATTAGTATGGCGATGTTAAAGTCGCTAAAGCAACTATTTAATAGAAATTCTTCCACATACACCTCGCTCGAAAAGCAATTAGACTATACGTTTAGAGATTATACATATCTTTATCAGGCGTTTACTCACCGATCTAAAAGCGCAAATCCAAAATACAATTACGAGCGTCTCGAATTTCTCGGCGATGCAGTTATCGATATCATCGTTAGTGAAGAATTAATGAAGGAATTTCCCGAAGGAGATGAAGGATTACTGACTCAAAGGCGTTCTTCTCTTGTGCAGCGTTCATTTTTAGCATCTATGGGTTCCCTGCTGAATCTCCTAGATAATTTTAATGTAGAGCCGACTGTAAATTTGAGTAATGACAAAGTTGCCATTAAACAATTAGCTAATTTATACGAATCACTCATAGGTGCCCTTTACTTAGATGGTGGAATGAAACCAGCCAAAAACCTTATTATGAAAACAATTTGGCAGCATAGAACAGAAGCATGGAAAACGGTGAATTATAAGGGATTACTCATCGAATTCTGTCATGCAAAAAATTTCGAAAACCCTAAATTTCTTATTTCAGATGTATCCGGACCGGATCACCAGAAATTATTCGAGGTCCATGTCAAAATTGGTGATGATATATATCCGTCTGGGATTGGGATGGAAAAAAAGTCTGCTGAACAGTCAGCAGCGCAAAATGCCTTGGATATTCTCCAGGATTAAGCTTTTATATCATTAATTTGATCGCGGATTTCAGCTGCACGTTCATATTGCTCCCCATCAATTGCTTCCTGCAATTTCTTTTCAAGAGAATTCAAAGATGGTGCCCAGTCCGCGGATTCTAGCCCTTCCTCTTCTTCTTTGCCAATATCGGGCATCATAGCTGCTTCAGCCATGACATTATCCGAAACCAGAATGGGGGATTGGAGGCGCAGTGCCACAGCCAAGGCATCACTGGGGCGTGCATCTATTGATCGATTGCCAATTCCTTCTCCTTTGATTTCCAGTCGAGCATAAAATACACCTTCTTTTAAAGAGGTAATTTTGACCGTTTTCAGGTTGCCATCGACCCCCTTTATTATATTTCCAATCAAGTCGTGAGTTAAGGGGCGGGGAGTTTCCATATACTCCAAAGCCAAGGCAATAGATTGTGCTTCGAATGCACCTACAATAACAGGAAGCCGTCGTTCACCATCAATTTCTTTAAGGATAACAGCATAACTCCGGCTGGGAGGATGGAATGAAATTTTATGTACTTTAACAGCAATCATATGTGGAAAACCCTTACGACAATATAGACTTTGAAATCAGCCTAGATCAATAGCTTTATTTTACTTTGAAGACAATTCTGCTTTTAGTTGCATGATGGGATCAACTGGAGACGGATCAATACCATGAAAAATTGCACACCAGTAACTTACCCAATCGCCGAAATGAATCAGATGCAGCAGGCGAATTCGTACTGATGATCCTTCTACTGATATCATGTATTGATTCTTATTCTTCACCTCTATAATTCGTTTTGTGATTTCTTGTCTTAATTGTACCCGTTCAATATCGTTGGAATCGGTGAGCCAAAGCACACTCATATGTTCAAATAAATCAGCATTATTTTCCCAGCCAACTATTTCATTGTGATTCATTTCCGGCAGTTCATTGTGGTAAGCAAGCATGTCTGCATTTTCACAGAACTGTCCTTTCAATCGCAGCGCTGCAACAGATGTCGTTGTTGATGTACCGTAAATAATGGGAAGTGTTGTATAGATTGATTTAGCTAAAGTATATGTTGGATTGTCAGCATTTTCTGTTGCGTAATTATCACGCTGAATGCGAAGTAATTCAACTGTTTTTGACATATCATCAAAAATAGAATCACCAATCAATCCTTGACCTTTGAACAAATACAGCATGGGAACGACAGAAAAAGCAAGAGCTGCTCGAGGCTGTAGCCCTGCAGGCGTCATGATGACATCGGAATTATCAGCAGAAAGATTTTCAGTGAGTGTACCGCCGGTAGAAATTCCGCAAAGGTGTGCTCCTTTTGCTTTAGCATCTTCATATGCAGACAATGTTTCTTCTGTATTGCCGGAATAAGACGAACAAATGACCAGTGTATGTTTATCCACCCAATTAGGTAAAGTATAATTGCGGTTAACAAATAGAGGTACATTTAATTCATTTGATAATAAAGCCTGGCAAACGTCTCCTCCGATTGCAGAACCTCCCATACCGGCCACAACAATGTTTTGAATATCATTAAACGTATTTTTAGGAGTGAACTTTTTTCCTATTTCCATCGCTTGAACTAAATGATCAGGAAAATCGTAAATAGCTTTTTTCATGTTTTGTGTATCGAGAGTGTGTGTTTCCATTAATGTGTCCTGTTTAAAACAAAATCTGTGAATTGATCCATTATTTTTTTATGCTCTCCTGCAAATACGGACAGGGAATCTTTAGCCTTTTCGATATACCCCCGACTCATTTCTCGCGCTCGTGCTTCAACTCCTGTTTCAATGTAAAATGACCGCATTCGTTCCCGTTTTGTGGAAATGTCTGCATCGCTGTTTTTAATCTCATCCCAACCATCGTGCTTTCTGGCCAATATTGTTAATATAGTTTGTTTATCTGCAGCTACATCGCTTTCCAGGCTTTTACCCAGATTTTCTTCATCACTGAAAATTTCCAGAATATCGTCCTGAACCTGGAAAGCTCGACCGAGATTGAGGCCGTATGATCGAAGTTCTGCACAGACATCATCTGATTTTTCAGCTAATATTCCTCCCAATTCTGCACACAGGCTTAACAAAGCACCTGTTTTTCTGCTGATCATATCCAGGTATTGATCCAGCGAAACGGTTGCATCTCCTTCAAATTGGAGGTCATAAGCTTGCCCTTCACACACAGTTAACGATGCTTTATTAAAGGCTTGTAATGCCTGAACAGTGTTGGATTGAACTTGCCCTATGATCAATTGGGAAAGTGTAAAAATACTGTCACCTGTTAAAATTGCCGCTTCAGTTCCATATTTTTTATGGACAGTCGGTTTGCCATGACGAGTATCGTCATGATCCATTATGTCATCATGGATCAGTGTAAAATTATGCAGCAGTTCAACGGCCATTCCAGCATGCATGAGATCATCCGGATCTGCATCAAATCCGCGACCGGATAGGTGCACCAGAACCGGTCGTAGTCGCTTACCTTTTCCTGCTAATGCGTATCGGATTGGATTGTATAAATAAGCCGGTTCTTCCGGTAAATCCAATTTTTTCAGATGACGATCTGTTTCTGAACGGATAAAGTCCAGCAGTTCGGTGAATAATTTAGTGTCCGACATCCAGTTTTAATGTACCTATTTCCTGGAGTTTTCCCATAACGAGTGTCTGGATTTCTTCCATACGTTCTTGAGTATCAGCTTCGAACCGGCACACAATCACAGGTTGTGTATTGGACGAACGTACCAAGCCCCAGCCATCTCCAAAACGAATGCGCACTCCATCCACTGTACTGCAATCATAATTTTCTGTGAAATAGTTTATTGCCTCTTTAGCTATGCGGAATTTTTCCTCGTCGTCTTCAGCTTCCAACCGCATTTCAGGAGTGGAATAATATTTGGGAAGTTCTGCTACCATTTCAGAAAGTGTTTGATCAGATCTGCTCAACATTTGCACTGTACGGGCAGCAACATAAATCGCATCGTCATACCCGTAATAATCATCTGCAAAAAAGATATGTCCGCTCATTTCACCGCCAAAGCGGCAGCCTAATTCGTGCATTCTCTGTTTTATTAAAGAATGTCCCGTTTTCCACATAACAGGAGTACCACCATGTTTACCAATCATTTCTTCTAATGCTTGTGAGCATTTTACATCGTATAAAATTTCGTCTCCTTCATTTTGAATTACTTCCGGAAGAAATAAGGACATAAGCTGATCCGCCCAAATAATTTCACCCGTTTCATCTACCACGCCCACACGGTCGGCATCGCCATCAAAAGCCACACCCATATCGTATTCACCCGTTTTCATAAGAGCAATGAGATCCTCCAGATTTTCCTTTACCGTCGGATCGGGATGATGATTGGGAAACGTGCCATCGATATCGCAAAATAATTCAGTCAATTCCACGTTCATCTGCTTGAAAATGTCCGGAGCCAAGATTGCTCCGGCTGCGTTACCGCAATCCATGACCACTTTAAGTCGTCGTTCGATATTAATCTTATCCAGGATCATCTGTGTGTATTTTTTCTTGAGATTATGATTAACCTCACTCCCCTCTCCTGTTTCATAATCGCCATTTTCAATTATTCTACGGATGTTTTGGATTTGTTCACCAAATACAGCTTTACATTCCATTGACATTTTAAAGCCGTTGAATTCCGGTGGATTATGAGAACCGGTAATCTGCATTGCGCCGAAAACGCCCAGTTCAAACATACTATAATAATTCACAGGCGTAGGTAAAATGCCAATATTGATCACATCCACTCCCGTAGACAAAACTCCTTTTTTGAACTGATCGATGAGATCCGGAGTTGTGAGGCGCACATCACCGCTCAAACTGATTTCCTGTCCGCCGGCACGTTTCACTAATGTACCGAATCCCTTGCCCAGACTTTCCACCACATCCGGCGGAAAATCTTCGGCTACTTTTCCTCGAATATCGTATTCTCTAAAAATGTATTTATTAATCATAGTTGAATATTAATTGGTTTAAATAAATGAATAATTTGATGAGAAATTACAGAGAACAGATACTATAGAATTATTTCTTTTTCCACATACTGGTTATGTTTATAGTTGCTTTTTTCTTTAAATAGTCCGTTTTTTATATCCTGAATTGTGTTTTCATATATCTTTAAAAGTGATTCTTCCTGTGGTGTCCATCTGCTTGACCATTTTCTTTTATGGGGTTTACACATATCACAGCTGTGTTTTTTGTTTTTCAGTCTTTTACGCATTTTATATAAAAACTGCTGGTGAAACATTAAATCGTTTTGTCAAGCCTTGAATCTGTCTTTTATTTAAAGTTCTTTTGTTATTCATTATATCTGATACAACTCCCTGGCTGCCAATTTCCTTCATATCTTTCTGTTTAAGTCCATGTTCAAGCATTAGCATTTTTAATATTGAAATGGGGTCACTTTCCGGTTTTGGAATATTGATATCTTCATATATCTCTATGAGTGTTCCGATTGTTTCCATCAATGCAGCAAGGGGATGAGTGTGATCGTTTCCTACTTCATCAATAAGATCATCCAGATATTTTAACATCTTATTGTATTGTGTTTTCGTATGGGGAACTGAAACCAATCCTTTAATTTTAGGCCAGGCTTTTTCTATTTCTTTAGTTTCAAATTGATACATATTTATTTCAAGTCCTTTTTCCATATTCCTTTATCATAATCTGAATGCGTCAATATATGTCGGATAAAAATACACTTTGTATTATAGTGAATTGCTGCAATCAACCGATACTTATTTCCACCAACATTAAAAATAGTAAGATTTTGTACCTTATCAGCTCTTGGGAATGTTTTCCGCAAATCTGTAAAGGATGAATAGTCTGATTTATCAACAATGTTATACCATTCATTTAATACTTTTTTACTATTTGAGTGCTTTTTAGCAAAATCATAAATCCGTTTTCTAGTTATTATACGCATATATAATATATCTCAATTTGAGATATTTATCAATATATTTTAACGATTAATTATTTCTTACTTCAACATTGATGAAAGATTTTTTCTCAAAACCGCTGAAGCAGTGAGTAATCCTGAAAAGAGAGCACTCGTTACACCCACAGTGGTAATATCCTGGCCGGTAAGAAATAGATTGTTAATTTTTGTCCGGGGCCTCAGCCATTTTTGATGAAATCGCTTTGAAGTATGGCTGATGCCATACATTTCACCTTTTTGATAATTCGCCAGAGAATTAACCGTTAAAGGAGTGGAAAGTTCTGTATAAGCTAGGGCATCTTTTGCCTGGGGAACGTGTTTATATACAACATCAAGAATGCGTTGAGATAGTATTTCCTTTTTTTTCTCATACTCTTCTCCTCGCTTCTTCCAGGGCAGATCTTGCCATTTAGCATACCAATCCCAGTTGGCGAGAGTGATCGCTTCTATCGTGGCAAAGCCGGCGTGATCTTTATCCCAGGCATCGTCCTTTGCCGACGGAAAAGAAACATAAACCACTGGAAAATCCTTTTCAGGATCATTAATAAAATCTTGAACATTTCGGTCGTGGTCATACCCGGGATAGATCCAAAAATTGGTTTTGCCTAGATTCAACTCCTCTGCAGATTTATTCAACCCCAGATGCAGGCAGACATAACTTTCTGTCTGTTCAATACTACCAAGGTCTGGAAGGTGTGAATTGCCCAAACGATCATCCCCAAGAAGTTTGTCAAACGTATTCACAACACCGGCACTACTGATAATGACCGGTGCTTCCAGCATATCACCATTTTCCAGTTCAACGCCTATAGCTTTTCCCTTATGAACAACAATTTTGTTCACACCGGCATTGACTGCCAAATAACCGCCGTTAGCTTCAATAACATCAGTCACTGTTTCAGCAATGCGCCTAGAGGAACCAATAGGATAATTTCCCCCATCAAGATAATGCCGAGCCACAGAAGCATGCATAAAAAAATTACTCTGTTTGGGTGGTAGTCCGTGATCACCCCATTGTCCTGAAAGTACGCCAAGAAGTTCTGGATTATCAGACAGACTATGAATGACATCATAAGTCGTCCGGTCAGCATATTTGAAGAATTTTCCCGTCATAAAAGGGTAAGTGACGTTTGCAAGTATATTTGGCAGAGCTTTGTTGGCAAAATATGGCCTGGCACTTTTTACCGCTTCGTCCAAATAATTCATATACGTTTGAATGGCTTTTTCTTCCTTTGGAAAATAACCAATCATATCTTCCACAAACTGTTTCCGGGGAGCCACAAAATTATAATGTTTATCTGGAAAAATGATTCGATCATAATTTTCGTCCATTCGGGACCAGTTCAATTGAGAATCGGAAATGAGATCAAACAGTTTTCGAACAGCAGACCACTTGTTATGTACTTCACCAATGTAGTGTATACCTACATCCCATTCAAAATTGTCACGGCGAAATGTGTGCGTCCAACCACCGATTTTGAAATGTTTTTCAAGAACTAAAACGCGTTTCCCATTCAGAGCCAATAGGGCTGCAGTAGAAAGGCCACTTATTCCTGAACCTATGATTATTGCATTAAAATTTTCATCAGACAGTTCAGAAGAATAACTCGTCCATTTTTTCATAATTATAATCTAAACTAAATTGAATTATTCTGCGCTTAATAAATGTTCTTTCATGAACCCTTTAGCAAACTCAAACGCTTCTTTTCTTGAGGTAGGATTACCACCATATGTAGGTCCACGCTCTGCACAAAATGCAAAACTGATTTTTTGCAAAATGGGAGTTATCATGGGAATATCCATAAAATTCATGAGTACTACGCCATCATCACGCATTTCAAATCGGCAATCCGTAAATGAATATCCGTGCTCATCAATAACGGGTAGTGCGGAACGATCGAATGAATGGTGGGATTCTTCATAGACAGTCAAATCGATATTGGTACCTGCCTCCTGCATGAGCGGAACGAGTTCTTCACATGCCGCGGCGGGAGTCCAATTATCCAACTCACCGATTAAAATATGGATGGGTGCATTGGTAAAGTCCATGATTTCAGGCACGATAAAACAGGGTGGATAAAACGCCAGATGAGCAGCAAAAGATATGTTTGGATTTATGGCACGCTTTAAAGGTTCCCATGCAGAGAATAGGGTTACACCACCGCCCAGGCTCCATCCGGTAATGGCAACACGGTCATTATCTATACGTGGATCTTCCACCAATTTTTCCAGCGCGCGGAAAGCGTCTAATATCATCATTGCCGTTGTAACAGACACCTGTTCACCAACCGTGGAAAACACTCCCCTGCTTTGAAAGCTTTGCAATTCAAATGTGGCTATACCCATGTTTCGATACATCTGCAAATATTCGAAATTATGTTCTCCCCAGCCCAAACTGCCGGCCACTCCAATTACCAAAGGTAAATTTTTATGTTCTCCATTCTCCGGCATACGCAGAATACCAAATACCTCTTGAGGCTCCTGGTTTTCCAGATCCGTTATCACATGATAAAATGAAAAAGGATTGGCACTGGTGAATGTAATTTGTTCGCCCTCTGCAGCAAAACAGAGTTGAAATAATAAATATAACGTATATGTTTTTTTAATCATATTATATGATTGAATCTAGGTTTTTTAAAAGAAATAATCAGTAAAAATAAACAGTATATATCTAAATGAAATTGAAATTTTAAAATTTAATAAAAAACCCCGCTAAATGCGGGGTTTTTTATTGCTCAATAATATGTGTTAATTATTTACTTAAGTTGACCTTCTTTGTATGTAAACCAATATCTTTATGTTTGCCATACCCCCAATAAGGGAACAACTTTTCACCAAATGCTTTTCGTTCTTCTTCATCAGGCCATGCAGCTTCCCAAAGATCAGAATTATCTTCATTCAACGCATCTTCAATTGAGGCATATTCTGTAATCACAATGATCGGCCATCCTTCAGGACCACCGGCTGAACCAGACCAATAATGCTGTAATTGCATATAACTGATTATGGTATCATCCTTTTTGACAATATTATCAAAATGAGTTTGTAGCAATTCTTCCCGTTCTTCAGCAGAACCATCTTCAACATCTGAAATAGGAACAAGAGTATATTCAACCACTGTAACAAACGTATCATCTTTATGTTTACGAGAAGATCTTTTGAGTCTATTCATATTCAATTCTAGAATTTGAAGATCCGTATGTTTTCCGACCCAATATTTTTTAAACTTGGCCATGAATTCTTCCCGGTCTTCATCCTTTCGCCATGCTTTTTTCCGTGTTTCACCTGTAGCCTTAATCGTTTCATCTGCATCAGCAATGGATGCCCATTCATTGAGTTCCACAACTTCATTAGATGTACCTGACCAGTAATGACCTAATACCATAGAACTGATCAATTTTTCTTTTAGCGGATTCATCTTTTTTGCTTCTTCTTCAAATACCTCCGTTCGTTCTTCTCTTGAACCATCTTCAATATCACTCATAGCTTTTAGGTAATACTTGGAAATAGTTACAACGTGGTTATCTGGATTATACTGTGCCTGTAGAATACCCGAAACGGATATACTTATGCATAGAATCACTATTCGTTTTATCATGCTTCCTCCTTCATTAAGATCCTAAAGGATCTTATTAATGTTATTTGATTGCCTAGATCAAGGCTATAAAAATAAATAAAAAATTATAATAATACCATTAAAATCAAAATAAATAATAAAATCTATTTCCCTTAATTACTTATCAATTTTATTTTAACACGTAAGGTGCAGTACGGCATTCGCCTGTTCATCCTTTGATTCAAGATATTTACACGCTTCAAATGTTGTCATGATTTTCAAGTCAATTCCCCGTTTTTGTGCTTCTTCATTCAATGCACATATAGACCTAACAGAAGTGTAAATTTATTGTTTCTAGCATACTATGCTAGAACTGGTTTGATATTCTTGTATTCGCTTTTCTTTTTTGTATTGGTAAGATACAG
>JACKQG010002571.1_pt1 | contig 23538 bp, 20 predicted proteins | sample 8237621 | NCBI WGS metagenome assembly JACKQG01 (sample SAMN15677084, study PRJNA649215) | marine metagenome | biome: marine; feature: Black Sea; material: saline water; isolation source: suspended particulate matter (SPM) from the Black Sea western gyre | collected 2013-06-09/2013-06-10 | depth... | reverse complement strand
CGGCCGCGTGCTCGAGTAACTCCGCACCGATGCGGCACTCGAGGTCAAGGGGGACGCCCTCGGCGTGCTTCTTCTGGAAACCTTCAGACCAGCTGCCGTAGTGGTCGATCACGCCGGCGACTTCGTATTCAAAGAGGCCGATCTCTTCGGTGCGGTAGGTGGCTTCGAACTCGTCGTTGCTCAGTGCGCGCATCGGCAGCAGGTGCCATTCTTTGGTATCCACTTTACGGATACGGAGCTCGACTTGAAGTAAGTCGTGCGAGTCGGCGAAGGCGTGCACGGTAAATGAGATCCAGTCGCCAATGACACGTTTGAACGGGTTGCGTCCGCCGTCGATAGATGGAGTCACACGATCGATGACGACGCGGCGAGTGCCTGCGGTTTTAGCTAGGAGGGACATTTAAGAAGTGGAGAGTGGGAAGTGGAGAGTGGAGAGTTACTTCTGCAAAGAGGCGTAGAGGTCGCGGGTTTGTTGAGCGATCCTTTTCCAACTGAATAGCTCGACCGCCCGTTTACGGCCGGCTTTGGCGAAGCGTGCGCGTTTCTCCGGGTCTTCCATCAGGCGATTGACCTGATGAGCCAGGTCTTTGGCGTAGGCGGTGGGATGGAGCGGGGCGAAGGGGCTATCCTGCTGTTGAGCGACGGGCACGAGGTAGCCGGTCTCATCGTGCACGACGACTTCGGGGATGCCGCCGACCATGGAGCCGACGACAGGGGTCTCGCAGGCCATAGCTTCGAGGTTGATGATACCGAAGGGCTCGTAGATAGACGGGCAGCAGAACACGGCGGCACCAGAGTAGAGTTGGATGATGTCGGTCTTGTTGACCATCTCATCGATCCAGTAGATGCCCTCGCGGGTTTGGCTGGCTTCGGCCACGGCGGCTTTCATCTCGGCGGCGATCTCTTTGGTGTCGGGTGCACCGGCGCAGAGCACGACGTTGTAGCCCTCGTGCATATATTTGATCGCTTCGACGAGGTGGATAATACCCTTCTGGCGAGTGATACGGCCGACGAAGAGGACGAAAGGTTTGTCGTTGGGGACGTTAAACTTATTTAGGACAGGGCTTGGGTCGACGGGGCGGTACTCCTCGGTGTCGATGCCATTGTAGATGACATGCACCTTATCGGGGGCGACGTTGAAGTGCTTGAGGATGTCCGTCTTGGTGCCCTCAGAGACTGCGATGACGGCATCCGCCATTTCCAGTGCAGTCTTTTCGACCCAGCAGCTGAAATCGTAACCGCCGGCGAGTTGCTCGCGCTTCCAGGGGCGTAGGGGTTCGAGGGAGTGGCCGGTAATAACGAGAGGGATGCCGTAATTGAGCTTCGTCATGATGCCCGCGAGGTGAGTATACCAGGTGTGGCAGTGGACGATGTTGGCTTCGTTGCCGTCGGCGTTATAGCTGATCGCTCTTTGTGAGCTGCCGAAAATAGAATGGAGGGATTTCGGTGCACCGAACGCGTCGGTGTCGACCGGGTAGCCTTGGACCTTTAGTGGGTATTTGGGCGCATCCTGGTCGCCGAACGCGCGGACATCGACATCGACATCAGAAAGTTTAGAGAGCTCACGGGTGAGGTATTCGACATGCACTCCAGCGCCTCCGTAATTGTAGGGTGGGTATTCTTTTGTGTAGATGAGTGCATTCATAAAGTTTGTCAGGCGATTGTCTTAGGTCATAGACCCCACACTTTTGAATCCTATTCAGCGATATGGCTCAAGGATTTTCAAGAATCCACGTATCCTATTTGAAAAATAGTAAGCAATGCGCCACACTATGTAATGTACTCACATTGACTATCACTATGAAAAACATCACGCACCTCTTTCTCGCACTTACTTTACCTCTAGTTACCAGTCTCAACGCGGCTCTTGAAACGGGGTCCGCGGCGCCTGATTTTACCCTGACTGATTCTACCGGAGTGGAACACAGCCTGTCCGACTTTGCCGGCAAATATGTCGTGCTGGAGTGGACCAATCATCGCTGTCCTTTTGTGGTTAAGTACTACCGCAACGGAGATATGCAAGCCCTCCAGAAGGAGATGACTGCGGACGGTGTGGTTTGGTTGCAAATCGTCTCTTCGGCGGAAGGTAAGCAAGGCTACCTCAGTCCTTCTCAAGCAGAGACGCTTCGTGAAGCCGAAGGAATGCACTCAACGGCCATGTTATTGGACGCGTCCGGTGAGGTCGGCCGAACTTACGATGCGCGCACCACTCCGCATATGTATTTAATTGATCCCGAAGGCACGCTCGTGTATCAAGGCGCCATCGATAGCATCAAGTCCACCCGCACTTCGGACATCCCCAATGCGGTGAACTATGTGCAGGCGGCCTTTGAGAGCGCCAAAGCCGGCGAGCCGATCGAAAACGCGACGACCGTGCCTTACGGCTGCGGTGTGAAATACTGATTCGGCGGGCCAGGCTCGTATCGGGGAGTCGTGCCCCGTAGTGGCGACTCCAGTCGCCATCCAGCTGAGGTTGGCTTCCAAGTGGCTGATGTGGCAGCCGCACTTCGACAGGCTCAGGCCAGAAAAGCAGCCACTGCGTAGCAAGCGCATTCTGCCCTTACATAGAAACGCTGAGTGAAAAAAGTTTGTAGCGAACTTGTGCTAGCAAGGTCGACGCCGTGTGGCTCCGTGGAGAGTAGTCGATGCGAGACTGAGGGGTTAGCTCAACGCGGGTGCGTGATCTCGCATTGACTATCTCGTCTGGATGTAGCTTCCAGACTGGGCAATGGGTATAGTATCGTCGCGTGCCTGCTCGCAGATCGTCCCAGTTTTTTTAACCACAGATGGACGCGGATGGACACAGATATGAAGAATGGCAGCTCAGCCGTGTGATTATGGCTGATTCACTTTTCATTTTGTCTGATCCGTGTGTATCGGTGTTCATCCGTGGTTCAAATTCAGTATTCCTTTCGATACGTCGACGTGACTTGCGTCACGTCGCTACATGATTCATCGGCTCGAGATAGGTCGACTTGCGTCACGTCGCTACATGATTCATCGGCTCGACTTCGCTGGACACCAAAATAAATGCAGAATGCTCTCGCTTGCGAAGCGGTCTTATTCCTTGGCCAACTCCAGCGAGCGTGTTTTGGCGGCAGAGAGGGCTTGCTGGATGAGCTCGCGAAAGCCTCCGTCCTCAAACACCTGGAGCGCGGCGGCGGTGGTGCCTCCCGGCGAGGTGACGGCGTCGCGAAGCGCTTCGGGTCGTTCCTCGCTATCGGCAAGGAGCATCGCTGCGCCGAGCAGAGTGTCGACAGACAAAGCATCGGCCAGGGCTTCGTCGAGCCCCGCCTTAACACCCGCATCACGGAGTGCGGCGGCGAATTCAAACACGTAGGCGGGGCCGCTACCACTGAGGGCGGTGACGGCGTCGAGATCGACCTCATCCACTTCATGGTAGTTGCCAAGCGAGCTGAGTGTGTTTTCAACGATTTGGCTGTCTTTGTCGGAAAGCTCGCGCAACGGTGTAAAGGCGGTGACACCTGCGCCGATCTGCCCGGGTGTATTGGGCATGGTGCGCACGATATTGCGGGCGTGATGGAACGTTTCGCTTAAGCGCGAGATGGGGGTGCCAGCCAAGATGGAAAGCACGAGTTTGCCTCGGGCGGCCTCAGCCAGTTCCGGACTGAGGCCGGCAAACTGCTGCGGCTTACAGGCAAGGACGAGGGCCTCGGCCTCGTAGAGCGCACTCGTAATATCCGCGAGGTATTGGATGCCGGTGCTTTCGGCGAGCGCGGGGCCGGTCGGATCATCACCGCAAGTGCAGGCGATTTCGGCGGGCGCGTAGTGCTCCTTCTCCAGTAGGCCACGGACGATGGCGGAGGCCATTCGCCCTGCGCCGATAAATACGATTCGAATACTCATTTAAGATTTACAGTGGGTGGGTGAGAGTCGCGGTGACGCCACCCTCGGGATTTTGCTTCAGATGGAGGTCGCCTTCGAGGTTACGAATGGTGTGGCGGGCAATGGTCAAGCCCATGCCTCGTCCGACTGAAGTTTTGGTCGTAATGAAAGGTTCAAACAGGGTGTCGATGACTTGGTGCGCGATGCCCGAGCCCTGATCGATGACTCGAAGAAGTTCCAGCATGGCGGGGCCGCGCTCGCGTTGGATGCGGGCAGAGACTAGAATCGGCCGATTGTCCGGAGCGGTGTCTTTCGAGTAGCTTTCCCACGCGTTGATCAGTAGCTTTCCGAGGACGATTTCAAAGGTTTCTGCGTTGGCGGAGATGCGAGCGTCCTCCTCCAGGTCGGATTCGAGCGTTATCTTGGCCTGGACTCCGTAGTCGCTTTTGAAGCGCTCGATGCTGCTCTCTATCAGATCCGAGACCGACAGGGAGAACAGTTCGTAGTGCTCGTTGCTCGCGATGGTGCCGAGTTGGCGGATGATGTTGACCATCCGGGTGATGGCGTGATCCATCAAGCCGACGCTGCGCTTGATCATGTCGGGGCTATCATACCCGTTCTTGATCAGATCGAGGTAGCCGACGACGACGCCCAGCAGGTTGTTTAAATTATGCGCGATACCTTGAGTGATTGCGCCGACAGCAGCGGCCTTGCGGGCATCGCCGAGGCGTTCCTGTAGATCGAGGTTTTCCTGGAACATCTCTTGGAGGCGCAACTGCGTGCGCACGCGGGCAAGCGTCTCGTCGAGGTCGATCGGTTTGGTGATGTAGTCCACTGCGCCCGCTCCGAAACCTTCGAGCTTCCCCTCTTTCGAAGCCTTCGCAGTGATGAAAATGACGGGGATGGTTTCCGTGACGGGGTTCGACTTGAGTCGTTGGCAGGTCTCGATGCCGTCCATCTCAGGCATCATGATGTCGAGCAGTATCAGGTCGGGCTTCACTTTTTCGACGGTGTCTAAACATTCTCGCCCGTTGTAAGCCACAAAGATCTCCATGCCCTGTCTCTCCAGCTTGCGCTGAAGTAATTTAATATTAATCGGCTGGTCATCAACGACGAGGATTTTTGGCTGTTGTTTTTTGCTCAATGGGAATCGAGGTTCGTGTTGAATCGTCGGTGATCGTGTCGCTTCACTTTATATTAAGCATGCACGTTAGCCCTCATTCTAATTTTAGCAAAACAGAAAATTCAGAAGCCTCGAATGGCAACTCGCTCATTTCGGGTGTGACGTATTGGCAAATTTTTCGTCGATGACGACGGTGCGGCTCATCAGATCGTGTCCCATTTGGCGGCGTTTATTAAAAAAGAGCGCGGCCAGCGTTGCGATCATAGCGAGGGGGAAGAATAAGTAGAGTGTCAACGTTTTGAGCCCACCCCGCACGATGCCTGCCATGACAGGGGGCGCGCCAAGTGTCACCGTGCTGACGCTGCGAATGCGGCAGATACGCTTGCCTAGGGAACTCCCGCCAAAGAAGGCCTCACCGAGGGCAAAGTAGAGCCAAAAGGTGAGCATCTGCAGTTCATTAGCCAAGGCCAACGCGCGCGCCAGGTTCGGGCTCGGCTCGGGGAAGGGGGCTTCGGGATTGGCCACACGTGCGCCATACCAGTCGATGGCCGCCTCTGTCCATTCGGTCAGTTCGCTGAATGCAGCGGGGTGCGACTGAGGGAGAGCGACCTTCCAGATAATGATCGAGGCCACCGCGGAAATGAGAATAAAGTCCAATAGAAACGCGAAAGCCCGCAGCCGGATGCTAGCCGTTGGCATCGGGCCGCCTTTGCAGAAGACTGAGTCGAGTAGCGAACCAGCACTGGGGGTGGCGGTCTGCCGTTCTTGCTCGGACTGTGTGCCCGGTTTGTGTTCGGGCTGACTCATCCGGCTTGAGCGGCCTTAAATGCGCGGAGGGTGTTATGCATGAGCATGGCCACAGTCATGGGGCCGACCCCGCCAGGGACGGGCGTGATTTGAGAGGCCTTAGGGGCGACCGCATCGAAGTCGACATCGCCGACGAGTCGATAGCCGCTTTTGCGAGACCCATCCTCCACGCGGTTGATGCCCACATCAATCACTGCGACGCCTTCTTTCACCATTTCGCCCGTGACGAAATTGGGGCGCCCGATTGCGGCGATGAGCACATCCGCCTGGCGCGTGATTTCGGCGAGGTTTTGAGTGCGGGAGTGGCAAATGGTGACGGTGGCATTTCCGGAGACCGCTTTGCGCACCATGAGTAGCGCCGCGGGCTTACCCACTATTTGGCTGCGGCCGAGGACGACGACGTGTTTACCTTGCGTTTCGATGCCGCTGCGCTCGATCAATTGGACGATGCCAGCCGGCGTGCAGGCGACGAAGCCGCTGCGGTCTTCCTGGCAGAGCTTGCCAATATTCACCGTGTTAAAGCCGTCGACGTCCTTGCCCGGGAGCACGCGGTTGAAGGTCTCCGTTTCATCAATGTGTTTCGGAAGCGGTGCTTGAATAAGGATGCCGTTGACGTCTGGATCCGCGTTGAGCGCGTCGATCTGCGCAAAGAGTGCCTCTTTGCTGACATCTTCCGGCAGGATATGCAGGCGGCTGCCGATGCCGATCCGATGTGCAGTTTTTTCTTTTTTTCGCACGTAAGAGACCGAGGCGGGGTCTTCCCCAACGCGGATCACCGCGATGACTGGCTTCTTGCCGGGGAGCGCACCTACCTCTACGGTGAGTTCTTCAATAATGGATTCTGCGATAGCGTTGCCGTCGATGAGTTTCATGGCTTTCAAACAACGCCAAGCTCAACTCCCTTGGCAACTCAATTATGGGCGCTTCCGTCTGCCCGGGTGCAATTTTAAGATCGGATTCCGGCGGCGGCCACCTAAAGGAAGCCGCATACGTATGTCCGCTCCTTTAGGTGCGGAACGGGTTCCGGCAACTGTTGCGGTCTGTGCCCCCCCTGTGGATTTAATGGCATCCGAACACCTCTCCGACTTTTAACTGGATTTGCCGACGTAGTGCCTATACCGCTATTAGGTTAACGATCCCACCTACTCATGAATGATTCCGAGCCAGCGCCGCTGATCCCTGAAGAGGGGGAAGTCGGCTTCGTCGATTTTCAGGATTTTGTCTCCGCCGAGCCTTTCCGCTTCGTCTCCGGGGGGACGATTCCTGAGCTGCGTTTGCGCTATGAAACGTATGGTCACCTCAACACGGCAAAGGACAATGCGATCCTGATCTGCCACGCGCTGAGTGGCGATCACCACTGCGCCGGTGTCCATGGCATCGAGGAGCGCAAGCAAGGTTGGTGGAATTTCATGGTCGGCCCCGGTAAGCCGATCGACACGACGCGCTACTTCGTGATTTGCTCCAATGTGCTCGGTGGCTGCCAAGGCTCGTCCGGCCCCGGTTCGATCAATCCGGAAACGGGCAAGCGCTATCAACTCGATTTCCCTAAACTCACCGTGCAGGATATGGTCCAGGCGCAGTCGCTTTTGATCGATTCCTTTGGTGTCGACCGCCTCCACGCCGTGATCGGTGGCAGCATGGGCGGCATGCAAACGCTGCAGTGGGCGATCGACTTCCCCGACCGCGTCGGCCGCTATATCGCGTTGGCCAGTGGGGCGCGCCACACTGCGCAAGCCATCGCTTTCAATGATACCGGCCGCCAAGCCATTATCTCCGACCCTGCTTGGAAGCAGGGCGCCTACGATCCCGATCAAGGCCCCGACCAGGGCCTCGCTGTGGCGCGGATGATGGCGCACATCACCTACCTCTCGGATGTCGGCATGGAGAGCAAGTTCGGCCGTCGCCGTCGCAACGCCGACGAGTCCAAAGAACACTTCGACGTCGAGTTCGAGGTCGAAAGCTACCTGCGCTATCAAGGTGCCAGCTTCGTCTCCCGTTTTGACGCCAATACCTATCTGTATCTGACCAAGGCGCTCGACCGCTTCGACCTGCACAGTCCGGATTCCCTCGACGCCACACTCAGCAGCGTGACTGCGCCGGGGCTGGTTGTCGGCTTCACATCCGACTGGCTCTACCCGCCACAGGGTAACCGCGAGATCGTCGAGGCGCTCCTCCGCCTCGGTAAAGATGCCACCTATGCCGAGCTTGCGATGGACTTTGGGCATGATTCTTTCCTCGTGCGTGCACCCAAGCTCTACGAACTCATTCACCACTTCCTGTCCCGCTGATCCGTCATGAGCCCGATCGATAAAAAACGCCAGGCCGACCTCCAGATTATTGCCCGCTGGGTGCAATCGGGGGAGCGTGTACTCGATCTCGGCTGTGGGCGCGGCGTGTTGCTCGAATATTTGAAGCAGAAAAAGTCGATCTACGGCGTCGGGGTGGATATCGACTTTGATAAAATCCTTAGTTGCGTGAAACGCGGCGTACCGGCGTATCAGGGTGACATCCGTTCGATCCTGGCCACCTTCCCCGACGGCTCGTTCGACCGAGTCATTTTCAGCCGTACCATCGAACAGCTCGACGATCCCGACGCGGTCATTGCTGAGGGTTTACGCGTCGGACGGCGTGTCACTGTCGGCTTCGTCAACCGTGGCTTCTGGGTCAACCGGATGAATGCATTTTTAAAAGGATGCCATACGATCAACGAAGTGTATACCAAACCCTGGTATGAGTCCGCGCCTTCCAATCAATTTTCAATTTCCGAGTTTGAGAGTTTTTGTCACGCTCAGAAGATTATTATTGAGAATCGCGTCTGTCTTGCAGGCGATTGGCGTAGTGAGTGCGCCCTATTGCCTAATCTGCTGGCGGGCTACGCCATTTACGATATCGCATCGAGCGATTGATACCACGCCAGCCGACTGGGCCGGTCGCGACGAAGCCGATTTGCAGGATTGCAGGCTGGTGGCGTATTGACCTTACGCCACCGCTTCGGCGTGGTCCTTTTCGACCTTAAGATTGTCGATAATGAACTCCTGTCGTTGGGGTGTATTCTTGCCCATATAGAAGGTGAGCATGTCTTTAATCGTCATACCCTTTGGGATGATGACTGGGTCGAGGCGGATGTTCTTACCGATAAAGTGCTGAAACTCGTCGGGTGAGATTTCGCCCAAGCCCTTAAAACGGGTGATTTCGGGCTTGGGTGCGCACTCCGCCATCGCGGCGAGGCGCTCTGCTTCAGTATAGCAGTAGCGAGTCACCTTCTTGTTGCGGACCCGGAAGAGCGGGGTTTGCAGGATGTGCAGGTGGCCTTGTTTAATCAGTTCAGGGAAGAACTGCAGGAAGAAAGTGATGAGTAGCAGACGGATGTGCATGCCGTCCACATCGGCGTCCGTTGCGATGACGACGTTGTTATAGCGGAGGTCCTCGAGCCCGTTTTCAATGTTGAGCGCGTCTTGTAGAAGGTTGAACTCTTCGTTTTCGTAAACGACTTTTTTGGTCAGCCCAAATGAGTTCAGTGGCTTGCCCTTGAGTGAGAAGACAGCCTGTGAGTTGACGTCGCGCGCCTTGGTGATAGAGCCCGAGGCGGAGTCACCCTCGGTGATAAACAGAGTGGAGTCGAGGCGACCTTCCTTTTTCGAATCGAGACGGATTCGGCAGTCGCGGAGCTTTTTATTGTGCACCTTGGCCTTGCGGGCGCGTTCGCGGGCGAGCTTCTGGATGCCCTTCAGCTCCTTGCGGTTCCGCTCCGACTCCTGGATTTTTTTGCCTAGGATCTCGGCTGTCTCCGGGTTGCGGTGCAGGTAGTTGTCGAGCGCCTGCTTCATGAAGTTGACCATGAAGGTGCGGACCGTCGGCCCCTTCGGGCCCATGTCTTGAGAGCCGAGCTTGGTCTTGGTCTGCGATTCGAAGACCGGCTCTTCGACTTTGATACTGACGGCGGCGCAGATGGAGGTGCGGATGTCGACGGCGTCGAAGTCCTTTTTGTAGAATTCCTTGATGGTCTTGGCCAATGCCTCGCGGAAAGCGGCGAGGTGGGTGCCGCCCATTGTGGTGTGCTGGCCATTGACGAAGGAGTAGTAGTCTTCGCCGTAGGAGTCGTTGTGGGTGAAAGCCACTTCGACGTCGGTCTCCTTGAGGTGGATGATCGGGTAGATCGGCTCGCCATCAAGTTTGTTTTCGAGCAGGTCGTGGAGACCCCTCTCCGACTTGAATTTCTTTCCGTTGTATACAATCGTTAGCCCACTGTTCAGGTAAGCGTAGTTCCAGAGCATGTCCTCAACGTAGTCGTCGCGGAAGCGGCAGGCGCCGAAGATTTCGGGGTCGGGATCGAAGCGAAGCGCGGTGCCGTTTTTGGCCTCGCCTGCGGCCTTATCTTTAATGTCTTCAGTGACGACCTCGCCCTTTGAAAAACGGACGCTGCGGGTTTTACCATCACGGTAGGCTTGGATCTCGAACTCGGAGGCGAGTGCGTTGACCGCCTTGATGCCGACACCGTTTAGGCCGACGGATTTTTTGAATGCCTCGGAGTCGTACTTCGCGCCGGTGTTAATCTTGGAGGCACAATCTTTGAGCTTACCGAGGGGGATGCCGCGGCCGTAGTCGCGCACGGAGACGTGGGTGCCGTCAATGTTGACCTCAATGGTCTTGCCGTTGCCCATCACGAACTCGTCGATCGAGTTGTCGATCACCTCCTTAAGTAGGATGTAGATGCCGTCATCGGAAGACGCCCCGTCTCCCAATTTACCGATATACATGCCCGGGCGCAGGCGAATGTGTTGTTTCCAGTCGAGGGATTTGATCGAGTCTTCGGTGTAGTCGGCGGACATTATTTAATAGCAAATAGAGTGATTGCGGATGGCGAGAGGAATCCGGCTGATTTAAAACTGCCTGCTGGCGGGACTCCAGCTAGAAAATACACTCTCTCGGCAAAGCCGGGCTAATAAATCTTTTTTGGCAATACTTGCCGGCGACTGGATGCATAAAGGTATAGCATCGCGACGAGCCCCATCCCGAGGGAGCCAAAGCCTGGTTCAGGAATAGGAACCGCGGAGGCAGCAACCAGTGCATCGATTTCGGTCTGGTAGTTGGGTAGATAAGATACCCCGCTGATATCTGTGGCTCCTCCATTGATCGTGGCTGTAAACCAATTGACACCAACAATCGTCAATTCACCGCCCGCTAAGACCATAGCTGGGGCGCCCGAATCTCCGAGGGCAAATTGGGATTCGAAGTCCAGCCCGGGACTATCAAAGACCATCGCTGCCGCGTCACCGGTCGCGCCGCTGACGCTGATGTCTGAATAATAAATATCGAATTGATTTTGTCCGACTGCCATATCCTGACTGATATCTGCAAAATTCGTCGGCGACCGTCCGAAGGTGAGCAAGTTTGGCCCCAGCACCCCACGCGTGTCTCCGGCCACAGGCACATCCCAAATCGAGTAGAAGGCATAGCCGACCGGCAGGGGATCGGTCAAAACTCCCACCCGGATATCGGTCGAACCGACCCGGGATGAAGATTGAATCGTCGTGGTGAATGAGGCGCCGAGTGGGTCATTGCTTTGGTAGAAAGTCACCGGGCTGCCATTTGAAGGATAAAAATGGTTGGCGGAGACAAAGGCATTTTGACTGACCATAGTGACCCAGCGTCCTCCATCGTCGCCGGCAAAGGCGTTGCTCGTTGTTTCTGCAAGGCCCACGCCCGAGAGATCTAAGCCGCCAGCGAAGAAAGTGGGGTCATTGGTAAAGCGGTCATTGGTCTCCGTAGTGAATCCAACGACATTGATCGCAGCAAAGGAGCTCGATGCAATCAGTAGACACCCTAGAAGAATTGTGCGTAACATTAAGGAAAACACCACCTGATACCGTGGGGTTTTTACTGAATTGATCAATCCTGCATTCCAAATAATTACAAACTCCTTAGGCAGTATTGCCGAGTCGCCTGAGTGCGAACGCATCGTGCCAGACAGTTGCGCGGATCATAGAATGCTTGGTGTTTAATTTTCGGCTTTGGCTTTCTGCACGCGCACATCGCGCAAGTAGCGGAAGTATTCAGAGTCAGTGCCTAAGATCAGGGTCGAGCTGGCCTCGACTGTTTTAGGATAGCTCTCTAAGGTACGTAAGAAGGCGTAGAATTCGGGGTCGGCTCCGAAGGCATGGCTGTAGATGTTCGAGGCTTCGGCATCGGCCTGGCCGCGGATGATTTCAGCCTGGCGGTTGGCCTCAGATTGGATTTCGGCAAGTGAGCGTTTGGTATCACCGTCGATCTCGGCGGCACGGCCTTGCCCCTCAGAGCGAAACTGCTCGGCGATGCGTTGGCGTTCGGCGATCATGCGGTCGAAGACGCGTTGTTCGACGGCCTCGACGTAGTCGATGCGTTTGATGCGGATATCGATCAATTCAATGCCCAGTTCAGGCATCTGGCTGGCCGCTTGAACGAAAATGGATTTAACCAATTCCTGGCGACCGGTCTTAACTTCCTGCAGCAGGATCTCTCCATCCTCTTCGCCGCTCAGTTGCACGCGAGCCAGATCTGCTTCGCTGACCTTCCAGTCTTTAGAGCGGACGATTTCCACGAGGTCGGTGGCTGAGATTTTATCGCGGACGACCGAGTCGAGGATATCGTTTAAGCGCATGGTTGCGCCGCGCTCATTCTGCACGCGCTGCATGAATACAAGCGGGTCATGAATCCGCCAACGGGCTGTCGTATCCACCGAGATGAATTGCTCGCCACGGGTCGGGATCTGGTTGGGGTCGCCGTCCCATGAGATGACGCGCTTGTCGAAGCGCCGCACTTCCTGGATGAAGGGGAGTTTGAAGTGGAGTCCAGGTGTGGTGACAGGATCGCCGACAGGTGCGCCGAGTTGGACGATCACGGCCTGCTCCGCTTGATCCAGTGTGTAGATCGATGTTTTGAGGACTAGGATGGCTGCAATGAGCAAGAAGAGTCCGGCGAAAGATGATAGTTGTTTAATATTCATATCTAACGAGTGGCGGGGAGTGATACGGGCGTTTCTCCTAAATTGAGAAGTGGGAGTGGAGCGGTTTGGTTTTCGTCCATGATAAAGATCCGTCCGGCCTGTGGCAGAACTTTATCAATCATTTCGAGATACATTCGCTGGCGAGTGACCTCCGGTGCCTTGCGATACGCTTCATAAACGGCGGTGAAGCGTTCGGCTTCACCCTTGGCGTCATTGACTCGCTTGGCCGCATAGCCTTGAGCCTCGGCGATGACTTGGCGGGCTTCACCCTCGGCGCGGGGGATGACTTGATTGCGGCGTTTTTCGGCCTCGTTGATGTAGCGCTCGCGCTCCTGTTCGGCTTGATTGACCTCATTGAAAGCCGGTTTGACGGGTCCAGGTGGTGTCACATCCTGGAGTTCGATTGTGCTGATCTGGATGCCGAGATCAAAGTAGTCCATTGCCTTCTGTAGCTCGATTCTGGATGTAGTGGCCACTTCCACGCGCTTTTCTGTGAGGACATCACTACCAAGACTGTTGCCTACAATGCGACGCATGACCGACTCGGAGATGTCGCGCAGGGTCTCTTCGGGCTCACGGACTTGGTGGAGGAATTTATCCGGATCGCTGACCCGATATTGTACGACCCACTCGACGTCGATGACCTTGAGGTCGCCCGTCAGCATGAGCGATTCGTCGCGGTGTTGTTGGTCTTTTCGATAGTTGGTGCGGCCATCGATTCCCACAGTACGAAAGCCAAACTCCTGCTTGAGCACTCGGGCCGTCGGCACCATCTGCGCAGTATCGATACCGAAGGGCAACTTGAAGTGCAAGCCTGGCTCCCTTTGGGCGACGACTCGGCCGAAGCGCTTGATCACCGCTTCTTCTTCGGGTTGGACGATGTAGTAGCTTGTGAGGGCGCCGAATGCCACGAGTGCGATCAGAGGCACTAGGTAGATCAGCTTTTGGTAACGCCGCAAGGCATCCCAATCAACATCATCCAGAGGGTTTCTCGGCATGGGAGGAGGTGAGTTTCTATTCATATTAAGTGTCTACTGTGAATCGTGTAACCCACGAAGTTTTCTTCGCGGTGCAAATGGGTGAGCTTAAATGCTTTGAATCAGTCGTGAACACCACACTTTCAAGGGATCCGCCGCTTATCAACGAAAAGCGTAACATTTCGACGGATGGCGCTTATTGCTTGGCGGGCCTGGGTAAACATCCCTATGTCTATGCTGTGTCGTATTCGGGTCATGCAATCGTAGAAAAACTGCGCAACGAAGCGGAGGCTCTGGGCTTTCATGCCTTCGGTGTGGCTGCGGTGCCCCTGGAGTTGCGCCGCGAGTATTATGAGCAATGGATCGCCGAAGGGAAGCACGGCACGATGACCTGGATGGAGCGGAATAACGATCGACGCTTGCACCCGGAGCAGCTGATCGGGAACAGCGAGGCCCGATCCATCATCGTCCTAGCGCTCAACTATTACCAGCCCGACCCGGTGCGCGGCTACCGTATCGCCAAATACGCCCTCGGGGACGATTACCACAATTTCATGCTGCGCCGATTGAAGCGTTTGTGCCGGATGCTACGGGAGGACTACGGCGGCGATCAGCGCCCCTACGTGGATACCGGGCCGTTGTTGGAAAAGCCCATTGCGGAGGCCGCCGGGCTGGGTTGGCAGGGCAAAAGCACCATCTTGATCGAGCCGAAACGGGGGACTTGGAGCTTCCTCGCTAACATTGTAACGACCCTCGAACTGCCTGTCGGCGAAAAGCAAAAAGACCGCTGCGGCACGTGCACGCGCTGTATTGACGTCTGTCCGACCCAGGCGATCACCGCACCCTATCAGCTCGATGCGTCCAAATGCATTTCCTATCTCACGATCGAGCACGATGGCGCCATCCCGCCGGAATATCGTGAGGCGATCGGCGACCGACTCTACGGCTGCGACGAGTGCCTGGACGTCTGCCCCTGGAATAAGTGGGCTGTGCCGACGGTGGAGGCCAAGTTCGCGCCCCGCGAGCTGCCGGAGCTGCGCGAGTTGTTGGGCTGGGACGAGGCTACGTTTACGGAGCGCATGCAAGGCTCGCCTATGCGGCGCTTAAAACTGCACCGCTTCAAGCGCAACATATGCGTTGTTTTGGGCAATGTCGGTACCGCAGAGGACTTGCCCGCACTGCGCTGGGCCGCTGGTGGCGACGACGCAATGGTCGCCGAGCATGCCAACTGGGCAATTGCACGGATCGGGCATCGAATGCGCAGAGTACCGATCAGTCAGGGCTAACGGATGCCAAAAAGGGCGTTCGACTGCCAGAAGGATCATCCAGAGCGGACTCCTCGCGCGGATCGGAACGGCGATCGAGAGCGGCAGGTTTTTATTGCGATCCCCGCTTCTTTGGTAAACATCAAAATTTCAACGTCACCTGATCTCACTCATGAAAGATACTTTTATTAGCTCCGAAGGCCGCATCGGCCGTTTTGTTTTCATCACCCGTATCGTCCTGCTCGTTGTTTTAACAACGGTGGCGACAATGAAGGCGATTAGCTACTTCGACCACTGGCATCATGGTAACTACAGCCCGCTCGGCCCCTTCTTGGGGATTGTGATCGGCCTTATTTGCCTGCTGGCCGGCCTCATGCAGTTACTCAAGCGTCTGCGCGATATCGGCAAGCCTGCTTACTGGACGCTCTGGATGCTCATCCCGGGCGTCAATGTGCTCGTGCTGCTCTACGTGGCGGCGGCTCCCTCTAAAGCGTAGGGCTAAGTCGCGCAGTTGATTCCTCGGGTCATCTTTCTGCCCGAAGTCTCTGTATAATAGGCATTGACCGTAAAATGCCTATACCCTTTATTCACCCGCTTTTTCAAGTGCGGCGTGCTTTTGCGCCGACCTACTTCAAACATCCATACACACCGTGAAAACCGACGTTCAAGACATCAACCCGACCCGTAAAACCATCGCCGTAAGCGTGACTTCCGAGGAAATTACCAAGCAAGAGGCGAAACTGATCAAGGACTTCCAGCGTCAAGCGAAAATCCCCGGCTTCCGTCCCGGAAAAGCTCCCGAAAACATGGTGCGCAGTCGATTTGCCAAGGACATCCAGCAAGAGCTCAAGCAGCGCATCATTTCCCAGGCCCACCAAGAGGGAGTGGCCGGCGCGGACTTTGAGGTTTTCACGATTGTCGAGCTTGAAGAGGGCGAAATCACCTCGGGTCAGGATGCCGTCATCACGTTCACCGTCGATGTCATTCCTGAATTCAATCTGCCTGCCTACGAAGGCCTTAAAGTGAGTGCAGAGCCGACCGACGCGTCGGATGAAGAAGTCACCAAGATGCTCGACCAGATCCTCAGCCAGCGAGCCGAGTTCAACGTGGCCGAGAAGGCCGCCGAGAAGGGCGACTACGTTCAGTGCGGTTATGTAGGTAAAATCGGTGACGAGTTAGTGGCCGATCTAGTGCCTGATGCCACGATGTATGGCAGCCAAAAAACGACATGGGAAGAGGCCGGCTCCGAAGACGCCCCCGGCGTGCGTGCCATTATCGATGGCCTCGTCGGCATGAAGGCGGGTGACGCCAAGGAAGTGACGATGGAGTTTCCCGAAGACTTCAAGCCCGAAGCTCTTGCTGGGAAGACCGCCGTTTACAGCCTCGAGGCCAAGGAAGTCCGCGAAAAGGTGATGCCAGAAATGGACGAAGCCTTCTTCAAAAGCCTTCAGGTGAAGGACGAAGCCGAACTTCGCGAACGCATCGCCGAAAACATTTCCAACCAAAAGAAGCAGCAAAACGCCAATGCTGAGCGCCAGCAGATCACAGAAGAATTGTTGAAAGCCGTCGATTTCCCGATTCCCGAAAGCGGCGTCGAGCGCGAGACCGAGTCGGTCCTTCGCGACTTCATGCGGCGTAATATGCAACAAGGCGTCTCTGCTGAAGAGTTCGAAAAACACAAAGAGTCGCTCCACGAAGGCGCCAGCAAGGCTGCCCATGATCGGCTTAAGTCTCGTCTTATCCTCACCAAGATCGCCGAGAAGGAGAAGATCAAGGTCGAGAACGAAGATTTCAGCCGTATGATAATGATGGAAGCCCAACAGTCGGGCCAAAACCCTGAGAAGGTGGTTAAGGAACTCCGCAAGGATCAGAGCCGTATTAACGATATGCGCCGTGAGATCATCCTCGGCAAAACTATGGACTGGCTACTTGAGAAGGCTGAGCGATCGGAGGCTGAGCCCGTCGAGGTGGTCAGTTAATTATCTGCGAACCGCAGATTCCTCAAAAGGCATTTGATATTCGGCAGATGGCACATAGGCTAGAGCGCTCGTTATAAATTTACTCTTAAACCAATATATAAACTGTGAGCTACGTACCACTTCCAACTGTCTATGAACGCGAAGGCCGCACCGAGCGCGCATGGGATATTTATAGCCGCCTCCTTCGAGATCGTATCATTTTTATCGGTACCCCGATTAATGACTTCGTTGCGAATGCGGTCATCGCGCAAATGCTCTTCTTGCAGATGGAAGATCCGAAAAAGGACATTAGCCTGTATATCAACTCTCCGGGCGGCAGCGTGACGGATGGCATGGCCATCTATGACACGATGAATTTCCTGCAGTGCGATACCGTGACCTATTGCGTTGGCCAGGCCGCCAGTATGGCGACACTCCTTCTTGCGGCCGGCACCAAAGGCAAGCGCTATGCCTTGCCCAATAGTCGTGTGATGATGCACCAGCCCACCGGTGGTGCCACTGGTCAAACCTCCGACATCTCGATCGCGGCTCGCGAGATTCTTCGCTGGCGCGCCCGCATGAACGAGCTGATCGCCAGCCACACCAATAAAACGGCTGAAGAGATTGCCGCCGATTCCGACCGTGATTTCTACCTGACCGCCGAGGATGCCCTGGCCTACGGTATCGTTGACAAAGTGATCGAAGCGAAGCCCATCGCTTAGCGCCGCTACGAAGCGAATATTTAGATTATGGCCAAATCCACCCGGATGACATTCTGCTCTTTCTGCGGAAAAGCACAAAACGAAGTTCGCAAGATGATCGCCGGCCCCGCTGGCGTTCACATTTGCGATTCCTGTGTGTCAGTGTGTAAAACCATTATTGACCGGGAGCTTTCCGACAGTGCTGAAGCGGCTAAGCCCAAGCGCGGTGCGTCCGGCAGTCGCTTCAATCTGCTCAAGCCGGCGCAGATCACCGCTGCGCTGGATGAGCATATCATCAGTCAGGATTACGCTAAGCGTGCCTTGGCTGTCGCCGTTTACAATCATTACAAGCGCCTCCGTTCCGAGTCGCGCGTCGAGCAGGCCCCGGGCTTCGCTGATCTCGATAGTCAGTATGACGACGTGCAGATCGAGAAGAGTAACATCCTCTTGCTCGGCCCCACCGGCAGCGGAAAGACGCTCCTTGCCCGCACGCTGGCCAAGATGCTCGACGTGCCTTTTGCCATCGCCGACGCCACTACATTAACCGAAGCGGGCTACGTGGGTGAAGACGTGGAAAATATCGTCCTCCGCCTCCTGCAGTCTGCCGAATACGACGTCAAAAAAGCCGAGTGCGGCATCATCTATGTCGATGAGATCGATAAGATCGGCCGCAAGACCGACAACGTCTCCATCACTCGCGACGTATCGGGCGAGGGCGTGCAGCAAGCGCTCCTTAAAATCCTCGAAGGCACCATTTGCAATGTGCCGCCGCAAGGTGGGCGCAAGCATCCGAACCAAGAGTATATCCAACTGGATACATCGAACATTTTATTTATCTGCGGGGGAGCCTTTGTCGGCCTCGATAAGATCGTGCAAGGGCGTGTCGGCTCTAAGGCGATGGGCTTCGATACCGAGCGCAACCGCCGCCAAAACGAAGTGCCCCTCAGTGAATTGCTTCGCGAAGTGCAGCCCGAGGATCTCGTCCATTACGGCATGATTCCTGAATTTATCGGGCGCTTGCCCATGGTTGCCGTGCTCGACGAGCTGAGTCGCTCCGACCTCGAACATATTTTGCAAAATACCAAGAACTCCTTGGTCAAACAATACGGCAAGCTCTTCTCGATGGAAGGCGCTGAGCTGCATTTTACCCGCGAAGCCGTTGCCGCCATCGCCGAAAAGGCGATCGAACTTAAGACCGGTGCCCGCGCCCTGCGATCAATCATGGAGCGCATCATGCTCGATGTGATGTATGATTTGCCCCAGACCGAAAATGTCGAGAAGGTGGTCATCAATCGAGCCGTCGTCGAAGGCCGGGGTAAGCCCAAGCTACATTTGGTCAAAGCCTTAGAACCAGACGCTGGTTCAGTGAAGCCTAAGTCGGGCCAGTCGCCCAAGTCGGCCCAGTCCTCGGAATCGTCCGATTCTTCTCAGTCGCCGGCCGACGCAGCATAGCCCTGTCGTGCGATGCTCTTCAGCGCGCGCTTAAAATGGCCGGCTTGAAACGACTCGCTGACTAAGGTGAGTCCTACCACTGAGGGTTTCTCCGCTAGCGGTCACCTAGCTTGGATCCAATCTCAAGTCTGGGGTCTGGCCAGAATGGCGCTAGCTTAAGGAGGTTAAACGAGTTTCTCGATTCGTTTTGCGCTCTTGTATTTCCGTGAGAGCGGGCGTATATTGATGCTATTATGATCGATCTCGTTAAGAAAACTATGTTAGCCGGCATTGGCGTGGCTGTCGTGACGAAGGATAAAGTTCTGGAATCACTCGATGAATTGGTGGAAAAAGGGAAGCTTTCCAAAGACGAGGCAGTTGCCATGTCTGATAAAATTGTCGAAGAAGGGCGCTCCGAAACCGAGAAGGCCAAGGTCGAAGCGAGCAAGCTCTTTAATGAAATGCTGCACCGCGCCAACGTCGTGACAAAAGACCAGTATGACTCCCTAGCCGCGCGGGTCACAGCCCTCGAAGGGAAACTCCATAAGGAGTTTCCGAATAGTGATTGAGTGGTAGGATGTGAGTTGTAGGATGTTAGTTGCAGGTTGTTAGTTGCTGAATATGCCACGTATTGATGCATTTAAAGATTTGGAGTGTTGTGGCGTTGTTGAATGGCTCTGCTGCCTACCTAAACGCAGTTGCTCTAGGTCGCGCAGGTCGGAAGTAGCTTAAACAACTAACAACTCTATATGAAGCCATTCAACTACCTCGCCAACGCTGTACGTGCTCCCGAAATCGTGGCTATTCTCGTCCGTTGGGGTTTTGAGGATTTGCTACTGCAACTGGATACGCCGCAGTTTTTGCTGAAGAACTTGGTGCGAAAGAAGGTGACGCACCTCACGCCGTATGAGCGTATGCGCAACGCCTGCGAGGAGTTGGGGCCCATTTTTGTAAAGTTCGGGCAGATCCTGAGCACGCGTCCGGATCGGCTTCCCGAGCCGCTTGTCATGGAGCTTAAAAAGCTGCGTAATAATGTGGAGGCGCAGCCTTTTGAGAAGATCAGGCCTGTCGCCCTTAAGGCGCTGGAGTGTGAGATTGAAGAGATCTTTGCCGACTTCGATGAGAGACCCATCGCGGCTGGGTCACTCGGCCAGGTATATCGAGCCAAGTTGCTTTCGACCGGTGAGGAGGTCGCGGTCAAAATTCAGCGTGCGGAAATCCAAAAGAGGATCTCCGCCGATATGGAGATTATCGGCTGGTTCGCCCGCCAAGTACACGCCCGCATCGAGGAATTGCGCCCATATAATTTACCCTCGCTGGTCCGTGAGGCGGAAAAGCGTCTGGCCGAGGAACTCGATTATAGGACCGAAGCCGATAATGCGGAGATTTTTCTGGCACTCAATACGCAGGAGCCATATGTCTATGCGCCTCGGGTATATCGAGACTTTAGTTCCCGTTTGGTGCTCGTTACGGAATGGGTCGAGGGCTCAGCTCCCGATCAAATCACGCTCAATCCGGAGGAGGCGCGGAGGATTGCCCGTATGGGAGGCGAGTCGATCTTCCACCAAATCGTGGGCACGGGCTTTTTCCACGCGGACCCGCACCCCGGTAATATGTTGATCACTAAGGACCATCGTATCTGCTTTATCGACTGGGGGCAGGCGGGACAGATCACCCTCGAGATGCGGTATCACCTAGCGGATCTTTTTGCTGCAATCACTAGCCGCGATGCGGATAAGGTCATTCGAGTGGCCGAGCAAATGTCGGTTGATAACCGCCGCATTGATCGCCGACGCTTGGAAAAGGAGATTACCTTTCTGCTGAATAAGCACCGCAGGTTCGGCCCCTCCGGCACGAAGATCGGGACCGTCGGTCTGGAAATGCTCTATCTCTTCGGTAGTAATGGGATCCAAGTATCCTCGGACTATGCGCTCCTTTCTAAGTCGCTCCTCTGCGTGGAGGAGTCTGCGCGGATTCTGGATCCGGCCTTCGATATCCAGGAAGTGGCCCAGCCTTACCTCACAAAGCTCAACAAGGAGCGGTGGAGTATAGGCAGTATTCAACGGCAAGCGCTCTACCCGTTGCTCAATGTGTTGCGCGATTTGCAGCGCATCCCAAATAATTTGCAGCGTATCCTGCAGCGGGTTGAAGATGAAGAGCTACAGCTTAATTTTCACCATACGGGCACAGAGAATCTCGAAGAGACTTTTAACTCGTCGATGAATCGACTGACTGTCGGAATCATCATCGGTTCATTGCTGATTGGTTCTTCGCTCGTCATCACGACTGGTGTGAAGCCTTTGCTCTGGGGCTACCCTGCAATCGGTATCGTCGGTTTTCTGGTTTCCGGATTGCTCGGCCTCTACATTGTGATCTCGACGCTACGGAAGCATCATTGAAAATAAATGCCCTCCGGCCGATCCACACAGAGGGCATCTCTAAACAAGCAACAATCTTTTTGAAGCATTAAGCTCTGGCTTTTTCTTCGAAAAATTCCTGTAGAACTTCCATCTTCTTCTGCTCAATACGCTCTTCTTGAATCTCTTCTTTGGAGCGCTGACGTTCGTTCTCGACCATCAAGCGGCGCATTTTGTGGATAGCGATGTTTTGAATCTGACGGACGCGCTCACGAGTGATGTCGAAGCGTTCACCGACTTCTTCGAGCGTTAGCGGGCGGTTACCGTCGAGGCCGAAGCGGAGATGGATGATCTCGGCTTCCCGGTCCTCAAGTCGTCCAATGACAGATTTGATGTCGTGACTGATGGACTTCTCTTCCAAGCTGTCTAGTGGCGTAGCCTCGTTCTCGTCGCCGACGAGTTCCCCAAAGGTAGTGTCGCCATCTTCGCCTACAGGTGCGTCGAGCGACGCGGGGCGAATACTGACTGACTTAAGGTGGGCCACCTTGTTGACCGGCATGTCCATGGCGTAGCCGATTTCTTCGTCGCTCGGTTCGCGGTCGAGCTCATCGGCAAGTTGCGCAGTGACTTTTCGCATCCGAGCGATGCGGTCGACTAAGTGCACCGGCAGGCGGATTGTTTTGCTTTGATTGGCCAGTGCGCGCTTGATCGACTGCTTGATCCACCAGGCAGCATAGGTGCTGAGCTTACCGCCCTTGGATGGGTCGAAACGTTCGACTGCTTTTATCAGGCCGATGTTGCCTTCGCTAATGAGATCGAGGAGCGGCAGGCCAAAATTGTTGTAATCGTAAGCGATCTTCACCACTAGGCGGAGGTTGGCAGAGATCATATGGTCGCGGGCGGCCTTATCACCCTTCTGAATGCGGGCGGCCAGTTGGATCTCTTCTTCCTTAGTCAAGAGGGGTGTCTTGCCGATCTCTTGCATGTAGGTGCGCATGACGTTGCGATCCGTTGAGGGGAGTTCGCGGACATCTGTAATCGCTTCGGGTTCTTCAATCCAGGACCTTGGCACGCCGGAAAGTGAGGAACCGCTTTGATGGATGCGGTTTCTGTTTGCAGTATTGGCCATGTGTTTCGATCGGTTTGCAGTGCTCGGTGCACTTTAGTAATAAATGGACTCTGGATTCATTCCAATAATCCCAATAATTGATCGAAGCTGTCCGGCCGGACTTACTAAAAGTGTCTAGTTTTTAAACATTTTCTCGGCAAGAGCGACTGCCTTGAGCATACCTTTGGCTTTATTTACGGTTTCTATGAACTCATTTTCGGGCACTGAGTCGGCCACGATACCGGCTCCAGACTGGATGTAGATCTGTCCGTTTTTGATCACTGCTGTGCGGATGCAGATGCAGGAGTCGTGGTTGCCGCCGAAGCCAAAATATCCCAAGGCGCCTCCGTAAATGCCGCGCTGACTGTGCTCGAGCTCGGCGATGATTTGCAGAGCTCTCACCTTAGGCGCACCGCTAAGGGTGCCGGCGGGAAATGTGGCACGCAATAAGTCGTAGGCGCTACACTCGGGGCGAATCGTGCCCACCACTTGAGAAACGATGTGCATAACATGTGAATAACGCTCAATCGTCATGTAGTCCGGCACTTGGATTGTGCCGTATTGGCACACGCGGCCGATGTCATTGCGGGCCAGGTCGACGAGCATGAGGTGCTCGGCCTTTTCTTTCTCGTCGGCGAGCAGATCATTCTCCAGTGCGAGGTCTTCGCTCTCGGTCTTGCCACGGTGCCGGGTGCCGGCGATGGGGCGGATTTCGACTTGGTCTCCGGTCAGCCGGACATGGACCTCTGGTGATGCGCCCACGACTGCAAATTCCGCATCTTCGATCAAGAACATATAGGGAGACGGGTTGATTGTGCGCAGGGCGCGGTAAAGATCGATGGGGCTGGGCTTAAATTCCTTTACAAAGCGTTGAGATAAAACGGTTTGAATGACATCCCCAGCGCGCACATAGGCCTTTACCTGATCGACGGCATCCTCGAAGCGTTCTTGTGTGAAATTGCCTGCCGGAATGTCCACCTCAC
>JACKQG010002570.1_pt1 | contig 23540 bp, 17 predicted proteins | sample 8237621 | NCBI WGS metagenome assembly JACKQG01 (sample SAMN15677084, study PRJNA649215) | marine metagenome | biome: marine; feature: Black Sea; material: saline water; isolation source: suspended particulate matter (SPM) from the Black Sea western gyre | collected 2013-06-09/2013-06-10 | depth... | reverse complement strand
GGGGCGCAGTATGTTGGTGTCTTTTTATTGATTTCCCTCGTTTGGCCGATTGAATTCGCTGTAATAAAACTTGTTTCTGGCTGGATTTCTGCGGCTGTATTAGGTATGGGATTGGTTGATCAATCTAGGTCTTGGGTCGATGAATTGGGCCGTTGGAGAAGCGGAACGATTTTTCGCATTTTTATTGCCGGTTTTGTAGCCATTTTGGCATTCGTTTTGATCCCTATTGTCGGACAATGGATTTTGCGTGCATCTGATGCCCAAATCTTTGGTGCCATACTATTAATGGGATTGGGTGTGTTTCACCTGGGGTTAACCGTTCAACCAATTCGCATCGTGCTGGGTTTGCTGACTCTACTTTCTGGCTTTGAGATAATCTATTCGACAATGGAGACATCACTGCTTCTCAATGGAATGTTGGCTTTGGTTACTTTAGGGTTGGCACTTACAGGTTCTTATCTGAATGCTGCATCAGGCGCGGAGGCGAATCCATGAGTTCGCCATTTATTTGGATCGTGCTGCCGGGCATGGTAGCTTTGATACTCGTGTTTCTTCATCGTTACCAGGTAATTTCATCCATTCTAGCTATCACGCTCTCTTTGACTTTGGCCGGGTTAGCCTGGATGCTCGAAATTGGAGAAGTGATCACAATAGGGTCATGGGCTTTTATAATTCAAGAGCAGATGACAATTTTGGGGCGAAGTTTTGTGATCTCGAATTTGGTTTTACCCCAAATTGCCATATTTTATCTATCGTTTACATTTTGGATTGTCGGCGCGTTAGTCATACCCAAGCCGCCCTTCTTCACTTCGTTGAGTCTGGCAAGTGTGGCGGTATTGATTTCGGCATTATCCGTTCAACCAATCTTGTTTGCGGCATTATTGCTGGAAGTTGCCGTCTTAATTTTTGTGTTGATGCTCACCCCTATGGGGCAATCTGTAAACCGAGGGACGCTGCGATTTCTGACTTATCAGACCCTTGGTCTTCCATTTATTTTGTTGGCGGGGTGGTTTTTGAGTGGTATTGAACTTCAAGCTGGAAATACGCAGGAGATAGTCCGTGCAGCAGTATTCCTAGGGCTTGGGTTCTCCTTCCATCTTGGAATTTTTCCACTGCACAGTTGGATCCCTATGTTGACGGAGACTGCACATCCCTATGTGACATCTTTCGTGATTACGACTTTGCTAAGTATTGGAATTCTATTTCCTGTGGGTTTCATGCAGCGCTACCCCTCACTGAATGAAAATATCAACCTGTTGGAAATTATCCGTCTGATAGGTGTTCTGATGGTTCTCGTTGGTGGGATTTGGGCGACTTTTCAGCGCAATCTCGGGCGTGTGCTGGGATTTGCGATGATCGTTGAAATAGGACGAACATTTTTGGCGATCAGCATCCCCGATGGGGATAAATTACTTTTTGGGCTGTTATTTCCTCGGGTAATCTCCTTTGGGGTTTGGGCGTTGTGCTTAACGAAATTGAGAGCACATGTTGAGGATTTAAAATTTCATACTGTACAAGGCTATGGGCGAAGGTATTGGATAGCGGGGATAGGAATCGTTGCGGCTAATTTTTCTCTAGTTGGGATCCCAATATTGGCTGGATTCCCCATTTATTCAATTCTTTGGGAACGATTAGCTGTGAACGGATTTTGGATCAGTTTGGCGGCAATTGCTGGGAGCGCCGGACTGATGGTAGGGGGCATAAGAGCATTAGCAGTTCTGGTCATGGGACCAGATGAGCTTGAATTGGAAGAAGAGCAAGAAGAAAGTTTTTTCTCAAATATGCTGATATTGATGGGGGTGAGTGTATTATTCCTGATGGGATTATTTCCACAATGGTTCTTGCCAGCATTGACATCGATAAGTGCAAATTTTGGAGCGCCTGCGCCCTGATGCCTTCGGTAGGGCGTGTTCATGCTATAATTTTTTAGCTTAGTTGAACGAAAAGGAGCCTGTGTATTCAGGAGAAATTATATGGAATTGCAACAACTCGAAAAACGCATCGAATGGATCGATGATGAACGTCGTAAAGACAAAAACACGATCACGCAATTGAGGGATAGAGTAATCGCCCTGGAGGGAAAGCTCAGAGCTGCGGAACAAGAAAATAAAGTTCTGGATAGTGAATTGACTCGCTTGAAAGCAGTCATGGGGCGTTTAGACCGCATTGATGAAGCCCTCGCAAGCAACCGAACAGAAATCAGCCAATGGGTCAATCAACAAAAACAGCAAGCGGAACAGCGCGAATCTGATGTAAAGAAGCTCATGCGGCTCGAAGTTCAGGGTGTTGAATCCAACCTGGCTGATGCTCAGAAATTAGCCAAATCAATTCCCAACATACAGGAGCGAATGGAAGCCCGTGAACTGGAAGAAAAGCGTCTTGGCGGACTAATTGATAATCTTAATCAGGGGTTAGACGAAATTCGGTTGCGGATCGAGGATCAGGGAAGAACCTATCGAGTTCTCGATGATGGACATAATCAGGATTCTCAGCGGTTGACTGATTTGCAGGGAGAGGCTTCTGCATTACGAAAACGTTCAGATGAGTATCGCGGGAAGTTTGAAGTGTTTGATGCAGAATTTCGACGGGTTGAATCTCGCTTAAGAGAGTTAGTCGCGGTTGAGCAAGAACGTAACGAAGCTCAAACTGCATTCTTCAGCAAACAGACCTCTGCTGAGGCAGATCGAGAAAAAACTTGGAAAGATTGGACAGCGCGCTTCGAAACTATCGAAACTCAAGCTTCTGACATAGAAGAACATATCCAATCTTTAGATGAGACGCTTCAAGAAGTAAAACGAAACAACCAGGTTTCTGAAGAACTCAATCAGAAAGTAGAGCGTCGCATTAGCGAATTAACCGAAATGCAGCGCCTCTCGGAAGAACGTTTTCGCCAAGAGTGGAATACCTTCAAGGCTGACGATCAGAAACGTTGGACCAACTATATGCTCTCGCACGATGAACAGCAAAGTGACACCAATCGTCGTCTTGAACGGATGAAAGATCGCGTCACCCTGATTGAAGACAGCTTACAGGAGCTGCAAGATTTGTTCGGCGAGTTTAATGAATTTTCTTGGAAACACTTTCAAGTAATTTTGGAAGCCGTACGCAATCTGACAGCTGATCACGAACGCCTACAGGGCGGTTTGCGCTAAATACGCTTATAATTTCAATCCGCTGACCGATGCATCTCTCACGCGGTCAGCGGATTTTATTCATTGGTGTTGCGCAAGCTAATGAAAATTTCTCTGGAAATAGGGGGTGGGGAGCTTCGCTCCCCACCCCCTATTTCCAGAGAAACCTCGCTCTGTGTGCGTAACATGAGTTATTCATTTAGAATTTCTTTAGAGGAAAAATGCGCGTTATCGGAACTGCTGGCCACGTGGACCACGGTAAATCTGCGCTCATCGAGGCCCTCACTGGTACTCACCCAGATCGCCTTCGGGAAGAACAGGAAAGGGGTCTGACGATAGTTTTGGGCTTTGCCTGGCTAAATTTGCCTAACGGCGAAGAGATCGGCATCGTTGATGTTCCTGGCCACCGCGATTTTATTGAAAACATGCTTTCTGGCATAGGGGCAATCGACGCGGCATTGTTCGTAGTAGCGGCCGACGAAGGTGTCATGCCGCAAACCCGCGAGCACTTGGCAATCTTGGATTTGCTCCAAATTAAAGGGGGGGTTGTTGCACTTACAAAAATTGACCTAATTGAAGATCCGGATTGGTTAGAGTTGGTCGAAGCCGATGTGCGGGAAGTGCTTTCTGGCACTGTGTTGGATTCTGTTCCCTTTGTGCGTGTCTCTGCCCGAACTGGAGCTGGCATCCCTGAGCTGCTGGAAATTCTTGAGAGCACTCTGACCGAAAAGCCTCGGCGTCCGGATTTGGGACGCCCGCGCCTTTCTGTTGATCGCGCCTTTACGGTGGCCGGTTTTGGGACGGTTGTCACGGGCACGCTCACTGATGGCAGTCTCAATGTTGGGGATGAAGTATCTGTCCTCCCCCAGGGATTACCGGGACGAGTTCGGGGGCTGCAAACACACAAACGTGTGAATCAAGCCGCGGTTCCAGGCAGTCGAACCGCTGTCAATATATCCGGTATTGATCTCGATCAAGTTCACCGAGGGGATGTCATCGTCCGTCCAAAAGATTACCAACCAACTCGGCGCATGGATGTTCGATTTCGACTATTGGCGGAAGCCACACAACCAGTCAAGCATAATACAGAGATGAAGTTGTTTTTAGGCTCGGCTGAAGTGATGGCTCGCTTGCGGTTGATAGGGACAGACGTGCTGATACCTGGCGAAGAAGGTTGGCTACAGTTGGAGTTCGCTGAACCGATTGTAGCCGTGCGTGGAGATCGGTATATTTTGCGCCGTCCTTCCCCACCCGAAACAGTCGGAGGTGGATCGGTGGTTGATCCACACCCCAAGGGCCGCCACAAACGTTTCGATGATGAGGTGCTAGAGCGTTTTGATGCTTTAGCCGAAGGTACGCCCGCGGAAATATTTCTACAGGCACTATTGCCGCTGGGAGCAGCGCCATTCAAAGATGTCGTAAGCGCAGCAAGTTTGGATCAAACGGTTGTCGAAGATGCCTATGAAGAATTGAGCGCAAACGGCCAAGTGATTGCATTGAGCAGTAACCCTCTGATACAGCCCACGTCATTGATCGCCAGTCGAGGGTACTGGAATAAAATAGGGGTCGAGGTAGGGATTGAATTAGAAAACTATCACCATAGTTTTCCATTTCGCCATGGTATTCCACGCGAGGAATTGAAGAGTCGTCTGGGTATTTCTGCCAAACTCTTCGACGCCTTGACTAAGAGTCTGGTTTCAGAAGAGAAAATTGAAGAGAAATCTTTGCGTGAGAAATTGCCAGGTGTAAGTGCAATTCCGGTGGTCAAATTACCTTTGCATACAGTTGCTTTTTTAGATGAAAACAAAAAAGCTGTCGAAAAATTACTGGGTATGTTTAAACAAAATCCTTTTTCTCCTCCCTCCATAAAAGAGAGCATTGCCGAAGTTGGAGAAGAAATCTATTCTGCCCTGGTTGATCTGGGTGAGTTGATCCCAGTTTCTGGCGAAGTCGTTTTCCGCTTGGATGATTATCAAGACATGGTAGCGAGTGTTCGGCATATCCTTGATGCAGAGGGGACGATCAGCGTTGCTCAGGTACGCGATCGATTCAATACCAGTCGGCGCTATGTGTTAGCCTTTATGGAACATTTGGATGCCATTGGCATCACTGTACGGGTGGGGGACGTGCGCAGGCTAAAGAGCTAGCGGTAATCCGTTATCAGTTACCAGTTAGTAGCGTCTGTCTCGAGCTGCCTACTAACCACTACCCACCGACCACTACCCACTATCTTATGAATTCAGGAACCTGGAACAAGATCATCGTTACCTTCCCCGAACCTCACTTGCTGCAGAGCTGGCAATGGGGAGAGGTTAAATCCAAATTTGGTTGGGAGACAGCTTATAAGATCTGGGGTGATGAGCAAAAACCAGATGCCGCAGCGTTGGTCCTACAGCGCACGATTCCCATTGCTGGATTCGCTGCCAAGCTGCGTGTTTTATATGTTCCTAAGGGGCCGTTGTTGCGCGATTGGGATGATGATGAATTGCGTGCACGCGTTCTCGATGATTTGCAGAAATTAGCCCGAGAGAGGGGTGCCATTTTTATCAAGATCGACCCCGATGTTCCTCTTGGAAAGGGAATCCCCGGCGAGTCAGTTGCTGATGAGAATCCTTTGGGAGATGCGCTCTGTGTGGAACTGACCCTCAGAGGATGGAGATTCTCTGGCGAACAGATACAATACCGTAATACTGTTCTGCTCGACCTGACCGCTCACGAAGATGAGATGCTGGCGCGTATGAAGCAGAAGACGCGCTATAACATCCGTTATGCAGGACGAAAGGGGGTTGTTGTGCGTATAGGCACTGCAAATGATTTAAATCTTCTCTATCGCATGTACGCGGAAACATCTGCACGCGACGGATTTGTTATTCGTGGTGAAGAGTATTACCAGAGCGTGTGGGGAACATTTTTGGAAAACGATATGCTAGATCCTCTGGTTGCCGAGGTGGATGAAGAGCCAGTGGGTGGGTTGATGCTTTTCCGTTTTGCAGACCGGGCCTGGTACCTGCATGGTATGTCACGCGATGTTCATCGTAAAAAAATGCCCAATTATCTTTTGCAATGGGAAGCTATGCGTAGAGCGAAGGAAAAAGGGTGCACGGTTTATGATCTTTGGGGCGCGCCAAATGTTTTCGATGAGAGCGACCCCATGTGGGGAGTATTTCGTTTCAAGCGTGGGTTAGGTGGCACAGTTCAGAGAACCATTGGTGCCTACGATTACCCAGTGCGACCGATGTTTTACAAATTTTATGTACAACTATTACCACATATTTTGGATGTCATCAGGAAACAACGGAAGAGTCAAATCGTTAGAATCCACGAAGGGCACGAAGAGCGCTAAGAAACGCTAAGTAAAGATTAGGTGGGAGGATATTCATGTCGAAATTGATTTATAAAGACGAAGTTTATGCCATTATTGGGGCTGCAATTGAAGTACACAGGGAGTTGGGGTCAGGTTTCTTAGAAGCGGTTTATCAGGAAGCGTATCAAATGGAATTAGAATTATGCAAAATTCCATTCGAACCTCAAAAGAGATTGAGAGTTTATTACAAAGGAAAGCCTCTGCAAGCGAATTATGTCGCAGATTTAGTTTGTCATAACCAGATCATAATAGAGTTGAAAGCACTCGATCATCTATCTGGAAAAGAGGAGGCTCAGATTATCAATTATCTGAAAGCCACTGGCCAGCGAGTAGGTTTATTGATTAATTTTGGAAGCTCAGGTAAATTAGAGTGGAAAAGATTTGTAAATTAATACTCTGCAAAGAATACCAAGTATTTTTTCGTGAACTTAGTGTTCTTAGTGGATTCCCAAGGAGAGTAAATGAAGAATCTACCTCGAATACATTTAGCCCATTTACCAACCCCGGTTGACGAATTACCGCGCTTGAGTGCCCATCTTGGTGGACCGCAAATGTTGATCAAACGCGATGATCAAACCGGTCTAGCTTTTGGGGGTAATAAAACTCGTAAACTGGAATACCTTTTGGCCGAGGCCCAATCATTGGGCGCCAGAACAGTGATCACAGGTGGGGCGATTCAATCTAATCACTGTCGGCAGACAGCCGCGGCTGCGGCCCGTCTTGGATTGGATTGCATTCTCGTGTTAGGCGGTGATCGCCCTCCAGAACCCTCAGGCAACTTGCTGCTCGATTTGCTGTTTGGCGCGGAAATTGTCTGGACACAAATGAGTGAGCGCGATGCGACATTGCAGGCAACGTACGAAACAGCCAAGGAAGCTGGACGCAAACCTTATCTTGTTCCCTATGGTGGTTCGAATCCCGTAGGCGCATCTGCCTATGCCTTTGCTATTGAAGAACTGGTTGATCAGGGGGTCAATCCCGATTGGGTTGTCTTCGCTTCATCGTCGGCAGGCACACAAGCCGGCATGGTCGCTGGGGCTCATCTGACATCCTTCGAAGGTAACATCTTGGGGATGAGCGTCGATGAACACGAAGATGATTTGAAAGCGCGCGTTGCTGGACTCGCCTCGGAAACAGCCGCCCACTTGGGGCAGCCGACCACCTTCACCCCAGATCAAATTTTGGTCAATGCTGATTATTTGGGCGAAGGATATGGCATCATGAATGCACAGGATCGCGAAGCCGTCCACCTCTTTGCAAAATTCGAAGGGATTCTATTCGATCCCGTTTACACCGGCCGGGCTGCGGGTGGGATGATTGATCTAATTCGAAAAGGATTCTTTTCCAAAGATGAAACTGTGCTCTTCTGGCACACAGGTGGAACTCCGGCATTGCTGGCGGATAAATATCGTGCTGTTCTTGAAGATAGCTAAAGGAGGCTCGTGATGGATTTTGTGTTCTTAGGTCTTACCGCTGAACAATGGATGAATATTGGAATCTCCCTTGTCATCGTTATTGCTACTGCGTTTTTGGGTCGTTGGATAATCAAGTGGGTCTTGGACCGCGGAGTTGCCAGGTTAGTCCGAAAGACAAACACCAGCCTCGATGATGCTCTTGTAGATACGGTGCGCGTACCTTTGTACATGCTGGCTGTAGTTCTGGCGATTGATATTTCCTTAGACCGCTTGAACTTCATTCCAGGTGTATGGACTTCACGATTTGATGACTTTTCTTATATCCTCTACTTTGTCATCGGATTGGTTTTCGCCTGGCGCTTTGTGCAGAACTTCTTTGATTGGTATAGTCGAGAGATTGCCGTAAAAACTGAAACCGACCTTGATGAACAGTTGTTCCCCTTTTTCCGTCGAGTTGCTCTAATCATTCTGGGATCCATCGCTTTCATAACGCTGCTAGGCCATTTCGATGTCGACATCAGTGCCATGGTGGCTACCTTAGGCATCGGGTCGTTGGCTATTGCTCTCGCCGCGCAATCTGCCCTGGCTGATACCATCAGCGGATTCTTGATCATGATCGATCGACCCTTCCGGATTGGTGACCGCATTCAGATCATGGACCTTGATACCTGGGGTGATGTGCTGGATATCGGCCTGCGCAGTTCACGCATTCGCACGCGCGATAATCGAATGGTCATTGTGCCCAATTCGTTGATTGGCAAAAGTCTCGTTGTTAATTATTCGTATCCTAATGACGAGTATCGCCTTCAAGTTCATGTTGGCATTGCGTATGGAACCGATTTGGAGTTGGCTCGTGAAACGATTATTGAAGCTGTCAAGCAGGTTGAGGGAGTTTTGCCGGATCGAAAAGTCGAGGCCTTGTTCTTGGAGTTTGGCGACTCGGCATTAATTTTCCGCGTGCGATGGTGGTTAGATTCTTTTGTTGACACCCGCCGAATGTTCGATCTAGTCAATACCGCTGTTTATAATGCCCTCAATACGGCTGGAATAGAAATGCCATATCCCCAGATGGACGTGCACCACAAGATTGACTCAAGCGATGATAGACAAATCTCGGATGTTCTTGGAGGTGGTGCCTGATCCCAGAGATCGCATTCCTCCCAAATGTGGCCCCTTACCACGGCGAATCCTAGAGACCCCTAAAATTGGGTCTTGCTCTTAGATGGTCGCGTGGTATACTCACGCAGCTATTTCAAATGGGATAGCTTTTATCAAATTTAGTGTTTTGAGTTTTCCAAAAGAACGCTCGACGAATTTGGTCGAGCTTTTTTGTTGCCACAGATGGCTCTTGTTTACGGGACGAGTCGGCTGTATAAGACAACAGGGACTGGCTTGAAAAGGCCCTCGTCAAAACGTAAACAGGAGACAAAAAAAGTGAATAGTACGTTTAAAGAATTAAACCTGCATCCGGGTTTGGAGCAGGCTGTAGCTAAACTTGGCTACACTACCCCCACGCCGATTCAATCTGAAATGATTCCGCTGATGCTCGCTGGCAAAGATGTCATTGGGCAGGCACAAACAGGCACCGGCAAAACTGCCGCATTTGCACTGCCTGTGTTGCACAATATTGAACTTGATCAGAGCGCAATAAAATGCATGGTCCTGGCTCCCACGCGTGAGTTGGCTATGCAAGTTGCCAACGCCTTTTATGACTATGGCCAATACCGCGGTGCGCGCGTGCTGGCAATTTACGGCGGCCAACCATATGAGCGGCAGGTAAAGCGCATCAAAAAAGGCTTGGACATCGTTGTTGGCACTCCTGGCCGAATGCTCGATCTGATCAAGCAGAAAAAACTCGATCTCAGCCAGGTGGAAACAGTTGTGCTCGACGAAGCAGACGAAATGCTAAGCATGGGCTTCATTGACGATATTGAGTCCATCCTTGATGAAACTCCCTCTACGCGACAGACAGCGCTATTTTCGGCGACCTTGCCAGCGCCAATCCGACGCCTGGCAAAAAAATACCTGCGCGATCCCCAATCTATAACCATTGAGCGCAAACACCTGACTGTGGAAAGTACTGAACAGCGTTATTATCTGGTTAATGAGAAGGATAAGCTGGCCGCACTAACGCGATTATTTGAAGTGGAAGAAATCACCAGCGCGCTAATTTTTACCAAAACCCGTGTTGGCAGCGGCAAACTGGCCAGCGAATTGACACAACGCGGATTTCCTGCCGAAGCATTGAACGGCGATCTTAGCCAACAAGCACGGACTCAAATACTAAAGCGTTTTCGAGATCACAAAACTAACGTTTTAGTTGCCACCGATGTCGCCGCCCGCGGCTTGGATATAGACGATATTTCCCATGTTTTTAACTACGATTTGCCGCAAGATCCTGAATATTTCGTCCATCGCATTGGCCGGACAGGCCGTGCTGGAAAAACTGGCATTGCTGTCACACTTCTCACACCTGCAGAACAATGGCGCTTAGGCAGAATTGAGAAATATACTCGTCAGAAAATGACGAGAGAGACCTTGCCAACCCCCGATGAAATCCAGTTGCATCGAGAAGCTAAATTAATTACTCAGGTAGACAAATGGCTGAAACGTGGCCGCTGCAACCGCGAACGTGAGATTGTGCAAACATTGGTCGAGGCTGGTAACGATCCCTTAGAGATAGCTGCTGTGGCTTTGAAGTTAGCCCGTGCTGGAGAAAAACAGCGCCCCATTGCTGCGATCAAAAAAGTGCGTACAACGACATCTGGAAAGTATAAATCCGAGTCGAAACGATTTAGCCGCAAAAACGGTGCCAAACCTGGCAAGCAGTCTCACGAGACGGGCATGGTGCGGTTGCGCCTTGACCGCGGGAAAAGGCAAGGTGTGCGGCCCCAAGATATCGTTGGCACTATCGCATCGGTTGCCAATATTCCAGGGAAAACGATTGGCAAGATATTCATTCAGGATCACACAACCTTTGTAGATATCCCAGAAAAATTCGTATCCAACGTATTCAGCAATGCAGGAGATATCACTCTTCATAACCAACCCGTGAGTGTAGAGCGAGCATAACCTATCGAAACCCTAATGCCTGGCATGCCTTCACAAGCAGCGCCAGGTATTTTTATTTAACGTGGATCCAGCGCGGCGCGAGTTCTCTCTTGGGACCCAGTTGAGCCGCCCATACTATGTAAAATCATTCCACTTTTTTGGTTTGCCGATGTGCTGCTTAGTATCGTCTCAAGCAGAGGGATTAAATTTCCCACTCTCTTTATGCGGATAACCCAATCCCAAAGTGGTTCAAATTTTTTCCAACCACCAGAATAGGCTAGATGTCTCAGGCGCTGGCTCCAAAGCTCTTTGGATGAAGATCCCTTCAAGATCGACCCCCAACGATAGAAATCTCGATAAGCGCGCCAATAACCGGCTTCAAGCGTTTCCGCGCTCATTTTGGCTGGTTTAAAAACTGTGTGACGTGTATCGTAAAGATCCCAGTTTTGGCTGGTAATTCGCCCTTGAGAATCTAGCCGTTGGTGCAGTGCTGTGCCCGGATAAGGAGTCAGGATGTGAAAAGTGGCTGTCTCGAGGCCTTGTTCAACGGCCCACGCCACAGTGCGTTCGAAAACGGATTCGTTGTCATGATCCATGCCGAAGACAAAGCTTGCATTGACCATCACGCCAAGATCACGCAGACGTTTTATGGCCGCGTTGTAATCCCAATTTAGGTTTTGATATTTATGTTGGGCGCGCAGATTTTTGGGATCAAGTGTTTCGAACCCAAGGAAGAGACTGCGCAGCCCGGCATGAGCAGCCTTTTCGAGCAATCCAGGCTGCAAGACGGAGTTGACCGTTGCCGCAGCCTGCCAAACACGCCCCATGCCGCGCATACCCTCAAAGAGAGACGATGCAAAATGGGGGTTGCCGAAAAGGTGATCATCAAGAAAGTAGAGATGTTTTCCGGGGAGGGATTCGATTTCACTCAATGCGGCATCAACGCTTTGCGTGTAGAAAGATTTGCCGCCTTGAAAGAAGGCTTCCTTGTAGCAGAAATCACAACGATGGGGGCAGCCGCGCGAAACAACGATAGAGTTGGGCACTAAGTACAGGTGCCTCTTGATGAGATCGCGCCGAGGTTGGGGGGCACCAACTAGGCTACGATTATGCGACCGATACACTTTTTGAGGGAACCAGGTTTGTAGGTCAGCGAGGAACTGAGGCCAGGTATCTTCGCCTGGACCAATGAATAAAGTGTCTGCGTGTTGGGCTGCTTCATCTGGCTGCGAGGTTACATGCAATCCGCCAAGACAAACATAGGCACCTTGCACCCGATAATGATCAGCGATTTCGTAGGCGCGGTAAGCATTCGTAATATACACCTGGATTACTACCAGATCAGGCTTGTCATCAAGACGAAGAGATTCAACATGCTCGTCTACGATTTCTATATCCCACTCTGGAGGCAGGTATGCTGCCAGGGTGGCCAAACCAAGCGGGGGGAAGAGCGAATATTTGATCGGCCTGAAAAATGGAGATTTGGCCTCAGTCAGTGCTGGGAGGATCATTTTAACTTTCATGACGCCCATTTTATGAGTTGAGCTTCCCAATATCCACCGCTTGAGTCCTGAAATTTAAGCACTCAGGTGCTTGACGTTGACCTTTCGCTCTGATACGCTCAACTCATCTAATCGCCAATCATAGTTCAGGAGGTGAAGGATGGATTACCTTCAAGATATCAAAAACGCCAGTGATGATCCAAAACAGATGGAGGCGCTATATCAAGATGTATTGGAGAGTGGAGAAAATTCGATCTTCCAATCTTCCCTGATAGCTGCATATGAACAGATGCCGGAGAATGTCTTGTTGGCGGCCTGGTATTACCGATTGCAGCAAGTCGTACCTAGCGATGTAAAGGAGAAGAAAGACGGAGTCAATTGGAAGTTGGCCATCCCTCTGAGTATAATCTCAGGCTTAATTTTCTGGTTGATCACCGATACCAACGGACCCTTGTTCCTCGATCATTTACCTTATTTGGTTATGTTTTGGGCACCCATCGCCACGATTTTCACTGTAGCATTTCTTTCTGGGACAGCAAAACGTCATTATCAGCGGGCAGGTTTGACTGTCGTTGGCTTGATCCTGGTAGGGTTATATGTTTTCTTGATCTCCCCGGGATTGACGGGAAAATACCAGGATCGCTATTTGGATCTGATGGCTATCCATTTACCATTGGCAGCCTGGGTCACACTTGGGATTTCCGTATTAGGATTGCGTTCAACTTATCAGGATCGCTTCGCCTTTTTGATTAAATCCATCGAGACGATGATCACCGCCGGGCTGTACCTGATCTTTGGTGCGGTTTTGGGTGGAATCACCTTTGGCATGTTTGCAGCTTTGAACGTAACTATTCCCGATCTGTGGATGCGTTTGGTGATTGCTGGTGGTTATGGCCTTCTGCCAACGTTAGCTGTGGCAACCATTTACGATCCAATTGTGGCGCCAAGTGCACAAGATTTCACCCAGGGATTGAGCAAATTTATCGCCACAATGATGCGATTACTTCTCCCGCTTACCCTGGCTGTATTAGTGGTTTATGTCTTTGTAATCCCCTTTAATTTTATGGAGCCTTTCAAACAGCGCGAAGTGCTCATTGTTTATAACTTAATGTTATTTGGCATTATGGGATTACTGCTAGGCGCAACCCCAATTCGTCCTAAAGAACTTTCCCCAGAAATGCAGAAATGGTTGCGTTCCGGCATTCTGGCAGTTGCCATTCTGGCGGCGTTGATCAGCATCTATGCTATGTCCGCAACGGTGTACCGCACAGTGCAATGGGGTATTACGGTCAATCGCCTGACAGTGATTGGGTGGAATACTATCAATATTGGAATTCTGGCTGGCTTAATTATCAAGCAGTTCAAGGCTGGGGCAGAAAAGTGGGTTGAATCCCTTCAGCAAGTATTCAGCTTTGGGACGAATTTCTACTTTGCCTGGGGTTTGTTCCTTATCGTTGCGATGCCTTTGATTTTTAGGTAGATAGCTTGATGTGTAAGTTTTCCAAATGATTTGGCACGCTCAGAATGACAGACGTTAGAAAAATACTTGCACAAGGCATTAGTTATGTGAAGGGAAAAATCATGAAGAACCTAAAAAATCAAATTCAAATCACAATGGGATTGGGAATCCTGTCGTTGCTTGGGGATGTTGCTGACCAATACGGTCAAGACGCTGCTTCGTGTCTCGTTCCCTGAGCTTTTGACGATTCTCCAATTCCCACCAACTGAAATGAACATCTTGCAAGAGATACCAGTTCAGAGTTATCATTTGATAGTGGTCATTGGCCTACCGCTTCTCTTCACCATAGCGACTATCATTTCTGCCAGAAAACATTTCATCTTTCCAACTTCAAACCTCTAATTTCCAAATGCTCAAACTCATCATTGTCGAAGATAACCCCAAATTACGATCCGCACTGAAATCCGGCTTGGAAGCTACCGGAGAAATCCAGACGGTTCATAATTGCGAGAGCGGTGAAGAAGCGCTGAAATTTTGTCTTCAGACTTCCGAAGTCTCTGAAGACCTTGGAAGTCTCCTTGATGTCATTCTCATGGATGTCCATTTAGCTGGTGAAATGCACGGCATTCAGACCGCCATTGCCATCCGGCGAGAATTCCCCCGCATGCCGGTTGTCTTTTACTCCATTCAAGATGATGATGCCTATTACCGCGATTTTCGTCAGTCCGGTATTCTGAGCCATTATGCCTATGTGCGCAAGTCAAATTATCTTTTGCCAGAGATGATCCTGCCGTTGCTGAAAGACGCCGTAGCGGGACGTAGTTTCATCGATCCCGATATCGAGGCGCGTGTGCAAGAAGTCCATCAAAAGGATCAACATAATCCCATGGCCTTACTAGAACCCAATGAGCAGGTTGTAGCCCGCATGCTGGCGCAAGGCATGACCAATGAACAAATCGCTGCCAAACTAGGATTCCGCGACAAACGCACCATCAGCCGCGTCAACGGGCAGATTTACACCGTTTGGGGTCTCAAAGATTCGCCCACGGACGAAAAGATTGCCCGTACCCGCGCCGCACTGATCGTTCAGACCGGACAATTGCTACAATGGGATCAGCGGGGAACCCCTTTATCAATGGATGGACGTGCAATTTCAAAAAACGATGATGTGTAAACGAAATTCTGTCCACTTCTCACTGACAAGTGTTCACTGACCATGACTGATCACTGGCTCCTGAACTGGACCATCATGGCCGTGTCGCTTTTCAATACCATTGTGCTGCTCTGGTTGGGCTTCACGGTGGTGCTCAACGCCCAGCGACGAGATTGGGGGTTGTGGCTAGTCGCTGCGGAATTAATCATGGGGGGCATCTTCTTTCTCAGTCATTCAATCATTCTCGATCATGGCTTTGCAGTATTTAGTCAAAGCCTAAACTTCTGGTGGCATGTTGGTTGGGTTCCAGTTGTAACTATCCCCTATGCCTGGTATATCGTCATGCTCTGGTTTGGGGGTTTTTGGGATGGCTCAACAACGCGGCTTTATCGTCGGCATTGGATCTGGTTTGTAGCTACAAGCACACTGGCTTTGGTTGTCATCGTTCTAATGATCTTCGCCAATCCATTGCCCTCCTTCGATCAGATCGCACAATTTGAATTAACCACCACCCTTTCAATGGGTGGCATCCCCCTTTTGGTGTGGGTATATCCTTTCTATATTTTCCTGTGCCTTGTGTTGTCTCTTGATGTTTTGCGTCACCCGGCACCATCGTTGAGGATTATGGGGGACCAAGCACGGAGACGCGCCCGTCCATGGCTGATGGCTGCCACCCTCACCCAAATTATTGTCTCCTTGTTTGTTGGTGCTGCTATGTTTTGGGTCACACGCAGTGCGCGCCTACCAACTGATTACCGTGGCTTATCTATGTCGATTGCCTGGTTCGATTTGACAATCTCAGCACTGATCGCGATATCGGTGTTCCTGATGGGTCAGGCCGTAACTTTTTATGAGATTTTCACTGGAGAAAGTATGCCCCGCCGGGGAATGGCGCGCTATTGGCGCAGGGCTGTGATCCTGGGTGCTGGTTTTGCTATCATAATGGGGGCTGGCTTGGTATTTAGAGCCAGCCCAATTTATATTGTTCTACTGAGCGGGTTGTTGATAATCGCCTTTTTTGCCTTGGTAAGCTGGCGATCCTTCCAAGAACGTGAACGATATGTAAAAAGTTTGCGCCCCTTTGTTTCCGGACAAGGGGTGTTAGAACGTTTTGTCATGCAGCCATCAGATGAGATAGATTTGTTGTCTCTATTTCAAGCGTTATCTGAGGATGTGCTTGGTTTGCAACGGGCGGTTTTGTTACCGTTAGGATCAATTGCTGGACTCATTGATGAGCCATTTATTTATCCTAGCGGCGATGAGCCAGGCAATCTTCCATCTTTGGAAGGCATCCTTGAATCCCCTGAACAGATCGGTGTCCCTTTGCATCGTGCCACAAATGGGGTGTGGGTTTGGGCTGTACCCCTTTGGGGTGAACGTGGTCTGATAGGAGTCTTGTATCTTGGACCTAAGATTGATGGTGGCCTCTATTCTCAGGAGGAGATAGACATTGCCCGAACGACCGGTGAGAGATTACTGGATACTTATGCCAGTGCAGTGATGGCACAGCGATTAATGGCTTTACAGCGTCAGCAGATGGCAGAAGGGCAGGTTCTAGATCGGAACACGCGCAGGGTGTTGCATGACGAAGTTTTACCCCAACTTCATGCGGCGATGTTGGAGTTGAGCAGCGGGGTTGTGGATCGCTCAACCGCCATCAAAGAACTTAGTGAAATCCATCAACAGATCGCTGAACTGCTGCGACAATCTCCCATAATCGCTACACCAGATGTGGAAAAGATGGGCGTTTTGGCCGCACTGCACCGTGCGGTCGATGAAGAATTGAGCCGTGCGTTTGATGAAGTATTATGGCAGGTTTCAACAGATATAGAAGAAAAAAGTCGATTGTTTCCAATAGTATCTGCTGAGGTGATTTACTATGCAGCTCGGGAGGCAATTCGTAACGCCGCACAGCATGGGAGGGTATCAAACCGCCCTCTCAGCCTTCGCATAGCCACAAGAAGTGAAACGAATGCGCAGATAATAATAGAAGATAATGGCGCTGGGTTAGGACATATCAGGAAGCGTGGAGATCATCCGAGCGGATATGGTTTAGCCTTACACAGCACAATGATGGCACTGATAGGCGGTTCGCTTACAACAGAGACTGAACCTGGCGAGTATACTCGCGTTGTACTTACCTTGCCCTCTGGATAAATCATCGAAAGCCAATTTTATGGGGGAATCTCAAAACCAAAAGACAGTTGTCACTTGACGGAGAGACCCATTTCATATACTGTATTGCGAAGATTATTTTCAAGTAGCAAGATGCCTGGAGGATACCTTGAAAAAAATAGGTACTGCTGGAAACAAGGGACCGGGAATCCGATCGGATTGTTTTGTCACCCTTGAAATAACTGAAAAGGGCGGTTTAGAAATCTCTATAGAAAGTAAAGTGGGGGTGTTGTTTGGGGACTCTATCAATACGCTGGCAAATGATATCCTGACTCATTTTGGTATTGAGAACGCCAAACTCTCAATCGAAGATCGCGGTGCGCTGGATTTTGTGTTGGCAGCGCGCATAGAAGCCGCGACCATGGAATGTGTTGATACTGACAAAGAATATTTGCTCGACGTCATTCCTGAGAATCAATACCACACAGCGAAAGACCGCTACCGTCGTTCGAGGCTCTATCTCCCTGGGAATAGCCCCAAGTTGATGCTCAATGCGGGCATTCATCAGCCTGATGGCATCATCCTTGATCTGGAAGATTCTGTCGCTCCTGATAAAAAAGATGAGGCTCGCCTCCTTGTTAGGAATGCATTATGTCAGGTGGATTTCTATGGAGCAGAGCGCATGGTGCGCATCAACCAGCTCCCCATGGGGTTGGGCGACCTGGAATTTGTGGTGCCTCACAATGTCAACCTGATCCTACTTCCAAAGTGTGAGAGCGCCGATCAGGTTCAGCGGGTCGATACTCGCATCCAAGAGATTTCAAAACAACACAAAGTTAAACAGCCAGTTTATTTGATGCCGATCATCGAGAGTGCCCTTGGCGTGGTCAAGGCTTATGAGATTGCCTCAGCCTCGGAGAATGTAGTTGCATTGGCTATCGGCCTCGAGGATTACACCGCCGATTTAGGGGCGCCGCGCACCCATGAAGGTCAAGAAACATTTTATGCTCGCAGCACGCTGGTCAATGCAGCGCGCGCCGCGGGCATCCAACCCATCGATTCAGTATTCTCGGATGTCTCGGATATGGAAGCCTTGCGCGCTGTGGTGTTAGAGTCAAAATCCTTGGGCTTTGACGGCATGGGCTGCATCCACCCGCGTCAGATCAAAGTAGTGCATGAAGCTTTTGCACCAAGCGAGGACGAAATCGATAAGGCTAAGAGAATAGTAAATGCTTTCGATCAGGCAACCAGCCAGGGTCTAGGTGTTGTATCTCTGGGCTCAAAGATGATCGATCCCCCCGTGGTCAAACGCGCTCAGCGCACCATCGATCTGGCCATCCGCTCTGGTTTGCTATCCGAGAACTGGAAAGAAGAATCAAAAGAATGAACCGCGAAGGCGCGAAGAACGCAAAGAACAACATAGAAATCTTTGCGCCCTTTGCGTCTTGGCGGTGAATCTTTTTGGAAACTATTATGACTACAAAATTTGTCAAAAATGCCGTGGGGCGTATGATCCCCACCGAGATCAATGGAAAGCCCGTGATCCCTTTCAAAGGACCACACGGCCATAAAACCATTGGGCGCAAGTATGGCCCGCCGATTCGCAACTGCGGCGATTACCCGGATGATGGCGACAAGCGGCAACCTGATCTGAAGGCGGCGCTGGTCGAGGCAGGCTTGAAAGATGGTATGACCATCTCGACGCATCATCATTTCCGTAATGGGGACCTGATTGCCAACCAAATCTTCCAGGTTGCATCAGAGATGGGGGTCAAAGATTTGGTCTGGTTCCCTTCGGCATCATTTCCCTGTCATGAACCGCTGATCGAATATCTCGAAGATGGCACAATCCACCACATTGAGGGCAGCATGAACGGCCCCTTGGGGCGTTTTGCATCCCAGGGCAAAATGAAAGGAACGGGAGTGCTGCGTTCTCACGGAGGCCGCTATCAGGCCGTGCAAGATGGCGAAGTTGTCGTAGATATTGCCGTCATCGCTGCCCCCACTGCGGACCCCTTTGGTAATGCCAACGGCCTCAGTGGACCTTCATCTTGTGGTTTGTTGGGTTTTGCCTTGGCAGACTCGCAATATGCTCACAAAGTGATCGTCGTGACCGATAATTTGGTGCCCTTCCCTTGCATCCCCTGGCAAATTCAGGGCAATAATGTTGATTATGTAATTGAGATGGAACAGATTGGCATCCCTGAAAAAATCGTCTCAGGCACAACGCGCATCACGAAGAGCCCAGACCGATTGTATATTGCTGAATTAACCGCTAAATTTTGCGATGCAGCCGGAATTATCCGTGATGGCTTTTCATTTCAAGCCGGTGCTGGGGGGACAGCGTTAGCAATTGGAAACTATTTTGGCGAAATTATGCGGGAGAAAGGTATCAAAGCGCGCTTCGCCCGAGGGGGCAGCAATCAATATTTGGTCGAATTGCTGGACGAGGGTTTAGTCGAACACATTTTAGATGGTCAGACCTTCGACCTCGAAGGTGTGCGCTCAATGCGTGAGAACCCCCACCATGTCGATACCAGCCCGTTTACCAGCTACAACTACCATGGCAAGGGCAACTTTGCCTCGCTGCTTGATGTGGTTATCCTTGGCGCAACTGAAGTTGACATCAATTTCAACGGCAATGTTGTCACACATTCAGATGGTCTATTGTTGCACGGTATGGGTGGCTGGCAGAACTGTCTTTTTGGCAAGACGGTCATTCTCCCAATCCCCCTATTCCGTGATCGCATTCCTGTGATCAGAGATGAAGTCACGACTATTTGTGGCCCTGGAGAGTTGATTGATGTGATCGTATCCGAGCGTGGAATTGCCATTAATCCGCTGCGAGAAGATCTCATTGCAGCAACAAAAGATTCTGGCTTGCCCATTAAAACTATCCACGAGTTAAAGGAAGAAGCTGAACGCATCTGCGGGAAACCCCAACTTCCCCAATTTGAAGATAATATTATCGCTGCCATCAAATGGGTCGACGGTACGGTGATTGATGTAGTTAAGCAAGTAAAAGAGAGTTAACGCAAAGTCGCAAAGACGCAAAGGAGCAGAGATGATGATAAAAACGCTGCGTCTCCGCGCCTTGGCGTCTCTGCGTTAAAGTTTTTTGGAAATCTAGGAGAAATCGAAAAATGTCCAAACGAACCATCGTCTCGATGCCCGGTGACGGGATTGGAAATGCAGTCTTGCCTGAAGCGATCCGCGTTTTAGAAGCTGCGGGTTTCGAAGCCGATTATGTGCATGCTGATATCGGTTGGGAATTTTGGTGCACAGAAGGCAACCCGCTGCCTCAGCGCACCATAGACCTGCTAGAAGAGCACAAGATCGGCCTGTTTGGGGCAATCACTTCCAAACCCAAATCAGATGCCGATGCTGAGTTGGCGCCCGAACTGCGTGATCAAGGGCTGGTTTACTACAGCCCCATAGTCGCCCTGCGGCAGCACTTTACCTTAGATGTGTGTGCCCGGCCCTGCCAGACCTTCAAGGGCAATCCACTTAATTTTATCCGCCGTAGCGCAGATGGTGGTGTTGAGGAACCGGAAGTTGATACTGTAATTTTCCGCCAGAACACGGAAGGCCTCTATGGCGGTGTTGAGTGGACCAATCCCCCCGACAATGTTTATGACTCCCTGATGAGCCACCCTAAGTTCTCGATGAATTTTGGGGACGTGCCACGGGAAGAATTATCGGTTTCGACGCGTATCTTCACCCGTCAGGCCACCGAGCGTATTCTGCGGGCGGCTTTCGAGTACGCCAAGAAATTTGGATACAAATCGGTGACTGTATGCGAAAAGCCCAACGTGATCCGTGAGACCTCGGGCATGATGTTGGCCTTGGGTAAAGAGATCGCCGCTGAATATCCTGGGATTGCTCTATGGGATACCAATATCGATGCCCAGATGATGTGGTTGACCAAGAACCCTGAAGACTATGGCGTAATTGTCGCAGGTAATATGTTTGGCGATATTATCTCCGATGGCTTTGCTGGGTTGGTGGGTGGACTTGGCTTTGCTTGCAGCGCTAATGTTGGCGAAGAAATTGCCGTCTTCGAACCTACGCATGGTTCAGCGCCCAAATACGCGGACTATGAGAATTCTATTGTAAATCCCATCGCGATGGTGCTTTCTGCCTGTATGATGCTCGATCATATTAGTGAAATCGAGACCGCTGCGAAGATGCGCAAGGCAGTTGCTGAAGTCGTTGAAGAAGGAAAAGTACGCACGTACGACATGATGAAAATGCGCGGCAAGCCTGATGTGGTAGAGCAGGGCGCAGCCTCCACAACTCAGATGGCCGATGCCATAATTGCAAAATTATCTTAATTTACCGCAGAGACGCAGAGTTCGCAGAGAAAACTAAGGATAGGAGATTTTTTCTCTCTACTATTATATAAACTCAGCGCTCTCCGTGTCTCTGTGGTGATTACTCAGTTAGGAAGAAATTCATGGATATCAATCAACTCTGGCCTGAATTAGCTTGGATCGAAGATCTAGATTTGAGGGCCAAGACAACCAAAACATGGCAGCTGGCTTTGGAGCGCAGTGTACTAACCCCCGAAGATTTGCAGCGTATTCCATTTACCTTGCTAGCCGGCCCTGATCTCAAAGTCAGCTTTATGGCGCACAAGCGTTCCGTGGTGCACATTGCCAGAGATGCGGCCAAAACGATGATTGAGTTCTTCGGCGATGAATTGCCTATCAGTTTGGACATCGTCATCGCCGGGGCAATTTTGGCTGATGTTGGCAAACTGCTGGAGTACGAACTCGACGAAAATGGCAAGTCCTTTCAGGGTTTGTACGGTAAATACCTGCGCCACCCCTTCTCGGGCGTTTCGCTGGCCGAGGAATGTGGTGTGCCCGCCGAAGTGTGCCACATCATCGCTGCCCACGCTGCCGAAGGTGATCTGATCAAACGCTCGACCGAAGCCTACATCGTCCATCACGCGGACTTTATGACATTCTTGCCTTTCAAAAGTCGCTTAGAAGTTTAGCTTTTTACCGCGAAGGCGCGAAGAACGCAAAGATTTAATCATAAATTGACTTTGCGACCTTTGCATCTTAGCGGTTCAGGATTTTGAATCGCTATGGCACAAACATTTGCAGAAAAAATACTTGCTAAAAAAGCTGGCCTCGATCACACTGTACCCGGCCAGATCGTCGAGATCACCCCCGATGTGGCGCTCTCACACGATAACACAGCCCCGATTTACGGCATATTCCAACGCATGGGTGGTGAGCGTGTGTATGCTCCAAAAATGCATGCCATTTTCATTGATCACGCCGCTCCAGCGCCAACCACAAAGCACGCTGAGAATCACCGCATTATCCGTGAAATTGTTGCTGATCAGGGCATCGAGTACTTCTTCGATGTCGGGCGCGGCATTTGTCATCAGGTGCTGGTTGAGGAAGGGCTGGCTCTTCCTGGAGAAGTTGTCCTGGGTTCGGACTCGCACACCCCCCATGCTGGGGTGATGGGTGCCTTCGGAGCGGGGATTGGCCGCTCGGAGATGGCTTCAATTTGGGCGGTGGGTTCGCTCTGGCTGCGTGTCCCTGAAAGCATGAAGATCACCGTCAATGGGGAATTTCACCCAGGCGTGACGGCCAAAGATCTGGCGCTTAAAGTTATTGGCGATTTGGGTGCCGATGGCGCCTTATATATGTCAGTGGAATGGCACGGAGAAGCAATAGAGACATTGGATTTATCTCAACGAGCGACATTGCCCAATATGATGGCTGAGATGGGTGCCAAGAACAGCTATATCCCCCCAGACGAGAAGGTGATTGCCTTTTTGGACGGGCGCGCCAAACGGACCTTTGAGGCTGTTTACCCTGACCCAGACGCAAACTATGACCAGAGTTATTCTTACGATGCTGGGACCATCGAGCCGATGATCGCCTGCCCCCACACAGTGGACAACGTCAAACCGCTTTCTGCTGTTGCTGGTACGAATGTGGATCAGGCCTTCCTGGGCACCTGCACCAATGGTCGCCTCGACGATTTGGCTGCCGCAGCCGAAGTGCTCAAGGGCAACAAGATCGCCACGGGAACAAGGATGGTGGTCATCCCTGCCTCATCGCAGGTATATCTGGATGCCCTCAAGGCGGGGCATATCGAAACTTTTCTCGAAGCTGGCGCAATAATAGAAAGCCCTGGCTGTGGCCCTTGCATGGGAAATCATATGGGTGTGCCTGCGGTGGGTGAAGTCAGTATCAGCACCGCCAACCGCAACTTCCGCGGGCGCATGGGCACTAAGGAGAGCGATGTATATCTCGCCAGCCCAGCCGTGGTGGCGGCGTCAGCGGTGGCGGGAGAGATTGTGCATCCCAAAGATTTATAAA
>JACKQG010002569.1_pt1 | contig 23552 bp, 20 predicted proteins | sample 8237621 | NCBI WGS metagenome assembly JACKQG01 (sample SAMN15677084, study PRJNA649215) | marine metagenome | biome: marine; feature: Black Sea; material: saline water; isolation source: suspended particulate matter (SPM) from the Black Sea western gyre | collected 2013-06-09/2013-06-10 | depth... | reverse complement strand
GTGTTGGTGTTGAGAGAATATTTCCTCTCCATGCTCCCACTGTTGCAGGTGTGAAGGTATTGCGTCGCGGTAAAGTACGTCGCGCCAAACTATACTATCTTCGCAAACTGCGCGGGAAAAAAGCCAGAATCAAGGAAGCACGCGATTTCTAAGCTTCACTCGTTCCCGAACCATCTAAAGGCTGTCCATTGGGCAGCCTTTTTTTTATCCGAAAACATGTTTTCGGATAAACCACGACATAGCCCGGAGGGCGACGCCAGGTTATTCCTCACTATCTCGAAATCAAGCTTTCAGATACTTAATTTGTAATGGCATTTGACCCTCGTATCAATTAAGGTGCTCCCATGCTTGAAAATTTAACCCCACTAAATCTTGCAGCTGTGCTATTGATAGGAGCCAGTGCTGGCTTCATCAATGTGCTGGCTGGTGGTGGTTCATTTTTGACCCTGCCCCTCCTCATTTTTCTGGGACTACCCCCCAATATTGCCAACGGTACCAATCGTCTGGCCATCCTCATGCAGAACACCTTTGCTGTGGGTAGTTTCATGAAGAAAAAGGTAATTCCAGGTCAATTCGCTCTGAAAGCCGCCCTTTTTACAGTTCCCGGAGGAATTATCGGTGCCTGGCTGGCCACCCTGGTCAGTAATGCCCAGTTTAAATTCAGTCTGGCTATGGTGATGATTGTCATGTCCCTGTTTACGCTGTTTGCCTCGAATAAGCAGAAGGGGGATCCCATTGATCCAGATGAGTATATTGGCAAATGGCTGGGTCCTGGAATAGGCTACTTTTTTGTAGGTATTTATGGTGGTTATATCCAGGCAGGAGTGGGTTTTCTGGTATTATCCGTCTTGCTATGGCAGAACATCAATCTGGTCCATGGCAATGCTGTTAAACTGACTATTATATTTTTCTTTACGGCGATTGCCCTCATCATTTTTGCCTGGAATGGTCAGGTAAATTGGGCCATGGGTGCCATGTTAGGTGTGGGGAATATGGTTGGTGCCTGGTTGGGGACACATGTTGCCATTAAAAAAGGTCATAAATTTATAAAGCATGTGGTAACCGTTGCTGTCATCGGTTTTGCAATTAAACTATTGATAGATATGTAAAGCGTTTCTACCGCAAAGAGCCGTCATCTCGAGCGGAGTCGAAAGATGTCTATTTGGCTCGGGATATATGATATATCATTTTACGCACCTCGACTCCGCTCGGTGAGATGAACTGATGGTTATGTGAAATTCAATTGGGATTAAAATCCAATACAGTAAATTTGATCCAAAAATATTTCCAGGAAAATTGAATGAAAAAACCCCGAACCAAATCAATCAACCTCTCAGAATTACCCAGTGTGGATGCCCTGCTTCAATCGGTTGCAGATATAGAGCTGCCTCATAATCTCAAGAAAAATGAAGCACGTACACTTCTGGATGATATCAGGGAGCTTGCCTCAAAAGGAAAAGCGGCTCCTTCAGGCGATCTGGAATCCAATTATCGGAAAAAACTACTCAAAATAGCCAATTCCCTACGTAAGGTTATTAATGGTACCGGAGTCGTCATCCATACCAATCTGGGACGGTCTCCGCTGAGCGCTCAGATGCTCACTGCCCTGGAAGCACTCCAGGATGGATACGTCAACCTGGAGCTTGATCTTGATCATGGTCGCCGGGGGAATCGTCATGATCACCTGAGACCCTGGATCCAGTCCATCAGCTCCGCTGAAGATGGTATCCTGGTCAATAATAATGCTGCTGCAGTGCTCCTAACTCTTAATACACTGGCTGATCGCAAGGAAGTCATCATTAGCAGAGGTCAACTCGTTGAAATCGGTGGATCGTTTAGAATTCCCGAAATTCTTCGGAAGGCAGGCTCAAAACTGGTGGAAGTGGGCACCACCAATCGGACACATCTCAAGGATTATGAGGAAGCGATTACTCCTCGAACCAAACTTTTGCTCTGGGTGCATACATCAAACTATAAGATTTCAGGATTCACAAAGGAAGTCTCTCTGCAGGATCTGGTGGCTGTGGGAAAGAAACATTCTATTCCAGTCATGGCCGATCTGGGAAGTGGAGCCCTGGTACCTATTGATGAATTTGGCCTCCAGAGAGAGCCCCTGGTTTCAGAGGTCATCGGGACTGGCGTTGACATTGTAACCTTCTCAGCTGACAAACTACTTGGTGGACCACAGGGGGGCATTATTGCTGGTAGGCAGGTCCTCATGCAAAAGATAGAAAAGAATAACCTCTTGAGGGCATTACGGCCTGATAAGACGCAGATTCTACTCACCTTACAGGCTTTGAAAGCCTTTTCTAATGGACAAGAAGGGCTCATTCGCATTCCTGTTTATCGTGACCTGCTCATACCTGTGGCGACCCTCAAAAAGAGAGCAGAGATGCTCCTCCAGGAAATAGAGAATGCTAACATAAGTTTATCAATTCTTGAGACAGAATCCCAGGTAGGATCAGGAGCTTCCCCTTCAGAGAAAATGCCCTCAATAGGAATTGGAATCAAGCATTCAAAAATGAAAGCAGCTCGTATTTCAAGTTGCTTGCGAGCCCATGATCCTGCCATCATGGGTCGCATCACCGATGATCTTTTTATAATTGACCTGAAAGCTGTGCGTGAAAGTGAAGATTCAATAATCGTTGCTGCTTTGAGATTATTATAAAGTATTATTTGATCATTAAAATTTTCGTTTTAAGTCATTGCGAGCGAATGAAATGAGCGTGGCAATCTCCGACCTCTTGGTTAATGATCGGACCGAGATCGCCGCGTCCAGACGGACTCGCGAAGACTAGTAAAGGAACTAGGCATATGAATAGCTCTATCAAGTGGCAATCACGTCTCAAAGCCTTAGGTCCTGGTCTATTATGGGCTGGAGCTGCAGTCGGTGTTTCCCATCTGGTCCAGAGTACCCGGGCTGGTGCGAATTATGGTTTTGCCTTACTCTGGGTTGTGGTAGTAGCAAATATTTTCAAATATACTGCCTTTGAATTCGGTCCCCGGTATGCAGCCGCCATGGGTGAAAGTCTCCTCGATGGCTATCAACGGGTGGGTAAATGGGCGCTGGTAGCCTTCCTGATTCCAACCTTTGGGACCATGTTTGTCCTTCAGGCAGCGGTTACCATTGTAACTGCAGGATTGGCATCAAAAATTTTTGGTACCAGTATGAGCCCCCTGGCCTGGAGCGCTGTGATTCTTGCCGTTTGCGCAGGAGTATTAACCATTGGGAAATATCGGGTTCTTGACAAGTTGATTAAGCTGATCATCGTGATTTTGAGCATTTCAACCATTGTGGCTGTTTTGACGGCCCTCGGGCATGGTTCATCAGCAAAAGTGGATTTTATTCGACCACAACTTTGGAATGTTGCAGGGGTCTCCTTTATGGTAGCCCTCATTGGCTGGATGCCTTCTGCCATTGATATTTCTGTATGGCATTCACTCTGGACTATTGAAAGACGCAAAGAAACTGGGTCAGCGCCAAGCCTGGCAGATTCACTGTTTGATTTCAGGTTGGGATATTTTGGGACAGCTATTCTAGCCCTTGGTTTTCTGAGTTTAGGCGGTCTTATCATGTATGGCACCGGTGAATCATTCTCACCCTCGGGGAGCAAGTTTGCTGGTCAATTCATAACCCTGTATACCTCAACCCTGGGAAGCTGGAGTTATCCAGTAGTGGCCGTTGCGGCGCTTACCACCATGTTTAGTACGACCCTTACTGTGACAGATGCCTTTCCCAGAGTATTAAAACGGTCCACAGAAATAGTATTTCCCCACAGATATGATGGAAAAGATAATAGGTCACTCTACTGGATCTGGATGGTGATCGTGCTGGGAGGAAGCCTGGTTATTATTGGTCTCTTTATGAGCGGCATGACCCTACTTGTCGATCTGGCCACAACCCTGGCATTTCTGACAGCCCCCATCCTGGCCTATATCAATTATCGGGCAGTGACTGGCCCATGGATGCCAGAGGAGGGAAGACCTGGTCCAAAACTTTTGCTATTTAACTGGGTTAGCATGGCTTTCCTGGCTGGCTTTGCACTCTTCTTTCTAATCTGGCACTTCATTCTGAATTGAAATTTGAAACTAGAAATTGGGATAAACTTGATACAATGAATTACTTTGCTAATGATGATGGAATTAAATGGAGACCTACCCCTCCAAGTTTCAAGTTTCAAATTTCCAGGTCAGTATGCAAAAAGTAATCGGATTAGCCGGTCATATTGACCACGGAAAAACAGCTCTGGTCAAAGCACTCACCGGTGTGGATACAGATCGTCTCGAGGAAGAAAAACGACGGGGTGTGACCATAGATATTGGTATCGCCTTTTATAGTGAAGATGTCACCTTTATCGATGTCCCCGGCCACGAAAAGTTCATTAAGAACATGGTCACTGGAGTCAGCACTGTGGATGCCGCCATGCTGGTGATTGCTGCTGATGATGGGGTTATGCCCCAGACCCGTGAACACCTGGATATTTTGCACATTCTTGGCATTAGAAAAATTCTGGTGGCTCTGAACAAATCAGATCTCGTTGATCCTGACTGGCTTGAATTGGTTGCTGAAGAAGTGGCCACCTATCTCACTGACAGGGGCTATCCTGACACCAAAATTATCCCTGTGTCAGCCACAACGGGGCAGGGAATTGAAGATTTGCGAGGAGCTCTCGATCAAACCATTTCTGAAATAAAAAGTCAGGATAGGCAGGGTGTCTTTCGTCTTCCCATTGATCGGGTTTTCTCAGTCAAAGGTTTCGGTACAGTTGTAACTGGAACCGTGCTCTCCCATGAGTTGAGAAAAGGTCAAAGTGTGGAGCTTTTTCCACAGGAAAGTACCTTTCCCGTGCGTGGACTCCAGTCCCATCATCTTGAAGTGGATAAAATCAAATTTGGTGATCGGGGAGCTATCAATCTCGGTGGTGCCAGCGTCGAAGAACTGGGTAGGGGTGCCTTTCTGGGCAGTCCTGGCATGTTTCAGACGGGGACCACCTGGGTAGCAGAGTTGAGTGTCTTGCCGCACTGGAAAAAGCCGGTCAAAGAAGCAGATCGTATCCATGTCCATGTTGGAACAGGAAAACGTGAGGCCCGAGTCCATCTCCTGGAAGCCAACCAATGCGATCCAGGTCAAACCATGATGGCACAATTCTTCTTTGAAGAATCGATTTCAGCAGGCTTTAAGGAAAAAATGGTCATCCGATATCTATCCCCTGAGGAGACTCTTGGTGGCGCCGAATTACTCTGGGCCATGGACCATCGATTGAAGAAGCAGGATAAGCATCTTCCGATTCTTAAATCCCTAATAACAGATGATCTATCTGTTTTGATAAACGCCACAATGGATTTCTTTAATCGGCCCTTAAATAGACGAGAAATTGCCCGCTATCTCAGTGTGGCAGAGTCCAAGGTTCACACCTTGCTCCAGAAATCAGAGGATTTTAAAAGTCACCAGGATAAGTTCATCAAACGCTCACTATATGCCAGGAGCCTTGCTCAAATCCAACAGGTTCTAGAGAATTACCATGAGAAAGAACCGCTTGGCAAGGGTTTACCCAGAGAGAAACTGACCGATCTGGGCCAAGCCAATCGTGAATTTGTCCTGGCCTCTGCTCTGGGAGAGGGCATCCTTAAGAATCAAGGTGATCTCTGGCAGCTATCCGGGCATCAGGGCACTCTGGACAAAGGAGATGAACAGGCAAAACAAAAAATCGTGGATATTTTCAATCATTCCAATTTTTCATCACCCTCCATGGATGAGTTGAAAGGATCTTTGAATGCTCAGGAGTATTCAGTCCTCCAGTGGATGATTCAGCATAAGGAGCTGGTGCGCATCGATAAGGATTTCCACTTGCTCAACGTTCAGGTTGATTACTTCATAGAGGCTCTGAAAAAATGGTTCAGAAGTAATCCTGAATTGACTGTGGCACAGTTGCGAGAGTTCATCCCTACCACCAGGAAGTACATCCTACCCATGCTGAACTATGCCGAGCGCAAAGGCTTACTCCTTCGCGATGGAGATGTCAGACGCTGGGTCGGTGAGGAACTCTAGTCCACATTCCTAATTCGTAATATGTAATTATAGTCTATATTAATTAGATGTCAGCAAAGCAAAAAAAGACCGATGATGGCACGACGTCACTCATGAAACAATATCTGTAGATCAAGGCCAAGTATCCCGATGTATTGCTTTTATATCGTATGGGCGATTTCTATGAAACCTTTGGCGATGATGCCAAAGTTACTTCAAAAGTCCTGGGTATAACCCTTACAAGTCGTTCCAACGGCAAGGCTGCCAAGGTTCCTCTGGCGGGATTTCCCTATCATGCCCTGGATGCATACCTTTATAAATATATGCAGGCGGGTCTGCGTGTGGCCATTTGCGAACAGGTGGAGGATCCCAAACAAGCCAAGGGTATTGTAAAAAGACAGGTCGTGGAAGTTGCCACCCCAGGCTCCGCCATGAGCGAACATTTCCTGACTGCCAAGGAGTCCAATTATCTGGTTTGTGTTTTTGCCGGGAATAAACGAATTGGCTTATCCTTCCTGGATGTATCAACTGGGAAATTCAGTGTTTTGGAGCTTCTCCCTAATCAATTGAGGGCGTTTCTCGCTGGTTTGTCCCCCCGTGAAATATTGTTGTCTGAGGATGATTCTGAATCGGAATCCTATCTTGGCCATGGAAAATGGTTAATAACCAGAGTAGAGAGCTGGGTTTTCAATATAGATTTTGCACAGAGTGAGCTTACCAAACAATTCAAAACCCAGGGACTCAAGGGTTTTGGGATGAGCGGGATGAAAGCCGGGACTTCGGCAGCCGGTGCCATATTGTATTATTTGCAGAGTTACCAGGGTCGGGATTTGAAACACGTGACCGGAATTCAGAGTCTCAGTGCCGATGACTGGATGACCATTGATGATGATTCACTCCGAAACCTTGAATTGTTCCGATCCCTCAGGGGTGGTGATGAGGGGACCCTGATTTCTGCCCTGGATGAATCTGTAACCTCTGGTGGTGGTCGACTTCTCCGTGATTGGCTCCACAAGCCCCTTTTAGACAAAGAGCGCATCGAGAATCGCCTGGATCAGGTGCAGGTCTTTTTTGAACATTCAGAATTACGTCAGAAGCTGCGCGAAATATTAAAGCAAATCGCCGATCTGGAACGATTGCTTTCAAAATTGAGTTCAACCCGTGGCTCAGGCCGTGATTTGGCAGGTCTTAGAAGTTCCATCCAGCTATTACCCGAACTTGCGAAGCTTCTTGACGACAAGCATATTCATAAAATTGGTCTCCACGTCGAAGCCTTACCTGATGTCAGTCCACTCCTTGCCGAGCTGGAACGTCTTATTGTAGATGAACCACCCGTTTCCGTAAAGAATGGGGGGTTAATCCGTGATGGCATTGACCCTGAGTTGGATGAGATTCGCGGTATTGCCCGCAATGCCAAGGCCTGGCTGGTGGAATTTCAAGCTACTGAAAGACAGCGTCTGGGAATTTCATCCCTGAAAATTGGCTACAACCGCGTATTTGGCTACTATATAGATATTACCAACACCCACAAAGATCTGGTTCCTGAAGATTATATCCGCAAACAGACCCTGGTGAATTCTGAGCGCTTTATTACTGAAGAGCTCAAAGAATATGAAGAAAAGGTTCTTCATGCTGAAGAGCGCTATACAGCCCGGGAGTACGAAATATTTGATGATCTCAGAATCCAGGTGCTGACAGAAGCTGTCAATATCCAGGCGATTGCTGATTTTATCGCCAGGCTGGATGTGGTAAGTACCTTTGCAAAAATATCCTATGACCGAAACTACTGTCGTCCTGAACTGAACCAAAGTCTCCAAATTGAGATCAGCAATGGGCGGCATCCTGTTATAGAACAGTTGCTCCCTGTAGATGAGGCCTTCATTCCCAATGATCTGCTTATCGACGCTTCAGCAGATCAGATATTGTTAATTACCGGTCCAAATATGGCAGGGAAGTCCACTTATCTGCGACAGGTAGGGCTGTTGGTGCTTCTGGCACAGATTGGTTGCTTTATTCCAGCCGATAAGGCTAAAATCGGTATGGTGGATAGAATCTTTACTCGCGTTGGTGCCTCAGATAACCTGGCTGGTGGAGAATCAACTTTTCTGGTTGAAATGAATGAAACTGCCAACATTCTCAACAATGCCACTCAACGCAGCCTGATCCTCCTGGATGAGATCGGCCGTGGAACTTCCACCTACGATGGCCTGGCCATTGCCTGGGCCCTTATTGAATATCTCCATGGAAAAACCGAACAGGCCGCCCGCACTCTTTTTGCCACACATTATCATGAATTAACCAAGCTGGAAGGCATTCTGCCCCGTTTGAAGAATTACAATGTGGCTGTCCGTGAATACGATGAGAAGGTCATCTTCCTGAGGAAGATAGTTCCTGGTGGTGCCAGCAAGTCTTATGGTATCCATGTAGCTCAGATGGCAGGAGTGCCCCTGCCGGTGATCCAGCGTGCCAATGAAATCCTGTCTGATCTTGATTCTGGCGAAATTAGTGTACGCTCCGATGAAATTAGTGAGTCCACTCCAACCTTTGATACCCACCAGATGTCCCTTTTTGATAAGCAGGAGCGGGTGCTCCGTGACAAGCTTAAGGGGTTAAAGCTGGACCAGATGACACCTCTTGAAGCAATGGTGCTTTTAGATGAGATGGCCAAGAGCATCGGCGAAGATAACTAGTCAGGAACCATGGATACCTCAAAGGCGTAAGCTTTCTATGAAATATTTATCACTTCTTATCTTCCTTCCTGCCGTTTTACTGGCTGAATCTGTTTCCTATGGAGAAGATCCATTCGTCCTGGGTATGTCTATCGATGCCTATGCGCTTGGAAATATCAAGGCCCTGCCCATGGCCAACCCAAGTCCTGGATCCAATGTGGCCTATCTCTCTGGACGGGATCAAAAACTTGGTTTTCAACATACAGAAGGTTTTGGAGGTGTCTACCAGACAGATGTCCTCAGCGGTATCAAAGATAATTGGTCGCTGCTAATATTTCGCGGTGGCGTAAGTGGTATTGCAGATACTCGCAAGTCCTTACTGGATTACGGGACGGATGGGGTTTCAGGTACCAACGATTCAGATGGAACCGAGGATAATGGTGAGCTGGATCCAGGGGAACGCCTGAACATAAACTCCATCAGTTATTTTAGCACACAGCAATTTTTAGCCGAATTAGGTTATTCTCATCTGCTTAACCCAAAGCTTGCTGTACACGGAACCGCACGCCTGCTGTATCACGATTTGTATTCTGAAAGCGGTTTTGGAGTGGGATTTCATGGCGGTTTGTTATACCAGCCCATTGAGAAAATGCGTCTGGGTATTGAAGTGACAGATGTTCTGAGTACAACCCTGTTCTGGAGCTCTGGTCTCACTGAAGTATATGCACCTCAACTATTTCTGGGCGCTGACTATTATATAAACTTTGAAAATATCCCCTTCATCATCCATCCCATTGTCCAGGCTGAGGTCTCGCTTACCGGGAAACAAGCTGAGCTGAATAAGGAAACCTGGGGATATGCCACGGGTCTGGAAATCGGGTTTCAGAATCAACTATTTATTCAATTGGGTCGCAATGCTTTAGATCAGTTTCAGGTTGGAGCACGCATCCGGACAAAATATATAGATCTTCATTATGGCACTGGATTTTCAGAACTAACCACTGTTGCCGGTCAAACGCACAGAGTGGGAGTGGGCCTCAATATTGGAGAGTTTGACTTGTTCTAATGGATAGACAGGTTAACCCTGTCTCCTAATATATTCGGTACATTTAACAATTAGGGAGGTCAATCATGGTGCTCGATCGCCAATCAGCCTGGGATTTGCTGTGTGAATACACAGTGAGTGATTCTTTGAGAAAACATGCCCTTGGGGTAGAAGCCACCATGCGCGCCATGGCAGGCAAATATGGGGGTGACCCTGAGGTCTGGGGTATCACAGGCTTGCTTCACGATTTTGATTATGAAAAATATCCAACTGCTGAAGAGCATCCCTATAAGGGCGTCGAAATTCTCAAAGGACTGGGATATCCCCAGGAAATCCTAGATGCTATTATGGGACATGCTGAATATACAGGTGTGGAAAGAAAAACAGTGATGGCCAAATCTTTGTTTGCCGTCGATGAGTTGGTGGGATTTGTTTTTGCAGTGACCTATGTTCGGCCAAGTAAAGCCGTTCGTGATGTGGTGTCAAGATCAATCAGGAAAAAGTTGAAACAAAAGTCCTTCGCTGCCAGCGTCAATAGAGATGATATCGTCCAGGGAATTCTGGAACTTGAGCTTGATGAGAATGAACATTTCCAATTTGTGATTGATGCTTTGACAGGTGTTGCCCAGGAAGTGGGTCTGGCCGGTACAGCGCTAGAATAATTAGTGTCTGTCTATAATGTTAGTTCTAAACAGACGCTACTACAGTTTTTTACAACCTGCCTGCGCTATACAGCTACGGCAAGGCAGGCGAATTTGACGGATATTACGAAATAGTATTAAATATTTTTGTGGATTTCGTTTGTTTCGTTGTGAAAGAAAAGTTTAAAGGCAGACTCCAATTAGACCACTTTAGTCACCAGGGTCCGAAACTCACTTAAGATCATGGCTGTGGCTCCCCAAACTTTGTGTCCATTTATTTCAAAAAATGGGATTTCCCAGTCTTGCTTTTTAAAGTGTCGCAATTCGTATTGAATTTCCCTTTCACAGAGTGACGTAATCGAAACACTAAATATCTCTGCAACCTCTTTGGGCTCTGGGATGAAGTCTGGTTTATGCTGAGTATATCCCACCACAGGTTGAACGATATGATTACTCACAGGGATGGGCAGCACACTGGTCTTTCCAATCACCTCAACATTTTCGGGTAAAATATTTACCTCTTCATGGGCTTCCCGCAAAGCAGTTTGGATATCGCTCTCAGCACCATCCCGTCGGCCGCCTGGGAGAGCAATTTGCCCGCTGTGAGCAAAACCATCCACCGTTCGTCGAATCAACGGAAAAAGCCACTCTCCATCTTGATGGTAAAGGGAGATCAGCACGGCTGCAGGATGTAGATTATGACCAAGGATTTCTAATTCACGTCCCTCTGGCATGAGGTGCTTTTGAGCCGTCCAGCCAGGTAGGGGCTGTTTTAGGAGTTTGCTCAGATTAGGGATAAAATGATCCATTAATCCGCATCTCGTATTGTTTTCATTGATAATCCCATCAAACCGCTCATGGCCGCGCCCACTCCAATTAAAAGGAAAATGGTGCGAGGTGAAATCCATTCCGCCAGAACACCCGTCAAGGCGACTGAAATTGACATCACACCAATGACGGCAAGATTAACCATAGAAAAAACACGTCCCTGCATATGTCCAGGAACCAGGGAGTGGATCAGAGTGGTTCTGGTAACCTGTATAAACGGGATACCCAGAGAATGGATAAATATGATTGATAGGGTCAACCAAAACGGATCAAAACCAAGACGTCCCACCCAATAGAGAGGGATGAAGGTTAGTCCATCATAAATCAATCCCAGCATGAGCCAGGTCCCCTTTTTGTATCTGCTGGCATAACGATATACAAAGATTGTGGCAATGAGCATGCCTACTCCGTAACTGGACTCAATGAAGGCAAAATCTCTACCACTTCCATCCCAGACCTCTTTGATTAGCAATGGCGTACCCACCACGGCAGGACCCATGATAAAAAGATTATTCAATGCTGTTATTAGAATGATCCAGAAAAGTCGGCGGTCTTCATAAATGACATATCTTAAGCCCTTTTTGAGCTCGGAAAGATGCCGGTTTTCATAAGTAGTTGCTCGTTTCTCACCACGTTTATATGAAATCAGCATAATCATGAGAAATGATATTAAAAAGGTTCCTGAATCTAGAAAAAAGAGATTCACTATACCCAGGGCGGAGAGAAGCATACCAGCACCAAATAAACCGACAAAATAGGCAAGGTAGCCAGTCGACTGGATTAGAGCATTGATCTTCAGCAGCTGAGATTTATGAACCAACTCAGGGATGATGGCGTCCCTGGCAGGATTAAAAAGGGTTCCAAAGGATGCAGCAGCAAAAACAATTGTAGCCAGAAGCAGGGGGCTTAGCATATCCAAAGAGTAGAATAGGGGGATGAGCAGGATGAGAAAAAATCGAGCGATATCGCTAATGAGCATGAGCGTTCTACGCCGATAATGATCAGCCAGTACACCTGAAAACAATCCAAAAATTAGCGCGGGAGCAGTGGCAGCGAAGGCAATAAAACCTGTCATGGAAGGCGATCCCGTGATGTCCAGCATCAACCAGATAACAGCCATATGTGTAATACTGTCACCGGCTTGGGAAACGAGTTGCCCCACCCACAGAAAGGAGATATTACGATTAACGAGAAGTGTGAATTTACTCACTGGAAATACAGCCACAGGTTCCGAGACCTTTATAGACTGAAATTTATTGATCGAAAAGCGAGAGCAACTATGTCTTTAGGGGTAAGCAATCCCTGATTTATTTGATCGATCGAATAAACTCACGGGGAATTTTTTCAAGATCTTTCCTTTTAATCCCGTTCTTATAAATGTCGACAATCTCAGGAGTAATCATAACCAAAAGTTCAGTTTTTTTCTTGTTGGTTTGAGTAGATTTAAAAAGCTCACCAATGATAGGGATGGACCCAAGAATGGGTATCTTCGAAATTGAGGTCACGTCAGATTCTTGCATAAGTCCTCCCAGTACCACCGTCTGGCCATTTTTTACAATAACTTCTGTAACGGCACGTCTGGTAGAGATGATTGGGATACCATCAGGAGTTGCACCCTGTTGGAAATTAGCCTGGGGTGATAGTCGAATGGTGACGGTCGAATCATTATTGACATGAACAAAAATAGAGAGCTTAACCGTTGCATTTTTAAATTCATATGAGGTCATTCCAAATTCATTCAGCTTGGGATATGGAATTTGATCTCCAACCTCTATCTCGGCCTGCTTATTATCTAGTACCATAAGATGAGGGGTGGAGAGGAGATTTAAATCATTTGTGGTAGACAGCATACCCAGAACGACATCAATATCTGCAGCAATAATACCCAAACTAAAACCACCTGATATTGCAGCAGGTGTTGGATCTGTAAGGGGCTCAGTAAACAGATCACGTAATCCAAAGTTTGTTTGAAAGACACTGCGAACGTCGCCATTGCCAGCATCTTGCTTGGTAAACCACTGGACCCCTCTGTCATGATCATTGGTGAGAGATACTTCCACAATGGCACTTTTGATGTGTACCTGGTCTGTATGGACATCCAGAGTCGCCATAAGTTTTAGAAGCTCAGCAACCTGACCCGGCGTGTCTTGAATAATCAAGGTATTGGTCCTGACATCACCAAAAACCCTTCCAATCTCAGCTGTTACAAAAGGAGAAAGGGCACCGGCAAGGTCGGTTGACACAGCAAACTGGCATTCATATGATTCTATCCGAGTTGGGATGGCTATATCGTCCTTGTTGGTGACTAGGTATTTACCTGAAGTACCGAGCTGTTGAAATCCCAAATCATATAGCTCGGTCATTATAGAAAGTGCTTCCAATGGTGCAATCTCTTTCAAATCCAGAGTAATTTTTTTGGTACGGATTTCGGGATCAGAGATGAAAATCATTCCACTTTTCTCACTGAGAATACGAAGAACGTTCTCTAATTTGACTTCTTTCACAGAAATGGAGATTTTATCTCCACTGGCTTGAGCAAGTGCAAACAGTGGCATCAGCGCAATTAACAGAATTATAGTAGTGCGGACTAACTGATTGAAATTATTGCTTGATCTCATATCACTCTCTCTCGATAACAATGGAAAAAATATCATCACTATTTCCTAATACGATCATTGTGTCCTGTATGGTTTGGACAGTGTACCCTTGTATCTGGTCACCTTCGCCATAAATATCATTGTTTAAAATAGCGTATGGAGCTGATCTATCCCAGATAATACCATTGATGGTAATTTTGGGTCGTACAATACGTTTTTTGCGCGTGACCGGCTTCTTAGTGGTCTTCTTGGTGGCTTTAGGTTCTGGTTTATCCTCTTTTGGCTTGGGAGGTGGTGCCACATAGACTCTTACAAAGGGATTACGCATTTTCGTCAGGTCAGCATTTGAACTGAGAGTATCTATGGCTTCGACGAATGCAAGATTCTCAATGCTTTTAGAAGATACGGTTCTTATCGTGGTCTGAAGCGTCTCCAGATCCAACGCAAGTGTGTTGCCAACTGTCCCAGCCACTTCGGCAGAAAATATTTTATCAAAGGTTCCTGTGAAATACAGACCACCAGAAAGTAGAACAATGAAAGCCAGCAGAAAAATCAGGAGGGTGGTGTTTTTATTCTTCACTTTTTCCCCCTTTTGAGACTAAAACTGAGAGTGTTAAATCATATCGGGCATAGTCATTTCGTTCAAGAGGCTTTATGCCCATTTCATCAATAAGAATCCATTCACTATGCTTCTCGATCATATCCAGGAACTTCAGAAAGTCCTGAAATCTCCCAATCATACTCAATCTAATTAGATGAGCCTGATAGTTTTTGCCAATATTATTAAATTTATTCATGGGCTCCAGGGTGACAACTTTTAGCAAAGCATTGGTACAGAACCTATCGAGAACCGGGAAAATAGCATTAACTCGAGTACTCCCCAACAGGCGCGACTTGAAGATTGCTTCCAAAGAGTCCAGGACGGCCAACTGAGTATTAAGGTTTTCAATAGCCATCTCTATATCAAGGCTCACCAGGTCGATATAGGTCTCTGCGAGTTGGTTCTGTCTTAGCACGGCCTCATCGTAGCGTTGACTCTCAGGCAGGATCAGAACTTGCAGGGAAGAACCTGTAATAGCGAAATAGATTACAATGGCTGTTACCAACCATTTCATCTGTACTGCTTCTAACCAGAATTGGAATTGTTTTTTCATCGGTACAATCCCAGTGAGAATACCAACTTAAGTCGGTCTTCTTCTTTGTAAATTCGGTTGTTTTCTACCTTGATATCAGAGTAGAGTGTAGATAGCGGTAAGCTAAAGAGAAGATTCCCGCGGAAATTATCCACAGAAAGAATATCCCGGTTCCCACCCTCGATGTAGGTATAGCCTTCAATGGTTAAATCAGGGCCAGTATCCTTTTTTTTGTTGGTCTTTACTTCGGCCTTGGAGAAAATTTTTGTAATCACCAGATCCGGTGGTAAGGCTTTGGTAATATCGATCAATATTTTGCGCCAGACGGACGGCCGGGCACTGGGCTGCAGGAAGACATCAGATTCTTTTCTTAATCGATTACGAACCCCGATTTTGCGTTCAAGAAATAACATACGTGGTTCAACGCTTGAGATTTTCCCTTCAATATCAGAGTTCAAACCTTCAAATACCTGAGCCATGTAGGCTTGACTTTCATGAGTCCTCACCAGAATAAAGATGGTTGCACCAAATATGATGACATACAATAGAAAACTAAATCGCTTGAGATGTCGCCTTACGCGTTCATCGGCAGTGGAGCTTAGAAAATTTAGTTGATATTCCATTACTATCTCAGAGCCAACCCAATTGCCGTGGAAAATTGATATTGATTACCGGTGGTAACTTCTATATCTGGAAAGAATTCCGACATAGGATCCCATATCTCAGCAGGGATTTCCATAATCTCTTCAGATAAGGTAAAAAAGGATTTGATGAATGAATCATTTAGCAAGCCACCTGTAACATAAAGTTTCTCAACCTTCTGGCCGGTATTATAAAAGTGTCTGAAGTTTAATTTGCGAATGGTCAGGGATAATTCTTTGAGCTTCTGCCCGACGATTTTGTTTTCCATGTACAATGCTGTAATCGGCTGGTCATTTGAGCTGACCTCAAGGACTCCCCTGCGCAAGTATTCCACTTCGATAAATGAAATATCTGCAGACTTGGCAATAATGGAGTTGAGATTGTTGCCACCAAAAGGAAGATAGAGAAATTCAGGATGCTGGGCAGAATCAATAATCGTATAGTGTGAATTTGTACCACCCAATTGCAAAATACCAACCGCTTCAGTGATTTTAGGATTCATTTTATGAAATAGTTGAACGGTGGGCAAGGTACTGGTTTCCAACACTCTAATATTGGTAGAAAGCGACTTGAAAACTTTGGTTAGCCACTCAATTCGATTCTTCTTTATAACAGCGAGTAAGACATTCAGTTTTTTCTTCTGCGATTGTGGCAGGACGGTAAAGTCATAGTCATAGTTATCGGCAGGATCAGCCAGTAGGGGAGACAATTCCCAAAAAAGAGCCTGCTTCAATTCGTGTGTAGCGATCTGGGGAAGTTGCAGGAAAAACAGGTTCTGATATTTTGCACTGAGACCCACGTTGATATCGGCTCGTTTATAGGGCAATTCAGACAAGAGGGTTTTGACACCATTCATGACGTGAGTTTCATTTATCTCACGCACATCTTTAACAACATCCTCTTCAAGATAGTCGTACTTTAATAGCTTGGCATGTTTACGGCTACTTTTTTTAGTATAGTATGCGGCCACCTTGATAGCATTGGTCCCAATATCTATACCGATTCTTATTTTTTTTGCTCTAGCCACGATCCCTAAATGCTTGGTTTTATTTTATAAGCAATTCGTAATTCATTTCAGGTCACACACATCTAATGAATATAGAAATGCCTGCTCTAGATTCTATTCAAAAAGGCTACAAACCAGGTATTTCGATAATAAAAAAATCCCCCAGATTACGGAGGACTTTTTGGGTTGATTGGTGGGCTGGAGGTGTTCTGCGGGAAAACAAATAATCCCATCAATTGGTTTTCAACGACCACCCTTCATCACAAGGTCAGGATCAGCCTGATCTTGGGAACCTGCTAGTCGAGGACAAGCTTTAAGATGTTTAATATCGATGAACGCGGTCTGATCTGATTCAGCATACTGATGGTAGTTTTCAATACATACTAAGGGGAATGATAGAGCTATTTGTTGCGGATTTGAATCCTGAGCGGGCAGGGATTCGATTTTAGAATAGCTGCCAATGGGATCTAGCTCAACATGTTTTGATTGCTGTACCATGATAGCGTTCATGAGACTTCCTAATTTCCGCCAGCTAGATTTCCGGATTCGTCAATGGTTCGATCTGAATTGAGTTGAGATTCTGCTTGGCAGGTTATTGTGAACTGAATTCCTTCTGCACTTACATATCTATATGCAGAATCTTCAAAGTACTTACCCGTTAGTCCACCGGTGTTAATGTCATTCCAGTGAGCACCAACCACCATAGCCCCGGTGGGAGCCTTGGGATATTCACTATTCTGGCCGTAATAAATGCGAAGCTGAGTCCGGATGCTACCCAGGTTGGCATCAGCCTCACTCAATTTAGCCTTATTAACATTAGATGCATAGATGGGAATGGCAATGGCAGTCAAAAGTGCTATCATGCCAATGACAATGGCCAGTTCCACCATAGAAAACCCACGTACCATTCTTGAACTATTTGGTTTTGGCATACCGCTGAAAATCCGTTCGGTTGTTGTTGTCATTTTCTATTCTCCTTATGCAGGGTGTGTTTGGTGATAGTTAAACCGGGTGACATGGGTTATGCCTGATGATGTTTTTTCTTCCATGACTTGGTTTTCCAGCGACCGATCTGCTTTGGCCAATCGTAGTCACTTCGGTTTCCAAAACCTTTTGTCCAGCGATAACGGTCACTATGCTCAGCATCCAACAGATTGAAGTGGTTATTCAGTGAGACATTGCGTCCGATGACGGGTCCTGAAATATTGCCATTTTGAATATTGATATTGCCTTTGCAGTAGATCGCTCCGACTATTGTTTCAGATCCATTTACGCTATAGATGTCAAAATCTTGATTGGGATTGGTGAAGATTACTGCTGGATATGTACCGGTAGTATCGCCTGCGGGAGCTGTAATATCATTGTCGCCCCAAAAGCTTACATGATGTCCCGTAAAGACCAAGGTTCCTGAAGTGATTCTAATATCATCAAGGGCAATGTAGTTACCAGTAAATACGTGGATACCATCAGGAAAGGTGTTGTTGGACCAGACCTTCCAGGAGTTAGTGTGTACTGAAGTAGCATTATCAAGAAAATATTGAAGATCTGCTTCAGGAAGAAAGTTAAAGCCACCACGTGCCTGATTTTCATCTTCCAAACCAGGATCATAGCCATCTAGACTGACAGATCCTTCAGCAGCAATACCTCTATCGAAATGAGTATCGTCAGAAAGGTCCAGGAGGATTTCTGTTTCCATCTGAAATCTGTCAACATTAACACTCAGGGTATTCAAGACTGGATCAAAGATTGTGGTGATGCCATCAGCTGAAACATTAATAAGACTGTCAGGACCGTTGTTTAAGAGCCATAAGGATTCGTTCACTGAAGATTCCATGGCATACTGTAGTTTGATATTATTAACGGTCTCAGCTGAGCTGGCAGTTGAAACGTATGCTACATTAAGTACGGCCACACCAGTAAAACTAAAAACGAGGAAGAGCATAAGGACGGCTACTAACATGATGAGACTCCGATTATGGCAACCACTGCCATGGTCTGGTGATGATTAGAACTATTATGTTGTGTTGTGTTTCGCATACTGCCATATATACATTCAAATCGCATGCCAAAATTATTAATGCTCTATAAGTACTTATTTAACAGTTGTTTAGATATGTCCTAAATTTATTCACATTTTATAATGGTATTAAATGTACGACAATAAGCAATAGTAACAAACGGGAGTGTAGTAATAATAAGACTCTTAAAGACAATAAAATAATAATGAATATATATATGACTCAGATAATCACATTATAAACAATAACATAAATGATATGCAGTCCTTTGCAGCAATAAAAAAGCCCTCGTGTTAGGAGGGCTCTAGGGGGCTATATGTGGGTTGTTTTGCAGTTCTGTTTAGGCGTTGTGTTTCTTATTCCATTTCTTGGTTTTCCAGCGACCAATCTGTTTGGGCCAATCATAATTGTCTCTGTTGCCAAAACCTTTGGTCCAACGATAACGATCACTGTGCTCTTCATCCATAACATCGATGTTGCTTCCGAGGCTCACATTGCGACCAATGACGGGACCTGAAACATATCCATTATGAAGTTCTATATCACCCTTGCAGTAGATGGCTCCGATGATTGATTCATTTCCGCCAAGGCTGAACATTTCAAAATCCTGGCTTGGGTTTGTGAATATCAGGGCGGCTGAAGTGCTGGTAGTATCACCGGCAGGTGCTGTGATCTCGTTGTCGCCCCAAAAATTAATATGGTGACCGGTGAAGATGAGAGTGCCAGAGGTGATTCTAACATCTTGTAGGGATATGAAATTTCCAGTAAAAACATGGATTCCATCAGGAAAAGTATTGTTGGTCCAATGCTTATATGAGGACGTATGGATTTGTGTGGCATTATCGAGAAAATATTGAAGGTCAGCTTCAGGTAAGAAATTGAATCCACCACGTACTTGATTATCATCTGATAAACCTGGATCATACCCGTCTAAGGAAACCTCTGCTTCAGCTGCAATACCACGATCAAAATGCGTATCATCAGAGAGGTCTATAAGGATCTCAGTTTCCATCTGGAACTTATCAACATCAACGCTTAAAATATTCAATTCAAGATTAAAGATAGTAGTGATGCCATCAACACTGGTGTTAACCAAAGTGTCGGCTCCGCTGTTCAGGCGCCATAAGCTTTCATTCAATGAGGACTCCAGGGCATATTGCACTTTGATGTTGTTAACAGTCTCGTGAGAGCTGGCTGTGGAGACATAGGCAACGTTCAGCACGGCAACACCTGTGAAGGAAAAGACTACGAATAACATGAGGACGGCTACTAACATGCCTTATATATGTTCAAATGCTGTGCCAAAAGCTAATGAGAAATATAATTCCAGTATTAATAGTAACTTAACATAGTCTTATATATATTCATATTGATATAAAGTAATAATATAACGACATAATATGAATATACATTATTTGAGTGTCATGTATAGCAGACTATTATTTGTGTGTAATTAGAGACGAATATATATATGACTATTATAAATATAATATATACAATACTATAAGGTGATATTCATGATATTTATTATACGAAACTATGATAATGTATAAGCAGTTTCGCCCAGTAGCAGAATGGCACGTATGCACGCCCTGGAAGGGTGTTAGAAAAGCTTGGAAACGGGTGGTTGGAGGGTAGAGCTAGGGTAGGCTTATGTCATAAAAAAGCCCTCAAGAATTGAGGGCTATAGGAAGGAACTGTTGGTGATGGTTAGAGTTGTTTATGCGTTATGCTTCTTATTCCATTTTTTAGTTTTCCAACGATCAATCTGTTTGGGCCAATCATAACCATTACGGTTGCCAAATCCCTTGGTCCAACGATAACGATCAGTGTTTTCATTATCCAGGAGATTGAAGTTGTTTTTCAAAGTGACGTTCTTGCCCATGATTGGACCGGAGATATTACCATTATGTAAATCGATATTACCTTTAGCGTAGATTGCTCCGGTAATAGTTTCTCCACCAGCAGGGCTATAGGCTTGAAAATTCTGATCAGGGTTGGTAAATATAAGTGCAGCGTTGGTACCTGTGGTGTCGCCAGCATCTGCAGTAATGATGTTGTCGCCGATGAATCTGATATGGTGTCCGGTGAATACCATAGTACCAGAAGTAAGTCGAACGTCCTCAATGTCAATAAAGGAACCGGTGAAAACATGGATGCCATCAGGAAATGTGTTGTCTTTCCATGTTTTAAAGGAGGTAGTATGAATTGATGTGGCATTATCTAAAAAGTATTGAATATCAGCTTCAGGTAAGAAATCAAAATTGCTTCGCACTTGACGTTCCTCAGCAACCTCAGCAACATAACCATCCAGGGATACAGATTCTTCAGCGGCAATAGCTCTATCAAAGTGAGTATCTTCGGAGAGGTCTAATAAAATTTCAGCTTCCATCTGGAATTTATCAACATTCACAGACAGAATGGCAAGAGTAGGATCCCATAAGGTGGCGATTCCATCAGTATTGACGTTAACCAGAGAGTCAACACCCTGGTTAATGCGCCATAAGGCTTCGTTGATTGAAGACTCAGTGGCATACTGCATTTTGATGTTGTTGATGGTGTCCATTGAGTTGGAGTTGGAGAGATAAGAAACATTCAACACGGCAACACCGGTGAAGGAAAAGATGGTAAAGATCATCAGGACGGCAACTAACATGGTGTTATCCTGTGACCTTTTCTAGTGTAGCGGTTATTATATTTTTGTCTCTCAACATGCCTATATATAGTTCAAATGGTGTGCCAAAAAAATAATCATAGATAACCACCGAAAAAACAATATGATAGCCATGTCATAAAAATATGCATATTCAAAAATCAGTCAAAATTATGTCACAAATCAACCTGGATGTAATCAAAATATGTCATAAAATTACAACATGATGAATAGAATCATGAGAAAAAGAGGGCTTAAAACGTCAAAAAGTCACTGAAATACAAGACTGAGGACAGCATAACCATATATAATACAGTATGATAGGTAAGTGTAATAATTTGTATGCATATTCAATAGTCAAGCGCAGAATCGCGTTGAGCCTACCATTTGAATTCTTTCAATCAAGGTGAATTGTATTAAAAATATTACGATATTATATGAATTTAAAACAGGCATAACAACTGAAAAATAATGATAACAATTAATAAAAGGATGTAATAATGATAAATATCTCCATATACCCATTACGCTCGATATCAACACCAGGCAGGTGGGTGTAGAGGGATGTTCAAGCAGACCAGAAGAATCTACTCCCAGTGTATTCAACAGCTATCCCACTATGCTCAATTATCGAGCACAAGAGATCAGGTAGACTTACTTAACTTGACGTCTTGACATATGGTAGGATACACAACTTCTGATTATTTAGCTCAACAGGCTAGATTCGCTTAACACACAACGACTTCGTGGGGGCGACCTGTTCAATTCTATAATTATGTACAAAGACAGACAATAGGAACATATATTAAAAGACACCAGCAAGTAAAGCACCAGGCAATAGGGGGCATCGTGAAATACGCAATCAGATGTATATTATTTATATCTCTGGGATTCCCTCTCTATTCTCAGAATCAAGTCCTTCTATTGGATGGAATTGACGACTATATAGATTTGCCCAATCCTATTATCGATACCGACAAATTTACTATTGAAGCATGGGTAAAAATGAATGGTCCAGGAGGGGGAATTGAAACACAGAGTGCCATTTTTGAACAGCGTGAAGATGCCACTGGATGCAATCATAGTACGGTTGTTTTTGTGGCTGAGAGCTGGTCCTACGAGCGCTATGAGTCTTTAGCCATCAGAACTGATATTGAGTGTTATGTATCCTGCCGAGCCGAATCCCCCCCTTATGGCGATTGGAATCACTATGCCTGTGTTGTCAGCGAGGATGTTATATACATATACCTGAATGGATTGCTTCGCAATACCGTGGAATATGAGCACGAAGGCAGTTTCTCAACCAACATTGATCATGTATCACTGGGAAAGCATACCCATGACTGGTCAGGTTTTGGGTTTTTAAATGGCGCAATGGATGAAGTCCGAATTTGGGGGAGTCCCATGAGCCAGTATAAAATCCTCAGTCTGATGAACACACCGTCACTCACTGGTGAAGAAGGGGATCTGCTAGCCTATTGGAATTTTAATGACAGCACTGCCACAGATATCACAGGTCACGGGCATGATGGGATAATCACGTCAGGAGCTACTTGCACCACCGACTCCATCCCAAGACCATGTCCAGGTGTAGTCGGTGACTTAAATCAGGATGGATATTTATCTATCTCCGATATCCAGATTTTGATTGAATACATCCTGGAAGGAACTGAACCTATCTTTGATCTGGAGTGTGTAGATTATAACGGGGATGGATACATCAACATAGGCGAAGTTATACTGCTAACAGATTTCCTCCTAAATGGTTGAAGGCAACGGATTTCTCCGGCAAGCCTTGCACAAGGTGCATAGACGGGCAAATTAAACAACCCAGTACTTCGATCGGATTTGCCTTTTAAAGAAATTACTGTGATACCACGACACCCATTCGTAAAACCACTAATTCACTCAATGTGGGCAATAGGAATACAAGTGCCACAAATAGAGCCTTTGATAAACTGGATAAGTGGATAAAATCCCCTCAGCAAACTTTGGGGGACAATCTAAAATCCTAATAATACACTGTGTTATGGTGACTTTTGGGTGACCAAGATTTTACAGTCTAACATCACTATTTGGATGCAAACCGGTTATCAATTAAGTTTAACAGAACAGATTCCATTTCAACTGGATCATACTACAGATTTCAACATTGAATGATAGCATCTTTTCATCAAGCATAAATATGTCAACACGAAAACCAAAGATTCTCCTTATTTTTCCAGGAAAGAGCTCTGATAACTATCTAGATATATCGGCAAATCTTACAGCTCTCACTCACAAATCGGGTGG
>JACKQG010002568.1_pt1 | contig 23560 bp, 16 predicted proteins | sample 8237621 | NCBI WGS metagenome assembly JACKQG01 (sample SAMN15677084, study PRJNA649215) | marine metagenome | biome: marine; feature: Black Sea; material: saline water; isolation source: suspended particulate matter (SPM) from the Black Sea western gyre | collected 2013-06-09/2013-06-10 | depth... | reverse complement strand
TGTCGTCAGCTCGTGTCGTGAGATGTTGGGTTAAGTCCCGCAACGAGCGCAACCCTTGTCCTTAGTTGCCAGCACGTTATGGTGGGGACTCTAAGGAGACTGCCTGGGATAACCAGGAGGAAGGTGGGGATGACGTCAAGTCCGTATGTCCCTTATGTCCAGGGCTACACACGTGTTACAATGGCCGGTACAGAGGGTCGCGAACCCGCGAGGGGAAGCCAATCCCATAAAACCGGTCCCAGTTCGGATTGGAGTCTGCAACTCGACTCCATGAAGCAGGAATCGCTAGTAATCGCGCATCAGCACGGCGCGGTGAATACGTTCCCGGGTCTTGTACACACCGCCCGTCACGCCATGGAAGCCGGTAGTACTCGAAGCAGGTGGCCCAACCCTGACACTCGTGTCAGGGGGGGAGCCTACGAAGGTAAGATTGGTAACTGGGGCGAAGTCGTAACAAGGTAGCCGTACCGGAAGGTGCGGCTGGAATACCTCCTTTCTAGGGAGTAATCCACCAACTGGTGGATGAGGTCGAATCTTGTTGATGTTCCTCGTACATACCTGAATTATTAATCTGGGCTTGTAGCTCAGGTGGTTAGAGCGCACGCCTGATAAGCGTGAGGTCGGAAGTTCGAGTCTTCCCAGGCCCACAGTATTTTGTAAGTTTGCGAGGCTTGAAGCTCAGGTGGTTAGAGCGTCCCGAAAGATAGTCGGGAAGGTCGGAAGTTCTCCCGATGTATCGGGACCAGGCCCACCAGTATGAAGGAATTAGGTAGTTTGCTTTTTCTCACGTATCGGCGACTCGAATAATATTCGGAATGATTGGGGCTGTAGCTCAGCTGGGAGAGCGCCGCCTTTGCACGGCGGAGGTCGTCGGTTCGATCCCGGTCAGCTCCACATTTCTTCAGTTTACTACGAAGTGTAAACTTTGGTGGTATATATGAAGAATGCTTTTTGACAATTGGTTAACGGCAAAATCGACATTTGTCCTTAGAATACAAAAGGTTTTGATAAAGCTACTAAGGGCATACGGTGGATGCCTTGGTACATGGCGGCGAAGAAGGACGTGGTAAGCTGCGATAAGCCTCGGTGAGGTGCAAACAACCTTAGATCCGGGGATATCCGAATGGGGCAACCCATCCCGGGTAATGCTGGGATACACCCATCTGAATATATAGGATGGGCTGAGCGAACGGGGTGAATTGACACATCTTAGTAACCCCAGGAAAAGAAAACAAGAGTGATTTCCTAAGTAGTGGCGAGCGAACAGGAAAGAGTCTAAACCTTGATCGTGTTAAAGTCTGCATGCGTTGCGGTCAAGGGGTTGCGAGGTTGAATTGGAGCTGGATGCAGTTGGCTCAGCGAGTCAAAAAATTCTTAGTTAACTGAATGATATGGAAAGATCAACCGTAGAAGGTGATAGTCCTGTAAGTGAAAACTAAGGATCTCGCTGGATTCAATTCTCAAGTAGCACGGAACACGTGAAATTCCGTGTGAATCTGGCAGGACCATCTGCTAAGACTAAATACTCCCATGTGACCGATAGTGAACTAGTACCGTGAGGGAAAGGTGAAAAGTACTCCTAACGGAGAGTGAAATAGAACCTGAAACCGTATGTCTACAAGCGGTCGGAATCCGGCAACCGCCGGATGACGGCGTGCCTTTTGCATAATGAGCCAGCGAGTTGCTCGTATGTCGCAAGGTTAATCCCGATACTTCGGGAGGAGCCGTAGCGAAAGCAAGTCTGAATAGGGCGTTTTAGTGATATGCGGCAGACCCGAATCCGGGTGATCTAGCTATGGCCAGGTTGAAGCGTCCGTAACAGGTCGTGGAGGACCGAACCCACCAGGGTTGAAAACCTGGGGGATGAGCTGTGGCTAGGGGTGAAAGGCCAATCAAACCCGGCGATATCTGGTTCTCCCCGAAATACCTTTAGGGGTAGCGTCATGGTAATGCTCTGGGGGTAGAGCACTGGATGGACTAGGGGCCCTACAAGGTTACCAAACCCAACTAAACTCCGAATACCAGAGTAATATTCCGTGGCAGTGAGGCTATGGGGGATAAGCTCCGTAGCCGAGAGGGAAACAACCCAGACCAGCAGTTAAGGTCCCTAAATTTGGGTTAAGTGATAAAGGATGTGGGATCGCACAGACAGCTAGGAGGTTGGCTTAGAGGCAGCCATCCTTTAAAGAAAGCGTAACAGCTCACTAGTTAAGGGGTCCTGCGCCAACAATCCCCGGGACTCAAACCCAATACCGAAACTCTGGTCCCCCGATTTATCGGGGGAGGTAGGGGAGCGTTCCATTAACCTGTGAAGTCCCAGCCGGGAGGCGGGATGGAGGAGATGGAAGTGAGAATGCTGGCATGAGTAGCGATAATCCCGGTGAAATTCCGGAACACCGAAAGCCTAAGGTTTCCTGAGTAAAGTAACTCTGCTCAGGGTTAGTCGGGACCTAAGCCGAGGCCGAAGGGCGTAGGCGATGGACAACAGGTTTAATATTCCTGTACCACCTTATGATTGTTTGAACGATGGGGGGACGCAGAAGTGAAAGGTCAGCCCGGTTTTGATCGTCCGGGTTTAAGTGTGTAGAGGGTTCTGGTAGGTAAATCCGCCGAACATTAACCTCGAGACACAAATAGGAGTCCCTAGGACATAAACTGACCCTAATCATGCTGCCGAGAAAAGCCTCTAAGTGAGATTGTAGGGTGCCCGTACCACAAACCGACACAGGTAGGCGGGATGAGTATTCTAAGGTGTTTGAGTGAATTCCGGTAAAGGAACTAGGCAAATTAACCCCGTAACTTCGGAAGAAGGGGTGCCCCGAGTAGGTAAAACTGTTACAAGTTGAGCAGAAAGGGGCCGCAGCGAACAGACTCGGGCGACTGTTTACTAAAAACACAGGTCTCTGCTAAGTTGTAAGACGATATATAGGGACTGACACCTGCCCGGTGCCGGAAGGTTAAGAGGAGGGGTTATCTCCCGACTTGTCGGGGGAGAAGCTCTGAAACGAAGCCCCGGTAAACGGCGGCCGTAACTATAACGGTCCTAAGGTAGCGAAATTCCTTGTCGGGTAAGTTCCGACCTGCACGAATGGTGTAACGACTTGAGTACTGTCTCTACCGGAAGCTCAGTGAAATTGTAGTGTCGGTGAAGATGCCGGCTACCCGCGGCAGGACGAAAAGACCCCGTGAACCTTTACTACAGCTTGGCATTGGGTCTTGGTTCTGTATGTGTAGGATAGGTGGGAGGCAGTGAAACCCCGGCGCCAGTCGGAGTGGAGCCATCCTTGAAATACCACCCTTATATTGCTGAGATTCTAATCCCTACCCTTGAATCAGGGGGGGAGACATTGTCTGGTGGGTAGTTTGACTGGGGCGGTCTCCTCCTAAACAGTAACGGAGGAGCCCAAAGGTTCCCTCAGCACGGTTGGTAATCGTGCGAAGAGCGCAAAGGTATAAGGGAGCTTGACTGCAAGCCCGACGGGGCAAGCAGGTGCGAAAGCAGGGCTTAGTGATCTGGTGGTTCCGAATGGAAGGGCCATCACTCATCGGATAAAAGGTACTCCGGGGATAACAGGCTCATCGCCTCCGAGAGCTCATATCGACGAGGCGGTTTGGCACCTCGATGTCGGCTCATCACATCCTGGGGCTGGAGAAGGTCCCAAGGGTTGGGCTGTTCGCCCATTAAAGTGGTACGTGAGCTGGGTTTAGAACGTCGTAAGACAGTTCGGTCTCTATCCGCCGTGGGCGTAGGAAATTTGAGGGATGCTGTTCCTAGTACGAGAGGACCGGAACGGACGAACCTCTGGTGTACCAGTTGTCCCATCAGGGGCACTGCTGGGTAGCTACGTCCGGCAGGGATAAACGCTGAAAGCATATAAGCGTGAAGCCCTTCCCAAGATAAGATTTCCCTTCCCCCGACTTGTCGGGGGAGTGAAGGCTCCCCGTAGACTACGGGGTCGATAGGCCACAAGTGTACATACAGTAATGTATTTAGCTGAGTGGTACTAATCAGCCGTCAGGCTTTATCAATTTTTCTTCTATTCTGGGATAAATTCCGATGACCGTTAACCATAAATTTTTTTCGGTGACAATAGCGTGGGGGACACACCCGATCTCATTCCGAACTCGGAAGTTAAGCCCCACAGCGCTGATGGTACTGCCTTGGTGACGGGGTGGGAGAGTAAGTCGTCGCCGGGAACTATTGGAATCCTCAGACTATTTTAGTCTGGGGATTTCTTTTTTTACGATTTTTTTTGTTTGTGATATTTGACTAGTGATACTGTCCGCCAAATGGCTGATAAAAGTGTAAATATTTTCAGGGAGCTATTAGAAACCCACTAACCATATATTAAGAAGGCTTATTTATTTTTTGGTAAAGTTATAAAATTGAAGAGTGGTTCTGGTAAATAGTTTATATCAAAATTGATGAACAATAATAGGTAGAAGTATAATTCGTTACCAGTAATTTTTATTAGTCCTACTAAATTGGCTCTCAAAAAGTCTTTATTGTTTTATTGATTTAAATTGACATCCCCTGCAAAGACTCCTAAATTTCATTTGAACTTATATTAATTCGATTTCATAGTGTGAATAACATCACTATTAATCGGATTAGATTATTAATTTTCAATTAGGAATTATTTGGTGTTAGTTATCAGGTCTATAATTCAAAAAATAGTTTTACTGGTATTAATTATACCTGTTATTTCTTATAGTCAATCTGTGAAGTTGCTACCTGAACCAGGCTTTGTTTCTTATGTAACCTACTACGTGAGTAGTATCGATCTGACTACTGGTACTACTGATGTGTTGCTATTCCGATTTCGGTTAGCTGAGGAATCTGGTGACTATGGAGTAAATGGAGTTTTTGTCAAAATTGAGTTTGAAATGACTATAAAGTCGCCATCCCTTGGAATTTCTAATGAAACAACAGTATTGAAAATAAATACCAATCCTTTCCTACTGTTTAATGATATACTGATTGATAATCGTGACTTGACTACTGAAACTACAGCAATTTATGATATTGATGGAAATGAAGTACAGATAGGAGTACATATTATTGATCAACTTAATATTTCAGAATATGAAAATTTGCTGAATTCTGTGATTGCACGTGGGAAATTACCCGATGGAGAATATACGTTTAGGATTGAGATACAGACAGGAAACACTCCATCTTCTCTATCGGAAACGGATATGGAGACTGAAAAAATAATTGTAACATCTCCTACGTCTCTCAATCTCATTTCTCCTGGAGGAGCACTTGAAGATACCAGTGCTAATCTTGTTTATACTACCTATCCAGTATTTCAATGGGAAACAGAACCATGCTCTAATTGCGAGTCGTTTATTCGAGTCGCAAAATTTATACCCAGTGACCATACGTCACTGGATGAAGCAATTGAGGATGTTACGACACTCCCAATAGACCAGACCCAGGGATGGGAACCGGTTGGTGTGACTACGACATTTCCATATCCAGCAGACGGTACCATTGATCTGGAATTTGGTAAAATTTATGTTTGGCAGATCAGAAAAGATCTTCCGACTACGGAGGGGATTAATACATATATGAGTCCAATTTGGGCATTTAAAATTGCAGAATATTTTGTTAAGGAGGAAATTAAGTACGAAACGTTCCATCCTGTATTACAACAACTGAGAGATGTTCTTGGTGAGGAGAAATTTAACTCCTATTTTGGAAGTAATGGTTCACTGGTTGGTTTTACACCTACAGGAGATTACATAATTAATGGCGTTAACGTACCATTGGATGCGGTACTGCAGCTCCTTGGTGAAATAGCTGAAAAGAAAACAACCTTATTGAATGTGACTATCGAATAATTATGAATTGTATAATAAATAATTGTTTTTTTCTCCTTGTCACTATCGAATTGCTGTGGATACTATTATTTCCCAGTTTGTCACTAGGACGGGAAAAGGTAGCAGTGACAACGAAAGTACGTGGAATTGCTGAATTAAAATCCTATGGGAAAAAGTCATTCTCACCGGTTAAACCTCCTACCGTTCTTTTCGATAAAGATAATATTCGAACCGGAGCAAACGGATTTCTTATTATAGCATATCTAGACGATAAAAGTCAACTCAAAATCAAAGAGAATACGGATTTGGAAATTAGAGGGACCCGCAGTAGAGAGGGCATTTCCAAAATCGTTGATTTAACAGCAGGTATTCTTAAAGTTGAGATTCCAAAAGAAAGAAAGGGTGATTTCGTCATTTCAACTCCCATATCTGTTGCTTCTGTTAAGGGTACTGTATTTTACATGGTCTCAGATCCCGTCATTGGGGATCAGGTATTTGGTATCGAAGGAATTATCGAATTGAAAAATTTAATATCAGGAAAAACCATTCAGGTGCTTGCTAATCAGACAGGTACCTCTCTGCGTAACGGTTCACTGAATGTGAGTATAACAAACCCATCAAATATTCCATTATTTGAAGGTGAAGAAGAAATTGAAATCAAAGAATTGCGAATAAAACTAGAAAATATTGACGGTGAAGAAAAAGAGATTATCATACAATACCGATAACATCGGCTTCTCACATTGTCCTATTAATATTTTGGATTTGTTAAATTTTACTGATGAGCTGTGAATCATCGTTTGTTGAGATCTATTCTATTCTGTCTAAACCTCTCTTTATTATTTTCCAGTAGTCAGGTTCCAAGAAGTACCCTAATACATATTCCCCCTGAGTCACCTTCTCACGAAGGAGAACCTGTTTACATTCGATGTATGGTTGAAGGAGAAATCCCGGTGAATCAAGCACGACTTTTTCACCGTACCGTGGGGCAGGCAAGCTACCTGGAAGTAATTATGAATTTTGAAGCAGGTTATTGGCTTGGAGTTATTCCTTCTATTCATGTGAAGTCTGAGGGTATAGAATATTTGCTGGTTATTGATCTTGCGGATGGTTCAGTCTTGGGATATCCAGATGAAGATCCTTTCAAGTCGCCATTCCTATTGTCTGTGTTGCCGGAGAAGAGAGAGGGTAGAGCTTTTATAGAGGGTAGAAAAGATCAGGGAAAGTCATTACAAGAAGCCGATATTCTCATTATTAGTCCTGAAGAAGATCAGGTTGTGTATTCTGATGAGCTGTTAGTTGTAGTTTCCTTATTTAATGTAAAAAGAGTTGATGTTTCATCCATCAAATTATTTATTGATGATCTAGATGTAACTCCCCAATCAACTGTTAGTACCGATATCGTTACTTATTCACCTGAATCGATTCAGTCGGGATATCATGTCGCAAAGATTCAGTTAAGAGATGTTTATGGTGTTTATTTAAATCCTGTGTCTTGGTCATTTTTTGTGGTAGAACGTAAAGTAAAAATCGTTTCACCCATTGAAGAATTCAGTTATTCTGGGAATGCACGAACTGATTTTTCATTCGATAAAGTAGGAGGTGAAGTTTTAGGAATTGCTCAAACTACTGCATATTTAAAGGGGGGCTGGCCCTGGTTAAGCTTTCGTGGAGATTTGAGATTGACCACAGAAGAAAGCCTGCTGAAACAGCCTAAAAACCGATACTCACTTGATTTACGGTCAGAACAAAAGTTTATCATTCAACTTGGTGATTTTACCCCTGTTTTATCTCCATATACAATTAATGGAAAGCGAGTGAGAGGATATGGTATTGATGTCAATTTAAATTGGATCAGGTTTCAATTAGTCAATGGTGAGTTGGAACGTGATGTTCAGGGAGATCCGGAAAATGTGGATGATATTTACCAGGTTACAAATATAAAATTGGACACAACATCACAAGGTGACTTGATCCCCATCTATTATCTAGACAGACTTGGTTATACATTCAGACGGTTTGTGCAAGCTTACAGGTTTAGTCTCAATTATAGAAATCGATATCGACTTGGTTTGAACTTTCAAAAAACTAAGGATGAACCTTGGTCAATTAACAGAGATGTTGATAATGCGAAATTTTATATACCAAATTGGGAAAATTACATATCAATAGTTGGGATTGACTCAGGGATCTATACATTTTCAAAGTTTAAGGAAGCTATTACTGGTGTAGCATCTTATGAGTTACCTTCAAAAGAGTGGGGTGGTAATAATCCTCAGGACAATATTGTGTTTGGCTTCGATATGGGAATGTCATTTGATAACCAACGACTAATCTTTGATGTAGCGTGGGCGATGAGCTTATTAAATAAGAACATCTGGCCTGGTACACTTACAAAAACACAACTCGATACTATTCTGGATGACTCTACTGATGGTTTCCTCGCAGGCATATATGATCTTGATGATATAATTGAACCAGCTGACATAAAAGATCTGCTTGTGGTGAATCAATTCTTGGTTCCACTCATTCCAATTGATCCATATCTATATGAAGAAAGTCGTTTCGCAGCTATTATAAATATGCCCTCATCTGCATTCCATTTTAAAATGAGGACATATTATTATAATAACTTTTTGCAGATTCGGTATTCTCAGATTGGTCCTGAATTTTATTCTCTACCTAATCCATATTTTCCACAGAATATACGGGAATTCAACATCACCGATAGAATACGACTGCTTCACAACAAGTTATCAATATCCTTATCATACCAACATCGTAATAACAGGATAATTCAGTCAGTGAAGGATCCCTATTCACAAAATACGTTCAATACCAGTTTTTCACTATTTCCCGGTGTTGGACTACCGTCATTTACATTTAATTTTCAGAGTATTGGTAGAACTAACAATAAGACAGAACTGGATACAATCGAATATACAGATAATGTTGTGTATGAAGATTTTCGTGAGGATTCCCGGACAAGAAATTCACTATTTTCTATCAATATTCCTATTCATGGTCAGAAAACAAAACAAAATCTATCTTTGTCATTTAATTTTATGGCTGTCACAGATCTTTTAGAAGACATGAGATTGGATGGAAGTTCCAATAATGTTGAATCACGATCATATGGCCTGGCATTTTCAAGTCGATACTCAATCCCTCTGCAGACCTCATTCAATTTGTTTCGCTATACTATAGAGCTACCCCCAATAGTAACCGGGGAAGAGGTTATCGAAAATAAAACCCAAATAACAAATTTGATGTATAACGCTATTTACAACCTTTGGGCAAACAGACTTACTTTACGAGGAGGTGTATCTTATTTGACGGTAAAAGGCACTTCGAAATATGTCAATTATGGCTTGAACGGAGGAGTAGATTATAAAATAAAGGAATCGTTATCATCTCGCTGTTCTATATTAGTAAAGGTAAAAGAATCTGGTAATAAGTTTGAACTTGGAACATTTGCATTGAAATTTTCGGCGAATTATGTATTTTAATTATTCACAAAGCATGATAATGATAACTTTGTTACCATTGAATTCTCAAAACTCTGTTGAAGTATGAACCTGTTATATCCATCATATGCATTGTTTATGTTACGATAGAAAAAAGTGTTGTTGTTTTTTAGGGAACAATATGTGACTCAGTTAAAACTGAGGGATAAATTTAGTCAATAGTTAATCAATTAATTAGATCAAGAGGAAAATTAAGCTATGAATAGAGTTATTAAATTCTTTAAAAAACACATTGTTGGTATTGGCTTTACAATTGGATCAATAATATTTGTTTTACTTTTACACCGGGTACACGTATTTGATTATCTGGAACTAAAAACTGTTGATTTTGCATTCCGTATGCGCGGTCCTCTATCTGGATGGAATGCCAAAGATCCTATTCCAAAAGAATCTGAATTATTTGAGGATCTTAATGAAAATGGGAAGTTTGATGAGGGTGAACCTTTCAATGATTTGGGAAATGACATTTGGGACAAGGGTGAACCTTTTGAAGATGAGAATGGTAATGGGAAGTGGGATGAAGGAGAACCATTTGAGGATACTGGAAACGGGAAATGGGATAAAGGACTCGATGTGGTTATTATTGATATAGATGATGAGAGCTATCGGTTAGTCCCATGGACCTGGCCATATCCACGCGAAGTATGGGCTTTGGTTCTCAGAAATTTATACCGTGCTGGGGCAAAGGTGGTGGTTTTCGATATTCAGTTTGATTCTCCCGATCGTCAATCTGAATATTTAAAGGGAATTAGTCAGAAACTCAGGCTACGTGGTTTAAGAGAGCTTGTGCCTGCTCATGGAGACAGTATTTTTTCACAGGCGATCCAGGAAGCTCAGGATGCTGGAATGTCTGTCATTCTTGCATCAAAAATCGTGAATGAACCCACCAGTATTCCACCTCAGTACGTTGCTTATCCCAATTCTATTCTCCTATCCGCAGATCCGGTAACCGGTTTGGTTAGTGAGGATCAGGATATAGATGGATCTATTCGACAATATTATGTTTATTACCCTATGGCTCATGAACCGGGCAAATGGTATTTAACCATAGCGATGAAAGCCATTAAAGAATATCGGAATTTTCCCGATGATTTCGTTTTGACTGGAGATGTGCAAAAAGGGGAAATTCGATTTGGGACAGAAATAATTCCTACTTATGGTGAAGAACCTTCCTTTATGATTAATTATTACGGTCCTCCGTCAGGAGCTAAACTTCAAGGTAATAAGGCCTGGAAAACCTTCAATCGATATCCACTTTCAAATGTGATTGATGTGATGGATGTGGATCTAAAAAATGAGGACGAGGATACAAACTGGATGGAGTTCTTTATGGAAGACAGTCCCTTGTATGGATTAATAGGAGAAAGTCCCTTTAAAAATAAAATTGTTCTTATTGGAATATCAGTGGAGGTTGTTCATGATATTAAACGGACACCCTATTACAGTTATGCAGGACAACAACAACTGATGCCGGGAGTGGAGGTACATGCAAATGCCATACAAACAATCCTTGACCGGAATTATATTTCTGTGTTAGGAAGTGAGATTGGGTGGTCAAAAAAATCGTACTTTTCACATACACTTCTTATTACTGTATTTTCTTTCTTGTCTTTTGCTTTTCTATTATTGATGAATCCTATTTTTGCTGGATTATTTATCATTCTCGTTGTATTGGTTTTTTTGAATTTTGCATTAGGAGCTTTTACTGCTGATTCATTGTGGCTGTTAAAGTCCTTATTACACAATATTCTGCCTGAAAGTTGGATCAATAGAATGGGAGATTGGATATTCATAAACACTCCTGGAATAGGAGAATCAAAGATTATTCCCGTTGTTGCTCCAATTTTTGGGCTCTTTTTTACTTATACCAGTAATGTGCTGTACCGATTTATTGTAGAGCAAAAGGATAAGAGATTTTTGAAAAATACATTTGGCACGTATATATCACCTGAACTCATTGATCAAATGTATGAGTCTAAGCAGGAACCAAAATTGGGTGGTGAAGAAGGATTGCGTACTGCTTATTTTACCGATATTCAGAGTTTCTCGACATTTTCTGAAAAATTAACTGCCACGGAGTTAGTTGATTTGTTAAATGAATATTTAACTGAAATGACTGATATTTTGTTATCTAATAAAGGGACCCTTGACAAGTATGAAGGAGATGCTATCCTGGCTTTTTACGGAGCTCCCGTTCCTGTTGAAAACCATGCATATTATGCTTGCTATACTGCAGTGCAGATGCAAAATCAGTTAACCAGATTGCGTGAAAAGTGGAAATCTGAAGATGATAAATGGCCCGAGATTGTTCACAATATGAGAGTACGCATTGGTATTGCTACTGGCTCTATTGTTACGGGGAATATGGGATCTTTAAATCGTATGGATTACACTATGATGGGTGATGTGGTAAATATTGCTGCAAGACTGGAATCTTCTGCAAAACAGTATGGAATCTACAATCAGGTAAGTAATACTACATATGAAGCGGTGAAAGATGATTTTATCTGGCGTCATTTAGATTATGTTGTTCTAGTAGGAAAGAAAGAACCAATTGATGTGTATGAATTAATTGCAGAAACAGGTAAAACAAGTACTGAAGAAATAAACCTGCTGAATGCATTTCATGAAGCACGTGAACTTTATCTATCTCAGAAGTGGGACACAGCTATTGAAGCATTCAGGGTTAGTGATAAATTAGAAGATATGTTTCCAGGTCGATTTACAAACCCAAGCCAGGTTTATATCGAACGCTGTGATCACTTTAAAACTAATCCTCCCGGAGATAATTGGGATGGTTCTTGGACATTAACAAAGAAATAGAAAATGTAAAATCAATTTGTAAGTGTACTTAATGTATGGTGATATACTCTCTTTCTTAAAGATATACTTGAAAGGATAATGTTTATCGATTGAGGAATTATTCTTCACTATAACGTCGTATTATGATTTTATCTGTGTTTTAGGTGGATATAGTTTCATGGACATTTATTTAGGATACTGAAATTGTTGGTTATGCGATGATAACTTATCAATATCAAGTGTGATTTTACTGCAATGCGTTTGTTCTCTGAAGAATCCTTTCTAACTTTACCAGTGATATGTCAAGCAGGAAATAGTGGTTATTAAGGAAGGCTTAGGCGAAGGGAAAGACTGAGAAAAAGCAAAATAAAAGCAAGTAAATAATGTATCGGAAAAATGTCTCAAACTAAATTTACTACTAATCTTACAGGTTTTTTATTTTAATCAGGAATTACCAGGTTAAGAACGAATAATTTATTCCGAATTCTTAGCTTTAACCCCCTCCTTAGCCTTTAAAATAACACTGGAAGAATTGGATAAATTATCAAAATGAAAGCGATTGGTGTAGTACTATGAGAGGACGAATTCTCTGGGTAGACGATGAAATAGATCTGTTGAAACCGCACTTACTTTATCTTCAGGAGAAGGGGTATGATGTGGTGGAAATAAACAACGGTCAAGATGCCGTCTCTACGCTTGAACAAGATGAGCAGTTTGATCTTGTATTACTTGATCAGATAATGCCAGGTATGGATGGTCTCACTACCCTTCGAATGATTAAAGACATTCGACCTCTTCTTCCAGTGATTTTGATTACGAAGAGTGAGGAAGAGTGGTTGATGGATGAAGCCATCTCGGAAAAGATAGCAGATTATCTAACTAAACCGGTAAATCCAAGCCAGATTTTTCTTGCCTGTAAAAAAGTACTCGAAGGAGAAAAAATCCTTGATGAAAAAGCTACATCAGACTATCTAAAAGACTTCCAGGAAATTGAGACTATTTTGTCTGGAGGTATGAGTATTGAGGATTGGTGGATTCTACATCAGAAACTGGTAGATTGGCAAATTGAAATGGACAAGAGGAAAGATACAGGTCTTGGTTCTGTGTTAAATGAACAATTGAAGAGCTGTAATCATCGGTTCTCGCAGTTTGTCAGTGAAAATTATCTGGACTGGCTTCACTCAGATATTGAGAATCGTCCCCCAATCTCAACCGATGTACTGCATAAGTTCGTTTTACCTTACCTTAAGAATAGAGAAAGGGTTTTTCTCCTGGTGGTAGATTGTTTTAGATTAGATCAGGTGATGACTATTTTACCGGAAATCCAGAGATATTTTAATGTGGATATCGATTTTCATCTGTCATTATTACCATCTGCCACACCCTTTTGCAGGAATGCCATTTTCAGTGGTAAGCATCTTGGGAAAATCCAAAGATTGTATCCTAAGATGTGGGAGTCAATGGTGAAAGATGAATTTAGTATGAACCGCTTTGAAAGCGACCTTCTTGCGCTGGCTCTACAGTCTTATGGCTTGGGGAATTTATCGGTGAAGTATCAAAAAGTTAGTGTGGCAAAAGAGGGTAGGAATTTATTAAACCGAATTACTGACTACCTTGATACTTCGCTGATGGCGTTAGTAGTGAATTTTTTAGACCTCCTGGCTCATTATCGTTCTGAATCAGAGATTCTTCAGGAGATGATGCCTGACGAGGCAGGATACCGTTCCATCGTAAAATCATGGTTTGTAAATTCATGGTTATATGAGGTTTTGAAAGTATTGAGCGAAACTGATTATAAGGTGATTCTCACCAGTGATCACGGTAGCATCCGTGTTCAGAAGGGAGTTCAGGTAGCAGGAGATAAAAAAACTTCTTCTGGTGTTCGGTACAAGTACGGAAAAAATCTGAACTGTTCTGATAGATCAGCACTTGTCATTAAACAGCCAGGTGACTATTTCTTGCCGGAAATGGTTACAGGAACCAACTACCTTATCGCAAAGGAGGATGTCTATCTTGTCTTTCCCACCCAGTACCGTAAATATATACGACTGTTTCAAAACAGTTTTCAACATGGAGGTATTTCTCTGGATGAGATGCTGGTTCCCACATTTATTTTGTCAGGTAAATAATGAAGAAGAAAGTTGTCATTACCAGATCTCCTGAGGAAACCCGGGAATTTGCTCGAGAATTTGCTTTCTCGCTATTAGTTGGGGATGTGATAGCTCTCGTGGGAGAATTAGGAAGTGGGAAGACAACGTTTGTGCAGGGACTAGCAAACGGTTTGAACATAAAAGAAAATGTAAGTTCACCTACATATAAAATTATTAATGAATTTAGGGGTCGACTTCCTCTATACCATATCGATTTTTACCGTATGAAAGAACCTGTTGATATTTTAAATATCGGATTTGAACATTATATTTACGGTGAAGGTGTTACGGTTATTGAGTGGGCAGATCGATTTCCCGAATTGATTTCAGATGATGTTATGAATGTTACGTTTTCGATGAAAAAAAATAACCCAGATCTTAGAAAAATTGAAATCAGTCAGGGAAAATTATAATGAACCTTCTGGCTATAGAAACAGCAACAAATGTCTGTGGTTTAGCTTATTTTCACAACGGGGAATTGGCAGGTCTTGAGGAAAGGGAACTGAATCGGGAACACGCTGAAAGGCTTCCATTTAACTACCGGGAATTAAAAAAAACTAACAGATTTCAATTATCCAATCTTGGTGGTATTGCTATATCCATTGGACCGGGTTCTTTTACTGGTTTACGAATTGGTTTGAGCTATGCGAAAGGACTTGCATTTAGTGTGAATATCCCATTGATTCCAGTGCCAACACTTCAAACGTTAGTATGGGGTTCAGGAATTAACAATGGGAAGGTCCTATCTGTACTTCATTCTCACAAAGATCTCGTTTATCACCAGAGATTTGATGTTTCAGAGAAGAAAATTTGTAAACTTAGTGAAGCTAGATCTGAAAAATGGGATGATTTTATCAAAGATATAGAGGAAGGTGAGATTCTATGTCAGTACGGATGTGATACATTTCTTGAAACTATGAACATCGGCAATGTTGTAAAGACTGTTACCCCCTCTTCACGGTTTGTTGGCGAATTAGCTTTGAGCAGATTTGAGACTTGGAAGATAGAAAAATTTTATCAGCTTGAGCCAAACTATATCTCGCATTTCAAGATTCAAAAACATGTTGGAGTACGATGATGTTTCAATATGTGAGGATAATATTTAACGTTAAATTTTCATCGGTAGTTTATGGTCTGGTTTAAAAGACAAAAAGCAAAGTTTCAGACGTCTAAGAAGAAGTCCATCCCCGACGGATTGTGGGAGAAGTGTCCTAAGTGTGAGGAAATTCTCTTTAAACGGGAACTGCAAAAAGCACTCTGGGTCTGCCGCAGGTGCCAGTATCATTTCAGGATAAAATCAGAAGATTATTTAAAAATGATTATCGACGGTGATTTGTATGACGAATTGAACCGGGATATGGTATCTTTGGATCCCCTCAAATTTAAAGCGGAAAAGAAATATGCCGATCAATTAAAATCAACAAGGATCAAGACAGGAAAGAAGGAAGTATTAACAACCGTAGTGGCTCAAATGAACCATCATAAGATTGTACTGGCTATCATGGATTTTTCATTTATTGGCGGGAGTATGGGATCTGTTGTTGGAGAGAAGATGGCAAGGGCTATCGATTATGCTCGAAAGAAATCTTTGCCCTTAATTACTATCTCGGCATCCGGAGGCGCTCGTATGCAGGAAGGAGCATACTCTCTGATGCAGATGGCGAAAACGTCAGCGAAGCTCGCTCTTTATTCCCAGTCAGGGGGGATGTATATTTCTATTTTAACTGATCCAACTACCGGTGGAGTTACCGCCAGTTATGCTATGTTAGGGGATGTTATTCTTGCTGAACCCGGTGCCCTCATTGGATTTGCCGGTCCGAGAGTCATCAAACAGACAATCGGTCAAGATCTACCGGAAGACTTCCAGAGGGCGGAGTTTTTATTGGAGAAAGGATTTATAGATCATATTGTCCATCGAAAAGACCTGAAAGAAACATTGACAAAAATTATAGATTTTGCAGACTTTAAGGAAACTTCTTACCATTCGGACGTCAGTCCGGTGCCTGACGGGCCTGACCGATGAATAAACCTCTTATCCTTGTGACTAACGACGATGGTATTTACTCTGAGGGAATTTATGTCCTTCAGCAGGCTCTAGCAGAAATGGGACGAACTGTTGTGGTAGCTCCTGAAGCGGAAAAAAGTGCCGTGGGACATGCCATTACCATTTCTGATCCAATCCGGATAAAGGAAGTCTCCCGGCGTAATGGGTTCACCGGATATGCCGTGGCAGGAACACCAGCAGATTGTGTTAAACTTGCTGTTAAAGCATTGCTGGAGGAATCTCCTGATATCGTTGTCTCGGGGATCAACCTGGGAGCAAACATCGGGACGAGTGTTCTCTATTCTGGTACTGTGTCAGCGGCAACTGAAGGGGTGATACTAGGTATTCCCGCAATCGCAATTTCCATTGCATCTCTTGTAAATCCTGATTACTCCTACGCTGCTAAAATTGCTAAAAAGTTTACAGGATTAGTGCTGGATAATGGTCTTCCTGAAGGAACTGCTCTAAACATTAATGTTCCAAATGTACCTGAAAAAGAGGTAAGGGGAATTAAAATTACCCGCCAGGGGGCTAGTAATTACAACGAAAAGTTTGATAGGCGTGTAGACCCCAGACAGCGAATTTACTTCTGGATGGACGGGGATCTGATTCATCCAAAGGAAGATCCAGATCTCGATGACATAGCCCTGCGTGATAAGTTTGTTTCTGTAACACCGCTCCATTACGATCTAACCAACAAGGAAAGTTTTACATTTTTTAAAACCTGGGATATTTTTAATAATGACAGATAGTCGGCAAACAGTACTCATTCTCGATTTTGGGGCTCAATACACCCAATTGATTACTCGTCGTGTCCGGGAACATCACGTTTTTTCTGAAATTGTTCCTCATTCTATTAAAAAAAGTGAAGTGGAAACTATTTCTCCCAAAGCTATCATACTTTCCGGGGGTCCATCCAGTGTTTACGGTGGAGACACTCCACAATTTGATGACCGAATTCTCGAATTGGATATTCCGGTACTGGGAATTTGTTATGGTTTGCAACTGATAGTGCATCATTGGGGAGGGAAAGTTGAATCAAAAGGTAACGCAGAATATGGGTTTGCAAAGATTCATCGGATATCCAATAGCAATCTGCTCGAAGGTATCTCTGACGAAACACAGGTATGGATGAGTCATGGTGATGCAGTAACCTCTATTCCAGAGGGGTGGAACGTTACTGCCCGATCTTCCAGTGATGTCATCGCTGTTGTTGAAAGAAGTGATGGTCAAATGTTTGGTACCCAGTTCCATCCCGAGGTAGTGCATACAACAGAGGGACGGAAGATCCTGTCCAATTTTTTATTTAATATTGCTCACTGCACCCCAGACTGGACGCCTGCATCCTTTATCGATAAAACTGTAAGTGAGATTTGTAATAGGGTCGGAAATGAGAGGATCCTTTGTGGTGTAAGTGGTGGAGTGGATTCGGCTGTAGCAGCGAAGCTCATCCATAAAGCGGTTGGGGATCAACTAAAGGCTGCATTTGTGGATCATGGCTTATTAAGAAAAAACGAAACCCAATACATAACCCACACTCTGCAACCCGGATTGGGATTGACCATTGAAGTGTATGATTGTTCGAAAAGCTTTTTGAGTAGATTGAAAGGAATCACGAATCCTGAAGAAAAACGAACCACTATTGGTGAGGAGTTCATCCGTTCATTTGAGTCAATTGCAGCTCGTGAGGGGGGAATTGGATTCCTTGCCCAGGGTACCCTTTATCCTGATGTTATCGAGAGTGGTGGTGGCAAATCTCAAGGGTCGGCATCCGTTATTAAATCACACCATAATGTCGGGGGTCTCCCTGCGGATATAGCATTCAAACTTGTGGAACCGCTTGCGGAACTTTTTAAGGATGAAGTGCGTGAAGTGGGGAAAGAGTTGAACATTCCCGAGGGTATTCTTTCACGACATCCGTTTCCGGGACCGGGATTGGGGGTGAGAATCATCGGGGAGATCACAACTGAGCGAATTGAAATTCTTCAGGAAGCTGATGATATCTACATTTACTTGCTTAAGAAGTGGGGACTATATGATGAGATCTGGCAGGCATTTTGTGTTCTTATTCCCATAAAAACGGTTGGTGTAATGGGTGACAAAAGGACATACGAAAATCTTATCGCTCTTCGAGCTGTTACAAGTCTTGATGGAATGACTGCCGATTGGTATAAAATGCCAGATGACGCATTAAACGAAATATCCAGCCAGATTGTGAATAAAGTCAAAGGGGTGAATCGGGTGGTGTACGATATCAGTTCAAAACCTCCCAGCACCATCGAGTGGGAATAACCATTAGAATCCTTTGATAAACCTTATGTGTGAAGAAAAAAGAGTTAAAATTTGTCTGATTAAGGCGGAAAATGCAGTCAATAATGATATTATGGACAAATTTTCCAACGAAAAGCAGGCAGATTTTAGACTTTTTAATTTGTGCGATAGGTTTTTCAAAGGGTTCCATTATATAGACAGGAGGAAATACAATGTGTGGAATTGTGGGATATTTAGGTGAGAAAGATGCCGTTCCCATTTTGATTAAAGGACTCAAACGGCTTGAGTATCGTGGTTACGATTCTGCAGGTATTGCTGTGATGCGTAATGGTGAGATGAATGTGGTGAAAAAAAGAGGGAAGGTAAAGACGCTGGAAGCCTCCGTGAATGATTTGGGACTTAGTGGTTCTATGGGGATTGCTCACACCCGATGGGCAACCCATGGTGAGCCAAGTGATAATAATGCTCATCCACATACAGACCAGACTGGAAACATATCATTAATACACAATGGAATTATTGAAAATTATTCTGTTCTTAAGCAGATGCTTAAGAAACGTGGGGTCACTTTTACGAGTGAAACAGATTCTGAAGTGATTGTTCAGCTCATTTCGATGTTATATAATCGGGATGGGCTCTCTTTTGTAAAAGCCGTTCAGGCAGCTCTTCAGGAAGTTGTCGGTGCGTATGGGATTGTTGTGATGTGTAAAGAGGAACCAGGAGTTCTGGTGGCAGCACGATTAGGAAGTCCATTGGTGCTTGGTGTTGGTGATGGTGAGTATTTTATCGCCAGTGATGCTTCTCCCATCGTGGAATACACCCGGAATGTTTTGTATCTTGGTGAAGGTGAAATGGTTATCATTAATAAGGATGGTTATACCATCAAAAATATTTTAAAAGACACAGTAGTTTCAAAAGAGATAACTCAGATCGATCTGACCATTGAAGAAATTGAAAAAGGTGAATTTCCTCATTTTATGCTGAAGGAGATATTTGAACAGGAACATACGATCACAGATACGTTGCGAGGTCGGATTCAGATTGAAGAGGGTAGCGCTCATTTAGGAGGAATTCAAGATTTTTTAACACGAATTGAAAATGCGAGCCGGTTTTACATCACTGCCTGCGGAACCTCATGGCATGCAGGGCTTATTGGAAAATACCTGTTAGAGGAATATGCGAATATACCGGTGCATGTGGAGTACGCTTCAGAATTCCGCTATCGTCGAGCTGTTATAGATAGCAGAACAGTGGTTATTGCTATCAGCCAATCCGGTGAAACAGCGGATACGCTGGCAGCCATCCGCAAAGCAAAAGATGTGGGGGCATTGACGATGGGAATCTGTAACGTAGTTGGTAGCTCAATAGCACGAGAAACCGATTGTGGTGTTTACACTCATGCTGGTCCTGAGATCGGTGTCGCCTCAACAAAAGCCTTTACTGCCCAGCTGGCAGTTCTGACCATGTTTGCTCTTATGCTTGGAAGAATGAGGAAGCTGAGTATAAATGATGGTCGAGAAGTAGCAAAATCCCTTACTCAAATCAGCCAGTCGGTATCGCAAATACTTAACACCAGTGAAGAAATTGAGAAGATTGCGAAGGAGTACTTGGATGTGGACAATTTCCTGTATCTCGGGAGGGGGCTGAACTTTCCTGTTGCATTGGAAGGAGCTTTAAAACTGAAAGAAATTTCTTATATCCATGCTGAGGGATATCCCGCTGCGGAAATGAAACACGGTCCAATTGCTCTTATAGATGAAAAAATGCCCATTGTTGTGCTGGTGCCACACGACAGAACCTATGAAAAGGTCCTTTCTAATATTGAGGAAGTGAGATCCCGAAATGGTCGTATTTTATTGGTAACAGATAAAATTACCGATGATCTTAAATCACTTTCTGATCACATCATCAAAGTAACAAATCCTCACCGAATCACCTTTCCTTTACTGGCGGTGATTCCCCTTCAATTACTGGCTTATCACCTCGCTGTATTAAGGGGATGTGATGTGGACCAGCCAAGAAACCTGGCAAAAAGTGTCACAGTCGAGTAGTTAAGGAAAATTATAGATCAATGACCAAAATTAAGGTCAGAATATTAATCTTTATCCTCTCTTTATCGTCTGTTTTTGCACTACCTCAAGTTGGTAGCGGGCAGACAAATATAACTGAAATAAATCGCTCAACTTCCCTCATAGCCCAAATGGAATTGAATCGTTCTTCCAGACAGTTTGATAAAGGAGTGGAACACTATAAAGCCGGTCGATTTTACAGTGCTCTGGAAATATTCAGGCAATTGATGAAAAAACCAATTTCGGAAAATTCACAATTGACAGCCAGCTATTTGATGGCAATGAAGTGCAACTATCACCTTGAAAAATATGAGGAAGCGAAGAGAATCGGTCGAAATTTTTTAACCGATTTTTCTGATAGCAATTATCTGGATGATGTGTATCACTGTTTTGGAGATATTTTCATAAGGGAAGGCGGGTATCGCACAGCTACGGAGAGTTACCTCATAGCCAGATCTGTGACAGTTGAACCAGAATTGGCAAAGCAAATTGACAAAAAGCTGAAGAAACTCACTAACGGTTTTCTCACTCGTGATGATATCACCGATCTTCTTGCATTTGAAAAAGTTCAATCAAATAGAGCTATTTTAACCTTAATGCTTGCTGATGCTATTATAGCAGAGGGCGATTCAGATGGTGCTGCCCTTACTCTTTTTCGTATGGATATCAATTTAATTCCCAAATCGTTTCGAGACTATTATGATGTACTGCGGAAAAGGACTTATAAGCAAACAGAAGGAAATATTGTGATAGGTGTGGTACTTCCCCTGACTGGAATAAATGAGGAGGAGGGAAACGCCTTTCTTCTTGGGTTGAAACAAGCTATTGTGGAAGTTCAACAAACTCGGGCATTAAATATAATTCTTGAGGTGCTGGATAATGAGGGTGACAACCTGAAAACCATTGAGTGTATGGATAAATTGGTCGGAAATCCCAATGTAATGGCGATTATCGGACCTCTATCGGCGGTGAATTCAACAGTTGCTGTCTCTACTGCGAAACATTATGGGATTCCATTTTTAATTCCAGTTTCAACACAAAGTGGACTCAGTACACTTGGTGAATCTATTTTTCAAATGAATATGGATCTCATAAAAAGGGGACAATATATTGCTGAGTATGCCATTCGTTTTTTAGGACTGGAGACAGTAGCGGTTGTATCTCCTGCAGAAAGATTGGGAATAGAACTTGTGGATGGTTTTGTAGAACGAGCTGATGAACTGGGAGCTCAGATTTTGGACATTCAATGGTATTCTGGTCTTCCTGTAGATCTTAAGAATCAATTCAAAGCATTACGAAAAGTTGCTTTTAGGCTCGAAGAACAATACAATCAGGTCGAGATCATTGACCTGCAGTTTGATACTCTTGACCAAACGCTTGTGATATCGGAGAAGGATTTTTTTCCAGAATTAGTCGAAGAGGAGGAAATATCTTCTTCGGACTCAAGCAAAATTGTATTGTCCAGTATTGATGGTATCTTCGTCCCGATTCATCCCGGTGATATTAATTATGTGGGATCGCAAATTTCTTCCTACAATTTTGATACACAATTGCTGGGTAATATGAATTGGTATGATTTAGATGAATTGAGTCAGGAAATGATTGGTCCTAATGTAAAGGGGATGATTGTTTTTACAGATTTTATTTTTCCTGAAGATGATGAGGCTATGGTTGTTTTATCAGATCGATTGCAACATCACGAACTTCGAAAAATGGCGCTTCATGGATATGATATTACTATGTTTCTCGCATCCCGATTGCAAAAGAATATAACCAAGCATGCGCTGGCTCAAAATCTAAATCAAGCTGGAATGTACCGGGGAATAAGCAAACTATTTTCATTTACAGACCATAATCCCCGGGAAAACTCTTCTATTCATATCCTGCGTTTTGAAGGTGACCATTTTACCAAAGTGAATGAGATCATTGCTGATACATTGTTTATTCACTCTCTCCAATCTCCCTGAGGTTTACCGTCCAAAGTAAAACATCCTTCATCCAACGTAATTTTTCTCGCAATATAGCTCCAGGTAAAGTCTCAGCTACCATTGGATTCTTTCGTCCTTCCACAGGTTCATCTCTGGAAGAAGAACGTTGTCGGGTAGGTGTTAAGATAGGATTAAACTCAAAAGAGCTTGCGGTTCCTTCTCAGGTTCATTCCAACATCGTTAAGATTATTGACAGACCGGGATATGTGGATAAGTGTGATGGATTGATAACAAATAAAAATGACATTGTGCTATCCGTTCAGATTGCTGATTGTGTTCCTATTTTTATTTACTCACCGGATGTTCGAGCCCTCGGTTTAATTCATGCCGGGAGGAAGGGGACTGCTAATGAGATATCCGTGTATGCAGTTAAAAAATTAATGGATGAATTGGGAGCAACACCGGAGGAAATGTTTATCTTTTTAGGTCCTTCTATCCAACCGTGCTGTTATACCGTTCAGGATGATGTGGCTTATCAATTTCAACCGGAATTCTACACACCTAACTCAACGGGGTTTGCACTTGATCTTATCAAGGCAAACATTGTTCAATTAGTATCTATGGGGGTTCCTGAGGATCAAATCCGAAAGACGGATATATGTTCCTGTTGCAATGGAACAATGTTTCACTCATATCGAAGAGACGGACATAAAGCCGGAAGAAATTTCTGTTTTCTAAAACTCAATCAAGGTAAAATTTGAGTATAAAATAACTCAAGTTTCGCACATCATAAGCCTATGAGATTTAGACAGATAATCAATAGCCCAGTCGTTTACGCTCCTATAATCAAGGGAGAAACGCCGTGAACGGCGTATCCGCATTTGTGTCCATTCATATCCCAGCCCTGAAGGACTGGGCTAAGGATATGAAGGAGCAATTTTCC
>JACKQG010002567.1_pt1 | contig 23561 bp, 22 predicted proteins | sample 8237621 | NCBI WGS metagenome assembly JACKQG01 (sample SAMN15677084, study PRJNA649215) | marine metagenome | biome: marine; feature: Black Sea; material: saline water; isolation source: suspended particulate matter (SPM) from the Black Sea western gyre | collected 2013-06-09/2013-06-10 | depth... | reverse complement strand
GCTCATTTCTTGACACTTCCATAGCTATATGCTAGAGTAAGGTACATTTATGTCAATATTAAATCTTTCCGGCACCCAGTGCATGTAACAGGACTATCGGCTTTCCCATACTATTCATCTACCAAATTCGTTATATTTTGATGATACTACCAAACAGAGAGACTATCAAAGTCGCTCAGAAGGATGGTTGCTTTGACAAAATCACGCTCACAACTCATGGTAGATCGCCTGCGCGACTTACAGACTTCTTCTCCTGATATTGAAGCGTCGGCAGTAGTTAGTGTTGATGGTTTAACAATTGCTTCAGCTCTACCACAAACAGTTGAAGAGGATCGCGTTTCAGCAATGTCAGCGGCAATGCTTTCATTGGGCGAACGAATAGCATCGGAGTTAGGCCGTGGATCTCTCGATCAAGTTTATATTAAAGGTGAAGAAGGTTTCGTGGTACTTATGTCAATTGGCGATGATGCCGTATTAACAGCTTTAGCACGCGAAGATGCTAAATTGGGTCTGATTTTCTTAGACATGCGGCGCGCAGCTGATGATCTTACAAAATTGATTTAGCGGTGAGTTGATAATGGAATCGATTCCCAAAAGCGGTTTTTACTACCCGAATAAATTTGCATTAATCATGCTTGAAGCCCTAGAAGATGTGATGGGCAAAAATGGTTTAAATGCCATTTTAAATCTGGCAAGTCTGGGCGATTTGATCGAGAATTTTCCTTCAGACAATCTCAATAAGGAATTTGATTTCTCAGATATTTCTGCAACAAATCTGGCGTTGGAAGAAATGTATGGGCCGCGCGGTGGACGAGGGTTGGCTTTGCGTGCCGGCAGAGCTACTTTTGACGATGCTCTGAAAAATTTTGGGGCGCTGGCAGGAGCAGGAGACTTGGCATTCAAAGTACTCCCCCTTGAAGCAAAACTCCATATCGGGGTTCCTGCAATGGCAAAGATTTTTAGTCAAATGAGCGACCAAATATCCACGGTTGCATCGCGGGAGCATGACTTCATTTACACAATTCACCGTTGTCCCGTGTGCTGGGGCCGCAGCGGTGAGGACAAACCAGTATGCTTTGTCGCGGCCGGATTGCTACAAGCCGGACTTAGGTGGGTATCGGGCGGAAAAGAGTTCCGAGTAAACGAATCGAAATGCGTCGCCATGGGGCACGACGTATGTGAATTTATTATCCAGAAAAAACCTTTAGACTAGAGAAACTATGGTGGAAGAACAATCGCGAATACTCATAATTGAAGACGATCTTGATGTTGCAGAAATGCTTGAAGCGTATTTCAATGTTCAGGGATACAATGTTGCCACAGCAAATTGGGGAGAAGATGCCGTCAAAACTTCTCAACTCCAACCACCAGATCTCATAATCCTTGATATTCGCCTGCCCGACATTGATGGTTATGAAGTAGCTCGGCGGCTGCGCAATAATCGCCGTACGGAAAATATCCCGATCATCTTCCTGACTGAAAAGCGAACGCGCGCAGACCGACTACAGGGACTCGAACTTGGTGCGGATGACTACATCACAAAACCTTTTGATATTCAAGAATTACGCTTGCGAGTACGCAACGCACTTCAACGCTCTTCACAAGATGTCATCAACAACCCCGTTACCGGATTTCCAGAGGGCGCACTCGTAGACGAACGTTTGAGTGAATGTCTTTTGCGGAAAGACTGGGCCATTTTATCTATTTCACTCGTCCATTTAGATATTTTCCGCAATGCGTATGGTTTCATTGCCTCAGACGATGTTTTACGAGCCGTCAGCCTGATGATTCACAATGCCGTCCGCAATCTGGGCAACACATCGGATTTTGTAGGACATATCACAACCGCGCAGTTCTTTGTCATCACCAATCTGGATAATTTGGTTGAACTTGGCAATCGCATTCGCACACGCGTGGAACAATCTTTCGATTATTTTTACCCTCTCAAAGACCGCGACACGGCCAAAGACCAGACTCAAAAACTGGGATTGAAATTTGGTACTATTCTACCCAAACATGGTCCCTTCTCTACGACAGAAGAGCTTAAGGAAAAGATCATCCAATATAGCTAGTCAAAATGCCCGAACGTTTTTTTTGCTACTAAAACATGCATGCACAGCACTAAAGGCCAGGGGGCCACGAGAGCTTTATAATTGCAAAAGCATACACAAATAATCTTACAAATGTCATTGGGATGGTAGAAGTACCATCCCAAATCCATTAAAAACTATGCAGCCAACTATCGTGATCCCAACTTATAACGAAGCTGAAAACATCACAAAATTGATCCCCCTTCTTTTCGAGTTACCTATTGAATCACTAAAAGTACTTATCGTAGATGATGGCAGCCCCGATGGCACAGGTGATATAGTCAACGAATTTTCTATTCATTACCCAAACCGAATCGCTGTATTTCAACGCGGTGGAAAATTAGGCTTTGGCTCAGCCTATATTCAGGGATTTCAACGTGCACTAGCTGAAGGCGCTGAATGTATCGTTCAGATGGATGCTGATTTTTCACATCCGCCAAATAAAGTTGTTGAGTTATTAAACACACTCGAATCCCATGATGTTGTAATTGGCTCTCGGTATATCCCCGATGGCCAACTAGACGATAACTGGCCCCTATGGCGCAAAGCGCTATCGGCATTCGGTAATTACTATGCCCGCGAAATTTTACGACTTTCGATCAAAGATGTAACCGGCGGATTTCGCGCCTGGCGGCGAGAAACACTTGCATCAATGCCCTTAGGCCGCGTGCGTTCCAATGGTTATTCATTCCAAATTGAGATGATACATATCGCTCACCGCCTGGGCTTCCGCTTCCATGAAATTCCGATTTACTTTGCAGAACGAAATCTTGGCGAGTCAAAAATGTCTTTTCAAATCCAGTTGGAAGCCGCTCTCAGAGTATGGCAGATTCGCATGGCCTACCAGGATTTAAAACCACTTCCGCAATTTGACCAATAGCACCGGGCGAAGGTAAAACCCATAAAAATGGATGCGATTTGACGCTTCGGAACGGAAGAAGTATAATCGCCCTGACGTGATAAACCCTGATTCCCTGGCAGAGCAACGCATTTTATGGCACTCAAAGGCAACCTGCGCGATTTTTCGATCAATCAGCTACTCAACCTCATCAACCTGGCTCAAAAAACGGGCACGCTGATTGTTGAAGGTCCTAACGATTCAGCTTGGGTATCGTTTCGAGATGGGAAATTAGCCTACTCGAAAATGGGTGCCGAAGATGACGCGCTGGTTGCAGTCCTTCACCGGGCAAATAAACTCACTCGAGCACAATACAATACCATAAAAACGCGCGCCACGCATATGAGTGATAAAGAATTGGGGCTATTACTGATTAATGCCAACTACATCTCTCAAGAAGATATATTATCCAGCCTGCGAACAGAATTTGTAGGCATACTGCACCGGATATTTACCTGGGTAGAGGGACTTTTCAACTTTGAAGATGAATCCCCCCCCCCGGACGGGAAGATCACCCTCCAGATCGGGTTGGAGAATATCATCATGGATGGTTCGCGCCGCCTTCGGGAGTGGGAACAACTTCAAGATGAAATCCCCAGCCTGGATATCGCGCTCAGCTTTACAGACCGTCCCGGCGCCGATTTGCGCAATGTCAACCTGAGCGTGGAAGAATGGCGCGTCGTATCGTATATCAATCCGAAAAATACCCTTCGCCAAATTGCCAACACGACCAAAATGAACGATCTGGAAATCCGCAAAATTGTTTATGGTCTGTTGCAGGCCGGATTGGTTGAAATGGTTCGCCCGGTCGGCGTTGTAGTACCCCAAAAACCGGTTTTACCGACGGCGAATACCGAAGAACAGAAATCGCTGGTCAACCGTCTTATCACACGCATACGTTCCTTATAAATGAACGCTGCGGGTTGGTCTTATCGACTATCAAACTAAGAGGCGAGAACTTATGCAAACAGTAAAAATGGTGGTTACAGGCCCCTTTAGTTCAGGGAAGACGGAATTCATTCAGACCGTCAGCGAAATTGACGTCGTTGCAACCGAGCGGAAAATTTCCTCCGAGGCTGAACGAATCAAAGAAACAACTACGGTTGCGATGGATTTTGGCCGCATAACCGTGGACGATAATCTTGTTCTCTATTTATTTGGCACACCCGGGCAAAAACGTTTCGATTTTATGTGGGAAATCCTCTCTGAAGGCATGTTGGGATTCATTGTGATGGTAGACAGTACTCGCCCGGAAACTTTCCGTGAGGCACGCAGCATTTTGGAGACCTTTCGTGCCTACGCGCCAACACCCTATGTTGTAGCCGCCAACAAACAAGATATGGATGATGCCTGGTCGGTAGATGACATGCGCATTGCGTTGCGTCTCGACCCTAAAATCAAATTGCTTCCTTGCGTGGCGCTAGAAAAAGAAGAAGTTAAAAAAGTTCTTCTGGAATTGCTATACAGCATCCTGGCCGAAATGGAAGCCGGTACATTTTAGATTGATAACTCGCCACTTGTGTCTTCAATAACGACCGATCAAGGAATTCTTCATTACGAAGTTTACGGGCGCGGTCGCCCCGTATTATTGCTGCATGGTTGGCTAGGGTCTTGGGGGCTATGGCAACAAACCATGAAGTATTTAGGGCAATATTATCGCACCTATGCTTTGGATTTCTGGGGGTTTGGCGAATCGGGGAAAAAAGTACCCACCTTTGCAGTACAAGATTTTGTCAGTATGGTCAACCAGTTTATGGAGCGCCTGGGGATTGAGCAAGCGCCGTTAATTGGTCACAGCATGGGGGGCACAGTCAGTCTCTCAACGGCTATCAACTATCCAGAACGCGTCAGCAAAGTGGCCGTTATCGGCTCTCCAATTATGGGATCTTCACTGGCATTTTTGTTAAAACTGGCTGGTCGTCGTTGGATTGCTTCGCTGGTCTTCCAGATGATTGGGGTGCTTCATTTTGGGCTGCGCGTGGGCGCGCCAATCATTACTCAAGACCCAAGATGGTACGAAATGATTTCGCGCGATTTGTCGCGCACAACGCTCGAATCCTTCCTACTCAGCATCGCATCCTTGCGCCGCACCGATTTACGCCCCTTGTTAGGGCAAATCAAAATCCCCGCAATGGGCATGTATGGCGATAAAGACGTTATTGTGCACCCCAAGCAGTGGCAGCTTATGCAGGCGCATATGCCAAACGTGCGCGTTGAACGCTTCAAGAATGCCGGTCATTTTATTATGCTTGATGAACCCGAGCGATTTATGCATACCGTTCACAATTTTCTGGATAGCGAATAATGTCAACGGCTACTGGAATGTATTTCTATCCCAATAATATGGGGCGCATTATTCTTTTGGCACTGGAAGATGTTATTGGTCAGACCGGGATCAATATGCTCACTAATCTATCGGAGCAAGTCGAGCAAAACACATTGCCGCCTGCCAACTTTGACCGACACTTTCCCTTCGAGCGCCTCAGTACGCTGATGGCAGGGCTTGAAAACTATTATGGCTCCAGAGCCGGACGCGGATTGGCGTTGCGCACGGGTCAGGCTTGCTTTCAGTACGGACTAGAAAACTACGGGGCTTTGTTAGGCGCTAGCGATATGGCCTTTCGACTGCTTCCCTTGCCAACAAAACTAAAAATCGGGGCCGAAGTATTTGCACAGGCCTTCAATCAATTTTCAGACCAACAAGTGCAGATTACAGAGACCGAAGAAATTATTTCTTGGCAAATTGAACGATGCCCACTTTGCTGGCAACGGCATACCGACGCCCCAGCCTGCCATTTGGCTGTTGGTATTTTGCAAGAAGCGCTTTACTGGATTAGCAGCGGCAAATACTTTAATGTAGAAGAGACATCTTGTATTGCACAAGGCGATTCAGCGTGTACAATAGAGATTAACAAAACACCGCTTGGCTAAACCATGCAAAAAATCATTCTCCCTGCCCCTCGCCATATCCACCCATTCAACGAGCCCGCGCGCGATCTACGGATTCAGAATAAGCCGCTCTGGCTAATTCAGCGCGATGTGCTTAGCCCCTATATTGAGCGCGAATTGCAAGTCGGCTCCGATGCAGAACTGCCCAATTTCTCGGGACCAGCTCTAGTTTATCGTGATAATCTTTATTTCGATGCCGAATATATTAAAGAATTTATCACCCAGGCCAAAAAACGCGCTGGGGCTTCACGCGCAGCCTGCTCTGCAAACGATTTGGCGTTTCGAGAACACGCCTTGCCTCTCTCGCGCTCCTACGAAAAATCGGGCGAAAATTATCTCCTTGATCTCTGGTATTACCCTCACGGCTCCAGCCCCCATGCAAACCCTCTGGTGATTGACCTTTTTCCGCGCGAGATTGGTTATTACCATGTACCCACCTACATGGCTACCGAATCGGGCGATCTTACCTTCCAGGTTCCGCTACGCAGTATTATCGCCATAGATGCCTGGGCGCATATTTTCATCGTCGATGTTGTCTTCGGCTTGTTTTCGCGCGGCGCTCGCTTCGAAAAACGTCTGGATGAAAATCCCTGGTTCAAATTAAAAGTGCTTGCAAACGCCATGTACGAAGGCAAACAAGTTTTAGAATCGTCGGGCATTGTACACATTGGACGCAACTGTGTAATTGACCCCACCGCCATCATCCACGGCCCGACAACCATTGGCGACAACGTGACAATCGGCCCGGGTGCGGTGATCGAAAACTGCATTATTGGCGATAACGTCAATATCGGGCAAGGCTGCCAGGTTATGCTTTCTGTGATTGGCGATGGCGCCTTCCTGCCCTTCCGCGCAGCCATGTTTATGACAACCTTTATGGATAACAGCATGGTGGCACAAAACACCTGCCTGCAAATGTGCGTCGTCGGGCGCAACACCTTTATTGGCGCGGGATCAACCTTCACCGACTTCAATTTGATCCCCACGCCACTCAAAGCGCGGGATGGCGATGGAAGAACCCTCGAAGATGCCAACCGCCCGGTATTGGGAGGCTGCGTGGGACATAATTGTCGCCTGGGATCGGGGATGATCTTCTTCCCGGCACGGACAATCGAATCGGACGTTGTGCTGGTTGCATCCCCCGAGCGGAGAGTGATCTCCAAAGATATATCCTATGAAGATAGCGATCATCATCTGTTTAATTTTGCCAACCTACACCATCGTCTGTACCCCCGTCCAGGCGAAATAGAACATGAAACCTGGTAAACCGTGGATTCATTTGCCTTCATCATTCACCCGATTGACCCTAAGCGCGATGTCAGTCGCAAATTCCCATTCCTGGGGCGCGTATTACCGGTATCCTTAATCAACTTCTTCTCCACATTCTTTCCACCCGTATATCTCTCTGAAATTGGCGGCATCACCTCACAAGCCACTGGAAAACAAATCCGCGGTTGGCTGATTGCGTGCCCCCTTACAGCGGCGCGTATGTTAGAATTACCCCAGAAACTAGCCTACTACAAAATTATTCAAACTGGTCGATTGGCAGAACGGTTGGGCGCACAGATATTAGGTCTCGGCGCTTTTACATCTGTAGTGGGCGATGGCGGCCTTACAATAGCCAAAGCCCTCAAGGTGCCCGTAACAACAGGCGATGCCTATACCATAGCGGTGGCAGTTGAAGCTGTTTTGCTAGCTGCCGAAAAAATTGAGCTTGCATCCACTCAAACAACCGCAGCCGTTGTTGGCGCAACCGGTGCAATTGGCAAAGTATGCAGCCAATTGCTGGCCGAAAAAGTACCTCAACTTTATCTGATCGGTCGCGATATGCAGAAATTGTACATATTGCAACGGCAATTACAAGCCCAAACCAGTACCACGTTTTATATCAGCACCGATATTCGCACGATTAAAAAAGCGCAAATCGTACTCACAGTTTCAAGCGCTACACATACCATCATCCAACCAGAGTATCTCAAACCCGGCAGTGTTGTTTGCGATGTAGCGCGACCCCGCGATGTGTCGGTACAAGTTGCCGCAAAGCGCAAAGATGTACTTGTTATAGATGGCGGCATTGTAGACGTACCCGGGCCGGTGAATTTCAACTTCGATTTTGGGTTCCCATCTGGTAAAGCCTATGCCTGTATGGCCGAAACCATGGCGCTGGCGCTAGATGGCCGTTTCGAAGATTATACAGTTGGCAAAGACATAACTCGGCAGCGTGTCGATGAAATTGCTGGCATTGCCCACAAACATGGATTTCGCCTGAGCGGACTTCGCTCATTTGAGAAACCCGTAACCGAAGGACAAATTGACGCAGTGCGCAAATTTGTATAACATACTTCGCAATAATAAATATTCGGGTATTTCCCAAAAAACAGAGGCTTGCTTCGTTGCCATTCCGCCTCGCAATAATTTTTAAAAAGTTGGAGGAAACATTGGCCTCAATATTTCTACCTCGACCACCTTCATGTAGGAGGTTTCCATGAGTCAACATCGCTTATTAATTGTTGAAGATGATTTTGACATCTCGAATATGCTGCGCATCTATTTTGCCGGACAGGGATATGATGTCGATATCGCCCAGCGCGGTGCGATCGCGCTCGAAAAAACCCGACAAAACCTGCCCCATCTGATTGTTCTCGATATTATGCTCCCCGATATTGATGGCTATGAAGTCTGCCGTCAGTTGAGAACCAGTACGCGTACGAGCCATATCCCGGTGATATTTCTCACGCAAAAAGATGAGCGCAGTGATCGTTTGCAGGGGCTCGAATTAGGCGCAGACGACTATATCACCAAGCCATTCGATATTGAAGAGTTAAAACTACGCGTCCAAAACGCGATTGCGCGCGCCGAGCGCGAAAGCCTCACCGACCCGCGCTCCGGCCTGCCTTCTGGGCGTTTACTGGAAGACCATCTGCGCCGGATTATTCGCGCCGACGGCTGGGCGCTGATGGATATTCGTATCAATCATTATCAGCCCTTCAAAGAAGAGTATGGGTTTGTTGCCGCAGACGATGTATTACGATTTACAGCCATGCTCTTGAATGAAATCGTCGACGAACTGGGAACACCCGATGATTTTATCGGTCATGCTGGCGGTGATAATTTCATCATCATCACCGAAGCCGAAAACAGCGCCACTATTCGGGACCGTATAAAAGCCCGCTTCAGCGAAGAGATCCTCACGCACTACAACTTCATTGACCGCGAACAGGGGTATATTTCCATCACGAACACCAGCGGCGAAGAAGAACACATCCCACTGATGAGTGTTGGGGTTGGGTTGGTTTCTCCTGCCGAACATCAATTCGCGGATATACGCGAGATCACCGAGTTGGCTGCCGAAGCCCGACGGGCTGAGGGGTAAGCATTTGCAGAACCAGCTTCGGGCGCAAGAACATCTTCTGGTTCGCTGACCAGCTATGTTCGAGATGGCCGCCATTCCCCTTGGAATATCACTATTCATCATCGGGTTAGGGTTCATCAGCCTGACTTTTCTGCTTGCGCGCTTCATTTCAAAAAAACTATCTTTGTCAAAGAATCCGTCCCCTATAGCTGTAGACCTTGATGTGCAAACCCACGACAACGCGGTTTTTATCGTGCAACCTGGTGGACGTATTCGCTATATTAACGATCAGGCACGTACAGCATTTGATGTATGGGAAGTAACGCCGAATATTGAGCGACTGGCGCGCAAGGTTCGACCGGGAAATACATTTTTAAGTTTGTGCGCCACAGAGGGAGCGGCCCAGCTAATGGTTACGGGCCAGACGATGGATGCAACTTCGTATTTCATCCCGAATGGAAGTGGAAAGCATGTGCTCGTCTCCCTGCGTCCGCAGCAACTCAATATACTGAGCTCCACCAAAAGCGGAGTCTCCGACCAGACCATCGAGATTTTGACTGCGCTCAATCAGGCCATGGCGGCCGATTTAGAATTGGAAACAACCCTGCAGGCCATTTTAGACAGCGTTGATCGATTGGTCCCCACAGATTTTGCAGAGATCACAATATGGGAACCAGAAACAACGCAATTGGTGCCCTACCGTTTTGTAGGCGTACAAGGGATTGACCGCCATCTGGAAACCACGGGGGAACGCTACCCGTTGGGCGAGGGTTATTCTGGAACAGTGGCAGCCAGTAAAGCGGTATTGCTCATCGAAGATGTTGACCGGCATCACGCTGTCCGCCCGCTGATTGACCGACAAAAATATCCGTTCCACTCTTACCTGGGGTTGCCCTTGCTGATGGGGGGCGAGTTGATCGGCACGCTTGACCTGACCTCACTCGACAGAAGCGCATTTCGCGAAGAAGATGTTGAAATATTGCAATTACTATCCGGTCAGGCGGCGATTGCATTGCATAATGCGCTGCTCTACCGAGAAGAAAAACGCCGCTCACTGGAACTCTCAGGCCTGGCGCAACTTACTCAGGCAATTAGCTCGGTGAGAGATTCGAAAGAGCTTTTTGCGCGTCTCTCCCAGGGGATTGCGTCATTATTGAATGTCGAAATTGCGGGTTTCTTATTATTTGACGAAGCCCATCGCCGTCTGGTGGCACAGCTCCCCTTTGTTGGCGTTCCCCCAGAATTTGTGGCTTTATATCAGGCCGAGATTCCACCCGACAGCCCTGGTGACCGGGTATGGCGCAAACAGGAAATGCTGGTTTTTAGCGATACCGCCGAAGACGAAAATATGGTTGCGCTGGGATTAGCGCATTTGGCCCGTCCTACTGGAATGAAACACACCGTATTGGTTCCGCTGAAAAGTGGCGGGCGTTCGCTGGGCTACTTGCAGGTTGCCAATAAAAAAGATGGGGGAGCCTTTACACAGGATGATAAACGCCTGCTGGCAATTCTTGCCGGGCAAGCCGCACCGATTGTCGAAAACGCCGATCTGGTACAACAATCCATCCAGCGGGCATTGCGAGCAGAATCGCTGCGCCGTATTGCCAGCCTGTCTGGTTCTGAAGCCGACCTCAATGAAGCCCTCAAATATTCGGTGCTTGAACTTTCTCGCCTGTTAAATGCAGATGCCGCGGCGATATTCTTTTTAGATGAAAATCTTGGCGCGCTACGCGTCCACGCTGAATCCATTTATGGCGTAGACCCCAAGTTCCATGAACAGCTTGGGCAAATTCCCGTATCCCAGGCCTTTGCCCAGTATATCGTTACCCACAGCCAACAAGCCTTCATCACCAATGATACATTGGAAGATCGCCGTATCGTGCCACCTTATCGCCTGATGATCGAAACCCTGGAAACGCGCTCGGCAATTGACGTTCCGCTGATCTTCCGCGGCCGGGGGGTGGGTGAAATTGTTTTGGCGAGTCGCCACCCCGATCATTTTACACGCAGTGATATACAACTGACGATGACCGTTGCCGGGCAATTGGGCGTTGCCATTGAGCGGGATGCACTCACCCATCAGACGGATGCCAACTTGAGGCAACGCGTCGATCAACTCACAGCGCTCACCCGCATTGGGCGAGAACTCAACTCATCGGCAGATCCCGATCATATTCTCAAACGCGTCTACGAAGAAGCCATCAGCACTACCCAGGCAGATTGCGGCATAATCCTATTATTCAACGATTCGACGACCCAAACTTCAGGAGAACCCGAAGTACGCGCTTACCTGGGCGATGCCACTGACAAGAAATTGCACCCCCTTGAAAAAATGGTTCTTGAACAAAGCCAGCCTGTGTTGGTCAGCGATTTTCAAAACCTGCCAGAGACGCTTGACGAAGCTTCGATACAGCCACCGCACGAAGGCGTTAATTCAGCCCTGATTGTACCGGTAGCGTATCAGGGTGAAATTTTGGGGATCATCCATCTTCATGCTACACAGCCAGGCCGCTTCGATGAAGATTCTGTTCAAATCGCTCAGGCGCTGGCCGCGCAGGCTGCTGTAGCCATCGGAAACGCTCAACGGCATCGCAAGCAACAGCATAGCAACCGCCAGATGCACCAACGTCTCAAGGCGTTAAAAAGCATTACCGAAGCTTCTAAAGTGATGCATGAAAAGAATCCGCTCGAAAAACCCCTGTATGAAATTGCAGCGGGCATTCGAGAAATAATGACTTGCCCGGCAGTAGTGATCGGTGTTTACCAATCTGAAAATCATTTACAGTGGATCACAGGAGCTGGTATTTCGCCTGACGCACTGAAACAGCTACGCGGGATACCCCTCGACCAGCAAAACATCGAAAGTATTTTTCAGGCAAAAGATCTCTTGCTGACATCCTATTTCATCGCGCCAACTGAAGAAGAGGCAGCACCACCCTGGATGAAATTGCTCATGAATTTGGGTGATCCGGCTCGCCCAGGCTCCGTCATTTTTCTCCCTCTCGTCACAGCCCCGCTCAAGCCCTTGGGGGTTATTGCAGTTTGCGCGCTTCCCGGCGATGAATACCCAGAACGTCTCATCCTCGAAATATTGGGCGATTTTGCGATAGAAGCCTCCTATATTATTCTCCAATACGAATGGGCACAACGGCTTGAAGGCCAGATCACAACCCTCGAAAGCCGTCTGGCCGAAAGCCGAACGAGCGCGGTCAAGATTTTGGAAAACCAACTATTGGCGAAGTCGAGGCAAAACAATAATGCCGTATTGGAGATTATTGAACTCGTTGCTCGCCAACCTGATCGGGCATCTGTATTGGATGCTGTTGGACAGGGGTTGATTTCGAAATTGGGGTTGGAGACTGTACTTGTCGTAGAGATGCAGGCAGATACCCCCCAACTCATTGAAACCTTTGGCAAGCTGCCCAAGAATACCCGCATCGATGCATTATTGGGTCAACGAAACCCCCTGGTTCAAAGCATCCATGCTGGTGATATTTACCTGATTGAAGATATCGCGGCGCACAAAACCTGGCAAAATTCACCTCTACTGCAAGCCCTCAATGCGGTTAGTTTCCTTTGCTTTCCTATTCTGGCCCAGGCCGGTGCATCGGTGGCATATTTAGCCGTCAGTCCAACCCCGATCATGGCGTATTCAGCGAATGATGAAAAACTCTTCGGGTTATTGGCCAGACAAATTTCAACGGCATTGAATAACCTGGCGCTGCTGGTCGATACCAGCCAGCGATTGCGAGAAGTATATCTGCTGCTGGAGTTCAGCCGACAATTGGGCGGGCTGGAACCCCAACGCGTGGCACATTTGTTGGCAGAAAGCACAATCGAGGTTGTTCAACCTGCACAGGCGGGCATGGTGCTGTTCTTTGACGAAGAACAACATATTTTGAAGCCAGTAGCAGCATATGGCTATGCGAAACCTGATCTTTTAATGGCGATTGACTTCTTTGAACGAAGCACGCTCGCTTATCAGGTTTTCTCGGAAGGGAAAGCCATACGCGTTGACGAGGTGAATTTTTCGCAACACTATCGGCTGGAGCAAACAGACCTTTTACGCTACCGCGAAGCTGTTGGCGATAAGCTGCCTGTCTCATCAATGGCGCTGCCCATCCAATCTGGCAAGTCTATTTTTGGAGTGCTGCTGATTGATAACTTCCAAGATGCAGCCGCTTTTTCGCTTGACGATCAAATGATGGTTTCATCGATTGTGCGCCAATCGGCGTTGACATTGGAGAATATTCGCCTGTATCACGCCGCAGAACAACGCGCTGTGCAGCTTCATGCACTCAGTAATGTATCTGCAAAAATTTCAACCCAGCTTGAGTATCACACATTGATTGATGCTTTGTTGGAAACTCTGGAAGAACTGGTACCCTATGATACGGGCACGCTTTGGATCCGCGAGAAAAATCAACTCACCATTCGAGCAGCACGCGGCTTCGCCGAAAGCAATGAATTACTAGGCTTACAAACTTCCATCGAAGATAGCCTACTGTTTGCCGAAATGATCCAGACTGCCAGCCCGCTGTACGTAGCGGATATTCGAGAAGATGAGCGCTTTGCATCCATGCCTGCCGAACATTTGTCCTGGCTGGCTATCCCCATGCTTTCAAAAGGTGAAGTTTTGGGTGTGTTCGCGTTAGAAAAATCAGAACTGGATTTCTACAATTCGGATCATATTCAAATATTAATAACTTTCGCTAATCAGGCCGCCGTAGCGCTCGAAAATGCAGATTTATATCGCCAGAGTCTGGAGCGCACAACCGAATTGGACCAACGTTCACAACGATTGGCAATGATCAACCGCTTCTCACAGCAAATTAGCAGTTCGCTGGATTTAAATCATCTGCTCGAAGTTACATGCCGCGAACTGGATCAGTCGTTGCCCAGCAGTGTTGTTTCGGGGTTAGCCTACCGCGAGGGTGAGTTATACCTTCATTACGAGGAGCCCACCCAGGTTACAGATATGCCGCTCCTGCTCCCCATTGCGCCAATCACCGCCTACCTGGAGCAATCTCTGGGGGTATTCAGCACTGTGGATGTTTACCAGGAAGAATTACTCAAACCACTGATCGAATTTTTCGAAGCGCGCAACACCATCTCGTTACTGATTCTCCCGCTAGCCACTGGTGAAGATTTACATGGGTTTATCTTCGTTCATTCTGATCAGCGCTATCGCTTTACGGCTGACGAAATTGAATTTACTCGTATTCTTTCCAATCAGTCTGCGGTTGCGATTGAAAATGCCGGTCTCTTCATCCAAACCCGAAAACTCACGGCAGAACTGGAACAGCGCGTGGAAGAACGCACGCAACAACTGGCGGCGGAACATGATCGCACGCAAGCTTTATTGCGAATTATGCGCGAACTTGCCGCCAGTTTAGACCTTGACCATGTGCTCAATCAGACGCTAATTTTGCTCAATGAAGTTTCTGGCGCTGAGCAAAGTACGATTTTGCTGGTGCGCCCCGGTGAAGCCACTTTTTATTACCGCGCATCGCTGGGGTATACTACACCCCCACCTCTGGGCGGCAGGCCGACAAATCTGGCAGTGAAAGATGGTTTGGCCGGTTGGATTATCCGCAACCGGAATGGGATGCTGATTGAAGATCTGCACAATGATAAGCGCTGGAAAAATGACGATGCCATCACTCAACTCGACCACCGCAGCGCAATGGGAGTGCCCTTATTGATGGGCACGGAGTTATTGGGCGTAATGTTATTATTCCATCGCACACCTGGACACTTCAATGCCGATCAAATTGATTTAGCGCAAGCCGCAGCAAACCAGATTGCGGTTGCGATCAACAATGCCGAATTATTCAATCTTATTCGAGAACAAGCCGAACGTTTGGGTAATATGCTCCGCACCCAGCAGGTTGAAACCAGCCGTTCAAGAGCGATTCTGGAAGCCGTGGCGGATGGCGTTTTGGTTACAGATAGTGATGGGAAAATCACGCTCTTCAATGACTCTGCACAGCAAGTTCTGGGGCTATCGCGCGATGATGTCATTTCAAAATCATTGGAGAGCTTCAGCGGCCTCTTTGGAAATGCAGCCCAAATGTGGTTCAACACAATTTCAGGCTGGTCGAATCAACCGCTGAGCGCAGAGCAGAGCAGCTCATACACTCAACAGATCACACTGGAAGATGGACGCTTTGTGGCGGTCAACCTTGCTCCTGTGCATATCGAAAATGAATTCCTGGGCACTGTTTCAATTTTCCGTGATATTACCCATCAGGTTGTCGTAGATCGACTCAAATCGGAATTTGTTGCCACTGTAAGCCATGAACTGCGCACACCGATGACATCCATCAAAGGCTATATTGAAATCATGCTCATGGGCGCGGCTGGTCCGCTTTCGGAACAGCAAACCCAATTTTTGGAAGTTGTTCTCAGCAATACCCAGCGTTTGAATATTCTGGTCAATGATTTGCTGGATGTATCCAGGATTGAGGCCGGAAAAATTGATCTTTCGCTGCAACCTGTGCGCTTGCAAGAGTTGGTTACTACCCTTGTGGCTGATCAGCGCCAACATGCCGAAGAACAAGGCAAACCACTCACGTTCGCGGTAGACATTCCCGACAATTTACCCAAAGTGTTCGGCGATGCCGAACGCGTGCGTCAAATTTTGGCAAATCTGCTCAATAATGCCTACCATTACACACCTGCTGAAGGCCGGGTTGAAGTGAAATTGCACAAACTGGATTCTGAAGTCCAAATTGATGTCCATGACACTGGGATTGGCATTTTGCCCGAGGATCAGGAACGCATTTTTGAACGTTTCTACCGCGGCGAAGACCCGCTGGTGCTGGCAACTGCCGGAACTGGCCTTGGGCTGTCCATTGTCCGGCAGCTTGTCGAGATGCACAAGGGCAGAATCTGGCTGCAGAGCAGCGGCATCCCTGGGGAGGGGAGTATCTTCTCTATGACACTGCCCATTTATCGAGAAGATGAGCATAGCGCTTTCGCTACCGCCAGCCGGAAACCCGAAAAATAGAGGTTATTATGGCAAAAATCCTTATCGCAGAAGATGAGCTAGATATTCGAAATCTGATTACCTTCACGCTACACTCCGTTGGACACGAAATTATCGCCGCCACCAACGGTGCAGAAGCCCTGGAAAAAGCCATCGAAATGGCTGAGAAGAATGATTTGCCTGATTTAATTCTCATGGATGTCCGTATGCCGCGCATGACGGGCTATGAAGCATGTAAAAATATGAAAGAAAACCCTCTATTGGCCAATGTACCGGTTGCATTTCTCTCAGCAAAAGGCCAAGAATCCGAAGTTAAAGAAGGGTTTGAGGTTGGCGCGATCGACTATATTATCAAGCCATTCGCGATTGACCAGCTTATCAACAAAATTACTCAAATTTTACAACAGGTTGGCGCATAAACAAATTCGTATGAGCGCGATTATTCTACAAGACGAGCTAGTCCATTACGAAGTGCTGGGACGCGGACGCCCAATTATCTTTCTACATAGTTGGGTCGGTTCCTGGCGATATTGGATTCCGTCGATGCAAGCCGCCTCCGTAAACTATCGCACGTATGCACTGGATATGTGGGGCTTTGGCGATACGGCCAAGAACACCAGCCGCTATATGCTCTCACAACAATTGCGCTTACTCAAAGATTTTATTCATGAGATGGGGATCGGCCGTATCGCCATCGTCGGGCACGGCCTGGGAGCCATCGTGGCGCTTATGTTTGCCGAGGAAAACCCTACGTATGTAGACCGCGTAATGGCTGTGGGCATACCGCTGAAAATGGAACAAATCAACCCGCGTTTGACGCAGAATTCGCCCCAAGAATTGGCGGATTGGCTGTTGGGGTCTACTCCCGATTCCGAAGCCGCGCGCCAAGAAGCGCCCAAAGCCGATCAAAATGCCATCTACCACTCCTTCCAGCATCTCGAAAGTACCGATATATCTAACCTGCCGCAGCGTCTCCATTTGCCCTGTCTGCTGGTGCATGGACACAACGACCCCGCAATTACCCTGACCGACATCAGCTCACAGGCTATGCTGCCTGAACACTGTCATTTCGTTGGGTTAGAGAACAGTGGGCATTTTCCCATGCTCGATAATCCCAGCAAGTTTAATCGGCTGATGACCGATTTCATGGCGCTCCCCACGGGTGAAAGCCCGCGATCATTGGAACTAAAAGAAGAATGGAAGCGACGAATTCGTTAAATTTTGGAGACAAATATGCGACAATACCTTGATGTCGTCAAATATATTCTGGAGCATGGTATTGACAAAGAAGACCGAACGGGAACCGGCACACGTTCGGTCTTTGGCTATCAAATGCGTTTTGATCTCAGCGCCGGATTTCCATTATTAACCACCAAAAAATTGCACTTGCGCTCCATTATCTACGAACTGCTCTGGTTCCTGAAGGGGGAAACCAATATCAAATATCTTAATCAAAACGAGGTCAGCATTTGGGATGAGTGGGCCGACGCGGAGGGCGAACTCGGGCCGATATACGGCGCCCAGTGGCGATCCTGGCACAACGGGGATGGGCACAGCGTGGATCAAATCACGAAGGTGATTCAGGCCATCCAGGCGAATCCAAATTCCCGCAGGCTGATTGTCAGCGCCTGGAATGTCCCCCAAATCGAGCAGATGGCCCTGCCCCCCTGTCATGTACTTTTTCAGTTTTATGTTGCCGCTGGAAAATTATCCTGTCAACTCTACCAGCGTTCCGCAGATGTTTTTCTCGGTGTGCCATTCAATATTGCATCCTACGCGCTGCTTACGCTGATGGTTGCCCAAGTATGTCAGCTTGAACCTGGCGAATTTGTGCACACCTTTGGCGATGTGCATCTTTATAAAAACCACTTCGAGCAGGCTCAACTTCAACTCAGCCGGTCACCCTACTCACTGCCCCAGATGTATATCAATCCCCGGGTGAATAGCATTTTTGATTTTCAGTACGCCGATTTCGAATTGAAGAATTACCAGGCTCATCCCCATATCAAAGCCCCTATTGCAGTGTGATGAAGATTTCACTGATTGTAGCTATGGATGAAGCCAATGGCATCGGCGTGAAAAATCGCCTGCCCTGGCGGCTTTCCAGCGACCTGAAGCGTTTCAAAAAACTGACGATGGGACATCATCTTGTGTTGGGTCGTAAAACCTATCAGAGCATTGGGAAACCATTGTCGGGGCGAGAAATGATTGTTCTAAGCCGGAACTCACTATTCCACGCGCCTGGATGCCAGGTGGTGACATCGCTGGGTGAAGCGTTGAATATTGCTGCCACTCGCGGCGAAACTGAGTTATTTATTGCGGGTGGCGCAGAAATTTACCGCCAGGCATTGCCGCAAGCGGACTGCATCTACCTGACGCGCGTCCATGTTAATACGCCAGTAGATACCCGGTTCCCTGAATTTAATTTATCAAACTGGAAAGAAGTTTCAGCCCAACGCGTTGAAGCCGATACGAATAATGAATATTCATCTACCTACAGCGTATTGGTGCGGATACATAGCCTATAGATAATGATCGGACAACATTCAACGCGAAGCCGCCAGTTTTTTTGAATTTCCTTGCGTCACTGCATTTTTGCGCTAAACCAGCGCCTGCAACAAAATCCCCACCGAAAATAATACCGCGTAGATCAGTGTCAGACGCCCTGTGCCTGCCAGCGCCTCATTGAGGGCGCGCCCCTGCTCGGTATAGATTGTCTGTACCAGACGCACCGCCATCGGGGTTGAAAGCAAAACCAGAAAGCCTGTCACGGGCATCAGCCCTAAAGACCAGATCACCACTGGAATCAGATACGCGCCAATAATACAGACCGTATATTCTCTTTGCGCGAATTTTAGGCCAAAGATCACGGCCAACGTGCGCTTATTTGCCTGACGGTCGCTTTCAATATCCCGGATGTTGTTGACAACCAGAATCCCCACAATCAGCAATCCCATCACGATTGCCAACCACCAGGCCAGAGCCGAGGTCGTATGTGCCTGCACATAATACGTGCCCACCGTTGCCGCCAATCCAAAAAATATAAAAACAAACACATCCCCCAAACCGTGATAGCCATAAGGAAAAGGTCCGCCGGTATAGGCTATCGCCGCAAATATGGCTGCCAGGCCAATCGCCACAACAACCCAACCCGCGTGAAAAACCAGATACAAGCCAATCAGGGCAGCCAGGCCAAAAATCAGATACATCCCGCGACGCACCTGCTCTACCGGAATTAACCCGGCCTGTGTAACACGCACAGGGCCTAAGCGTTCGCCCGCATCAGACCCGCGCTCAAAATCATACAGATCATTGGCGACATTCGAGCCGACTTGTAATAGCAACGCGCCCAACAGTGCCGCCAGCGCAGGGAAAACATCAAACCTACCATCCAAATAGGCCAACGCCGAAGCAACCACAACCGGTGCAGCCGCGGCGGGCAATGTTTTCGGGCGCGCGGCTAACAACCACGCTTTAACCGAACTCATGTTTTGCAGTTCTTCTGCAGACATACCAACTCCGTGATATAAATATAGGGCTTAGGCAATTCGTTGAAAAATATACCGAAAATTGGGGTTTGCGCAAGTCCTCAAATAAAGTAAAGCGGAATTATAATACGTTCTCCACGGAATAGAGGTAGAACAATGTCACCGACCGAATACGACATCATTATCATCGACGACGAAGTTTCAGTAACCGACATCTTCCAGCAATATCTCATCTGGAAATATCCGCAATGGCGCTTCATGACCATGAGCAACTCGATGCTCGCATATAACGCCATCACCCAGCAACAATTACAGGCCAAAGTCTGGGTAATTGACATCATGATGCCACAAAAAAACGGCACCGAACTTGCCGCCGCCGTGCGCCAGCATCAGGGAGAGTCGCCTGTGCTGCTGGCCTACACTGCCCTCGAACGGGGAACTCTCGATACTCAGGGAGCCTATCGTCACGGCATGAAACACTTCAATCATATCGTCAATAAGCGCGAAGATTTTACGTCCGTGCTTTCCCTGATTGAAGTTTGGATTGACGCCGAATAAGCGCCAAACACATCCACTGTGAATCCAATTTCTGAGCGCATTTATAGTATTGAGCGCCCCAACCACAAAAATATTGCCCTTCAGGTTACTCCCGCAGCCGAGCGAAAATTGCGTCAGGGGCACCCCTGGCTCTTCAATCAGGCCATCCGCAAACAAAGCCAAACCGGGCAAGCGGGCGATCTCGCTATTATCTTCGATCAAAAACGGCGCTTTCTGGCCGCCGGGTTATACGACCCGCATTCCCCCATTCGGGTGCGCGTTTTGCAACACCACCAACCGGCAACCATTGATACAGGTTGGTTCCAGCAGAAAATTCAGGATGCGTTCAACGCGCGCGCGGACATCCCGGCGAATACCAACGGATACCGTTTGATTCATGGCGAAAATGACGGCTTGCCCGGCCTTGTGCTGGATCAATACGCCCGAACCTGGGCGCTGAAAATTTACAGCGCCTGTTGGATTCCCTATCTGGTGGATCTGCTGCCTCTGTGGGCGGAGTATGCCCCAGAGCGGATTCTGCTCAAGCTCAGCCGCGAAGTGGCGGCTCACCCCGAAGCGCTTTTTGGCCTCAAAGATGGCGATCTGATTTACGGCACACCTATCGACAACCCGATCCTTTTTCAAGAGAATGGGCTCACATTTGAAGCCGATCCCATCCACGGACATAAAACCGGTTTTTACCTCGATCAACGCGACAATCGCGCCCGCGTTGAAGCGCTCGCCGCCAATGCGGATGTGCTCAACATCTTCGCATACACCGGCGGATTCTCGCTTTATGCTGCGCGCGGGTGCGCCAAAACCGTCACCAGTGTAGATATCAGCCAACCAGCGCTAAATGCCGCCGGGCGCAATTTTTCTCACAACCAGCAGCACCCCAACATCCAAACAGCCAAACACACCCCAGTCTGCGGCGATGCTTTCGAAATCCTGACTCAACTTTCCAATAAAAATCAACGCTACGATCTTGTCATTATTGATCCCCCCTCATTTGCCAAAAGCCGCGCCGAGATTCAATCAGCGCTGAGAGCCTATCAACGCCTCACCCGGCTCGGATTACAGGTTTTGAAACCCAGTGGAGTATTGGTGCAAGCATCCTGTTCCAGCCGGATCAGCTCAGAGAGCTTTTACACCCACATCCACGAAGCTGCTATGCAAGTGGGCGTTACTTTGCGCCAAATGGAAAGCAGCGGGCATCCCAGCGATCACCCAATTGGATTTCCCGAAGGCGAATACCTCAAATGTTTGTTCGCTGTTAAAGAAGAATAGATACGCAAACTCTGGGAGAATCAGCTATGAATGAAACCAACGAACACCCATACGCCCCGGTCATCGAAGCGGCAGGCGGTTTACTTTGGCGCTCAACGCCCTCGGGGCGTGAAATCGCAATCATCCACCGCCCCCACTATGACGATTGGACGCTCCCCAAGGGCAAACGCGACCGCGGCGAAAGTTGGCAGGAAACCGCCGAGCGGGAACTACGCGAGGAAACTGGTTATGAAGTCCGGCTAACAAGCTTCGCGGGCAGCATAGCATATACTGTAAAAGGTGTCGCAAAAGTTGTTTTGTTTTGGAATATGGCGCTAAAAAACGATGGGGAGTTTCGTGAAAATTCCGAAGTCGATATATTGATCTGGCTTCCGGTAGAGGCCGCACTAAAAAAAATGACCTACATTTTGGAGATAGCTTTGTTACAATCGAATTCGACCTGAATCAACGATCAAAAAAAGCCCCGCCAAAGATTGGCGGGGCTTTTTTGTTGTCAACTTTGTTGAAATTACAGAGCAGTTACTTCAACTGCCTGTGGCCCTTTTTGGCCCTCTTCAACGGAGAATTCAACGCGCTGACCTTCTTCCAAATTGCGGAAGCCAGCACCCTGAATTGCGCTATAGTGTACAAAGACATCTTTGCCGCCTTCGCGCTCAATGAAGCCGTAGCCTTTGCTACCGTTGAACCATTTGACCGTACCGACGATACGTTCAGACATTTTAAAACTCCTTTTGAAATGTTACGGGCGGAGCTTACCAAACGTAAGCCCCAAATGACTGACTTTTAGGTGCTGATCGTTCCATCGGAGGGGCAAAAAAACAACGGCTCGGTCTTGCCTTGAGCCGTTTTCTTCCTTATCTAGTCCAACGAAAACTTTCTGGCATCCTACAGCCCACATTTTACTTCCTTTTGGGTGGTCTCGTCAATAGTTAGAAAAGAACTTTTGCCGCGAAATAGGTGTGTGTTGTACGTAGGCTACAACACACACCTATGCAACGATCTAATCTATCATTCAAACCTATTTCTTCAATCAAGGGCTTACATCTAGTGGTTGAGTTCTTGTGTTGTTGGTTTCATCGCTTTCAGCAACTGCATTTGTAGTATCTGCAATAGCCTTTGTTTCATAGTTGTGATTCCAGCCACCATATGTGTAGGTGCAAGTTAGTACCTTTCCGCCATGTGCATTATTGCCTGCAACTGGCCATGTACATCCTAACGTGGGGCCAGCAGCGTACCACTCAACAGTATAGGCTCCGGCTGCTGCATCGCCACCATTATAAGTGGTAACACTAACGGTAACGACGTCGCCTTGATGTGGCGCGGCGGGGTTGTAGGCAATTTCTGAAATATAAAGATCAGGTTTAGGTACCGTTGTCACCGTGGCTGTGGCTGTAGCCGTAGGTGTGGGCGTATTTGGCGCGACAGCCACAATTTTCACCCAGAAACTTGTATTCGCACTGCCGCCCAAACCAAAGACAACATTATCTGATGAGCGCAGCAAAAAATCACCCTGATACGTCCCCGCAGTAGCAGGCGCTACCAGGTTTACCGAAACATCCACAAGCGCGCCTGGAGCGACCGATCCACTCGTAATCTGAACTTCGTTGGGTGCATCCATGCGGTCGCCATGACTGAAAATCAGCCGATAGCCCGATGTCCACGTACAAGTGCCAATATTCTTTAACCGCCAAGTCTTTACAAAAGATGTCCCTGTCGTTACCTGAGCATTATCCGGATACGTAACATCATCCATAAAAGCCACCCAATTGCAAGGCAAGGGCGTTGGCGGTACGCCGGTGGGCGGCGCTGTAGTCGCTGAAGGGATAAGCGTAGCGGTTTCGGTTGCTGTGCCTGCCTCAATTGTTGGGGATGCTTGAGTATCGCCACTGGCTGTTTCAGTAAGGCGTGCCATAACGGTTTCCTGCGCAGCCGTTTGCAATAAATCCATCTCACTCAAATCACCCTCTTT